>JACCEA010013098.1_pt1 | contig 24944 bp, 25 predicted proteins | sample 7449851 | NCBI WGS metagenome assembly JACCEA01 (sample SAMN15323453, study PRJNA562643) | freshwater metagenome | isolation source: river surface water | place: USA:Blue River Watershed | collected 2017-08-18 | reverse complement strand
TTCTGTGCGCTCCATTGAAAGCTTTTCAGGGTGATAGCTAAGTCCTGGGCCAGTTGTGTTGATGATTGAGTAATCATCTCCACGACGAATACGGATTGTTACTTCACCAGTAACTGCTGATGCAACCCAACGCATCAAAGATTCGCGAAGCATTAAAGCTTGTGGATCAAACCAGCGACCCTCATACAAAAGACGACCAAGGCGGCGACCTTCTGCGTGGTAATTAGCGATTGTGTCCTCATTATGAATCGCACTGATCAAACGCTCATAGGCGATAAAAAGCAGCGCCATTCCTGGAGCTTCATAGATTCCACGGCTCTTTGCTTCAATAATTCTGTTTTCAATTTGGTCAGCCATTCCGAGTCCATGACGTCCGCCAATCGCATTAGCTTCCTTCATTAAATCAACAACATCATCAAATGATTTTCCATTGATTGATACTGGGCGACCTTGGTTGAAGGTGATTTTTACATCCTCTGTATCAATTTTTACCGCTGGATCCCAGAATCGAACACCCATGATTGGTTGAACCAGTTCAACAGATGTGTCTAGGTTTTCAAGGCTTTTTGCTTCATGTGTAGCACCCAAAATGTTTGCATCGGTTGAGTAAGCCTTTTCCGTGCTGTCGCGATATGGAAGACCATGTGCAACTAGCCACTCAGACATTTCTTTGCGCCCACCAAGTTCGGTGACGAAATCTTGATCAAGCCATGGCTTATAAATTCTTAAGTTTGGATTTGCAAGTAAGCCATAACGATAAAAGCGTTCGATGTCATTACCTTTATAGGTAGAGCCATCGCCCCAGATTTCTACTGAATCCTGGTGCATGGCACGAACCAGCATGGTTCCAGTTACTGCGCGACCTAGTGGAGTGGTATTGAAGTACTGCTTTCCACCTGAGCGAATATGGAAAGCTCCACATGCAATCGCAGCAAGACCTTCCTCAACTAAAGCGCTTTTGCAATCAACTAAGCGTGAAATCTCTGCGCCGTATTCCTTTGCGCGGCCTGGGACTGAATCAATATCGGGCTCATCGTATTGGCCAAGATCTGCGGTGTAGGTGCAAGGAACAGCACCCTTATCGCGCATCCATGCAACAGCTACAGATGTGTCGAGACCGCCAGAGAAAGCGATTCCGACCTTTTCACCAATTGGAAGCGATGCAAGGACCTTAGACATGGCTTAAGTCTAACGGATGTTAAGAGTTGAAAGTTTCTTCTCTAGCGCAGGCTTAACACCCCATTGAGCGGTGATTTCTAGATATCTATCGATATCTAACTGCTCCGGCTTTGCGTCGGTCTTTACTGCGCGAATCATCAAGTTTCGTGGCGTGTGTTCTCCGCCTACAAATTCAATTACTTCAACTCGATATCCGACAAGGCGTAATAGCTGTGCTCTTAAAGAATCAGTTAAAAGATCACCTAAACGTTCCTTCATTAATCCAAACTTTGTAATTGCTCCCCAAGGTTCTGGTGCTGCATCAATCTGCTTTTGAATATCGTGGTGGCAGCATGGTGCAATAAGAAGAAGCTTTGATCCCCCATTAACCGCCCACGCGATCGCATCATCTGTAGCGGTATCGCAGGCGTGCAGTGCTATAGCAATATCTGCGGTCTCTGCAGTAGTTTTTGAAATCGCTTCAGCTTTGAAATTAATAGTATTCGTGATTCCCAGTTTCTCAGCGATCTTGTTATTGCGATCTCTAGAATCTGGTCGGAGATCAATTCCTGTGACAACAACTGGAATTCCAGAGTTAATCAAGAATTGATGAGCAGCAAAGGTTAAATAGGCATGTCCGCAACCAAGATCTGTAATACGTAATGGGTTCTCTTTTGTTGGCTTATGAATCTGCCCCGCCTCAATGGCCGAATTAAGTGCTGGAAATAATAAACGTAAAAACTCTTCTACTTGCTTGTACTTATCTTGACGAGATGGCTTAATAACTCCCTTGGCATCTGCAATTCCTACTTCGCGTAAGAATGGATCATTGGAATCTAGCAATCTTTCCTTTTTCTTATCATGCGAAAGATTCTGCTCTGATTGACGCTTTTCAGTATGTACCTGAGCATCCCCGCTTTTAGTCACTCTTATTGAATACGCCTCATCGGTGCTCTCCACCATGATGTTCGCATAACCACTGTTGAGTAGCTGATCAACTTCAACCATAGATGGCAAAAGGTTCTTTGTAGTTGTGGCACGTCCATCATTTTGCATTAATTGCAGATGCAAAACCCCTTTGATTTCAACTAGTCGAATATCGATACGTTCGAAATCCACGGTCATGTTTCGACGTCGTCCGGACAAGACTGCACGAACAAATGAGTTTGTATTGAGGATCTTTGAGGCAGCCTCTGTAAAAGCCTCTTCGCGGGTTATTGGCATCTACTTAGCGAGGGGAAATAACCGCTGTGCCCTTTTCATGATCAAGGATAGTTAAGGTGTGATTTGGCAAGGATTTAGCGAAATCTTCCGCCAACTTTCTTTCGCCATCTCGCTTAACATCGTCAATAATAATTACAGCCTTTGCTGACAACTTATCCTTGAACTCTTTGAGCGCTGGGTATCTCGACTCTGGATTTTTAGATCCTGGCGGACCATCCACAATAAGTAGATCAATCTTCTTCAGATCCTTAATAATTGAAACGTCATACCAATCAGAGCCATTGGCATATGGGCGCAATGGAGCGATTCGAATCTCAACTCCACGAACTTTATGCTCCTTCAAAAGCTCACGGGTCTTGGCACCAAACTCCTCAGAGTTATCAATGCTAACAACCTTACGTGCTCCAGATTTGGCTGTCACTAATGTTGAAACGCCGGAACCTAGTTCCACAACAAGTGAAGGTTTATTTTTCTTAACAGTTTCGGAAATCAAAAGTAGTAAATCAGGTGATGCTGCCCAACTACGAGTTGGAGGAATCGCCGCCTTGAACTGAAGCAAGTTACTTAATTGAATAAATGCCTCTGTTTGTCGGTAAGCCACCATCGACAATTTTTTGCTATCAACCGCTGCTTTGTGAATCTCTCGGGAGATCTGTTCACTCTTCTTTGAGACTTTTCCGTGCAAGGCTCTCAGAGAGCGAATGCAGTAAAGGGTTCCAAGCAAGATTGCGAAAAGTAAGAGTGAATAGAGGATTTCCATGCTTAAAGTGTAACGGAATGAATAAACGTTATAAAAGAGAAACATACAAGGGTGAGTTACATCCTTTTTACATTGTCTCGACAATGCTCAATCCGTAGCCTTTCGCCATGAAATCTTCGCCGTGGTGGAAAGAAGCCACTATCTATCAAATCTACCCACGGTCTTTTTTTGATAGCAATGGCGATGGCGAAGGTGACCTAAAGGGAATCACCTCGAAGCTTGAGTACGTCCAAGAATTGGGTGTAGATGCGATCTGGTTAAGCCCTTTCTATACATCACCAAATAAAGATGGTGGATATGACGTTGCAAATCCTCGCGATGTGGATCCACGATTTGGAGATCTGGCTGATGTAAAGCAGCTCATTGATGTGGCGCATTCTTTAGGTATGAAGATCCTTGTTGATGTTGTCCCAAATCATTTCTCCGATCAACATGTGTGGTTCCAGCAGGCGTTAAAAGCAGGCCGTGGTTCTGCCGAGCGAGCTCGCTTTCATTTCTATGATGCCAATGAGGATGGAACTCCCCCAAACAATTGGATTTCTCTTTTTGGTGGTCCTTCCTGGACACAAGTAGAAGATGGTCAGTACTACCTGCATTTATTTGATGCATCGCAACCTGATCTCAACTGGGAAAATCCAGAGGTCGCAGAAGATTACGAAGTTACCTTGCGTTTTTGGTTAGATCTTGGAGTAGATGGTTTCCGTATCGATGTTGCACATGGATTGGTTAAAGAGAATCTCCTCACTAACCACCCCGACCCACAAGGAATCAGTGATGCGCTTCGTCTAGATGTTTCCATGGATCCTGAGATTCGATACGCCTTACTTCCGACAGTTCCATACTTTGATCGACAAGGAGTCCATGAGATCTATCGCAAGTGGCGAAAACTCTTTGACTCTTATCACGATCGCGAAATTATGGCGGTAGCTGAAGCATGGGTACATCCTCCGATAAATGCAACGAGATATGTGCGACATGATGAACTACATCAAGTTTTCAACTTTGATTTACTGGATGCTCCATTCAAAGCTGATTTTCTCTACGAGGTCGTTAATCGTTCGATTGAGTTAATGGATTCTGTTGGGGCTCTTCCCACTTGGGCATTAAGTAATCATGACTCTCCACGTGTTGCTTCCCGTATAGGTGAGGTTCAGGCGCGAGCACTTGCACTTTTTGTTTTGGCGCTACCAGGTTCTTGTTACATTTTTGCAGGCCAAGAATTAGGTCTACCTGATGGGGAAATTCCAGATTCTTCGCGTCAGGATCCGATTTACTTCAGAACTAAGGGAGCGCAAAAGGGTCGTGATGGTGCACGAGTTCCACTTCCATGGAGTGGTGAATCCGCACCATTTGGATTTACATCTGGAAAGCCTTGGTTACCTCTCACCGATAAGTGGAAAGAACTAACAGTTGAAAAGCAAAGTTCGGACCCAAAGAGCACATTAAATCTCTACCGCACCGCCCTAAAATTGCGTGCAGATCACTTAATCTCTCAGGGCTCAATTATTTGGCTTGAATCTCCACACCATGGAATGAAAAGTCAGGCCCTGCTCGCAGTGCGTCGAGGTAATGTTTCGATTTATATGAATCTGTCCGATTTGCCAGTTGAGGTTGAAATAAGTGGAAAACTCTTGATCGTGAGCGCGGGAACAGTTGATGCACGAGATGGAAAGATGACAATTCCAGCCATTTCAACCATCTGGGTTCATCACTAACTGACAGAATACCGCCATGGAATCTACGACTACATGGCTATTGACCCTTGGAATTCTCTCTCTAGTAATTGTCTTTGACTTAACTGTGGCGATTATCCGTCGTAACAAAGAGACGACAATGACTGAGGCAGGAATCTGGACAGTTATCTATGTAGCAGCAGCTATCGCATTTGGAATCTTGATGCCTAATTGGACAACAGATGTAAATGCGCAAAAAGAGTTTTTTGCAGGTTGGTTAACTGAGTACGCACTATCAGTTGATAATATCTTTGTATTCGTGATCATCTTGAGTAGATTGCAAGTTGAGAAAACCAAGCAACAGCTTGTTCTATTGCTTGGCATTATTATTGCCTTGCTACTCCGAGGAGGCTTTATTGCAGCTGGAAGTGCGATAATTGAAAAGTTTTCAGGCGCATTCTTCATCTTTGGAGCGTTTCTAGTGTTCACCGCTTATCGCTTACTTGTTGAGGATGATGGTGAGGAGGAGTGGAAAGAGGACCGAGTAATCACCTTCATGCGCTCAAAGGGAGCAACTACTTTTTTTATCGCCCTTGTCTCTCTTGGATTTACGGATTTAGTTTTTGCATTAGATTCAATTCCAGCAATCTTCGGAATCACTCGAGATCCATATATTGTGGTGTGCGCAAATATCTTTGCCCTTATGGGACTTCGTCAGTTGTATTTCTTATTACAAGGGTTGCTGCAGCGCTTGGTTTACCTATCTAAAGGGCTCTCATTCATCCTGGCATTTATTGGCTTGAAGATGTTTATTGAAGCCTTCCACGGCGTTGGAATCCATAATATCGCTGGCATCGAACTCCCTCACGTGCCAATCGAGGTCAGTCTTTTTGTGATTGTTGCAGCCCTCACGGTAACTGCAGTGGCAAGCCTTACAGCTACACGAAAGGATGGAAGCGAGATCGTTTAGATCTCCGTTTTCATCTTTCGTAGAGTTTGACGGTCGTAATCCTTTGATTTTTCATGGATCTTTCTGATCTGTAATGCAAAGGCTTTAATCGCTGTATCAAATGCTGCCAAGTCATTGAACTCTGCTGCCTCAGCACGGATCAATGGTCCTGAACCATGTGAAGTCAAAACCACCTTGTGCTTGTGTTTTCCCTGATGGGGATTAGCTTCGTGAAGAACTTCAACTTCGACGCGATCAATGACAACACTAAATCGCTCCATACTGTTGAGTTTTTCAACTGCTATCTCTTTGAAATCTTCTGCTAAATCTGCGTGACGAGTATGAATTTGAATCTTCATACTAAAAGGGTAGTACTAAGACCACCGCTGTCGCTAGAGCTGCAAGAACAAAAGATTTTCCAAGGATTACTAGAGCAGTCCTGCGATCGGCTGCCCTATCTTCCTTACTAGTGACCCGTCTGATATCACCCATCTTGCCCACATTGAAGGTTCCGGCAAAACCGTACGCCAAACAAAACTTTGAACGCGATTGTACAAACCCTACAGATGCAACCATTAGTGGAAAGAAAATACCTAAACGTATTTCAGTGGGAGCATCTACTGTATTAAATGTCAGCAAGGTGGAGATTGAGAAAAATAAACCAACAAGTGCAACTAGCTGCCTTCTGCGAACTTCACCTTTTCCTATGTTGCAACTTCCAGGAATGTATTGAACCTCAGGCATCTTCAAACTCATCTTCATCGACCCAGGTATCAGCAACAGATTCATCCTGATGCTCAACCCATGATAAAAATGAGGCAACTGCGCGAAAGGCAAGGACTGTCACCGTCAGAGCTGCGAAGGTGCGGCGAATAGCTTTGAACATAGGATAAAAATACTCGCTATTGCTGGGAAATTCTCTATAGAGAGGCAAGTGCCTGCTCTATATCCTGCCAAATATCCTCTACATGCTCACAGCCAACTGACAATCTAATGAGCTGTTCTGGAACTGAAGGACTTTCCAGCGCCCATCGGCGTCGACGTTCCCAGAGAGACTCAACCCCACCAAGGCTTGTTGCATGTGTAATCAAATGTGAGGATTCACAAACCTTCTCTGCCTGCTCTGCGCTTCCATCAATCTCAAATGAGATCACGGCACCAAAACCTGGGTAGCGAACCTTGGTTATCTTTGTATGTGCTTGAAGACGAGAGACTAATTGTTGTGCATTCTTTTCCGCGGCTCGAAAGCGAACAGGGAAGGTGCGAATTCCACGGAGCGCAAGCCAGGCCTCAAATGGCCCAGGGATTGAACCGTTAAATCGTCGAGATTCATCCAAGCGCTTTAAGAGTGCGGTGTCAGATGTTGAAAGTGATCCAAGAACAACATCACTGTGGCCTGCCAAAAACTTTGTTACTGAATGCATAACAATGTCAGCACCCATGGCCAATGGCTGTTGGACCAATGGTGTTGCAAATGTGTTGTCTACTCCGACTCCGATGGTTTGCTTCTTTGCTGCTGCAATCAGAGTTGGGAGGTCAGCGATATCAAGACAAGGGTTGGTTGGAGACTCGAGCCACAACAAGGCAGCACCTTTCAGAGCAGCAATTACCTCATCAGTCTTTGTGATGTCTACAAAACGCACTTCAAGTCGACCAGATGCGTGATGTTGATTGAGCAAACCCATGGTTCCGCTGTAACCCTGATTGGATGCAACCACGGGTGCACCGATTGGAAGAATTGAAAAGACCGCACTAATTGCAGCCATCCCTGATGAGAATGAAAGTGTCTGCCCGCCCTCAAGTTCTGAGATTGCAGCTTCTAGCGCGCTCCAACTTTCATTCCCATAGCGACCATAACCCACTGGGCCACCTGCATGATAAGTTGAAGAAAAAACTAATGGAGGATTCAACGAAGCATCAGGTGCAACTTCAGGACGTCCAGCTGTAATCGCGGATGTTTCAGGATGAAGACTCATGCCTCAATCTTAATTGTTAAATGGCTTTAATTGTTAGACAGGATTGCCATAGCCGCATTATGGCCAGGAATCCCACTTACTCCCCCACCACGAACAGCGCCCGCACCGCATATGAAGATACGGGGGTCATCTGTTTCAACTCCCCACGATTGATCTGTTCCATCCTCACGAAATGGCATTGATAAATCCTTGTGGAAGATATTTCCTCGTGGAAGCGAGATTGCATCTTCAATATCAAGAGGGGTCTTAACTTCAATAGCTGCGATCACATCTTCAATCGGCTCAGCTAAATAATCATTGAGTGATGCCAAAGCTGATTTAAGGGCTGCATCACGAGCAGCATCGTTATCTCCATCAAAGAGAGAGGCAGGTGTATGTAAACCAAATAAGGTGAGGGTCTGATAGCCAGCATCTTGTAACTCTTGTCCCAAAATTGAAGGGTCGGTCAATGTGTGGCAGTACATCTCGATCGGCATCTTTGCTGGCATCACCCCATTTTTTGCATCTTTATACACAGATTCAAATTGCGTAAAGCTCTCATTTGCATGGAAAGTTCCAGCAAAAGCAAGGCGTGGATCAATACCAGATTTCAATACAGGCAATCTCTTCAACAAAATGTTGATCTTCATTTGTGAACCATCAAGGCTCTTGGGAGCAGAGACTCCTCGCAACTTTGCCAACACTTGTGGTGCTGCATTTGAGAGAAGATAGTCAGCTGAAACAACTTCGCCATTTTCTAGAGCAACACTTACACCAGCAGAAGTAGATTCGACCTTTACCGCTTTCGAATTCAGCGATATATCTACTCCGCTTTCTGTTGCTACTCGCACCAGTTCATTTACAAGAGCGCCCATTCCGCCTTTAGGAACCTTCCACTCTCCTGTTCCATTTCCAATCAGATGGTATAAAAAGCAAATATTGGCTTGCAGATCAAAGGCTGATGAAAAGGTTCCAATAAGTGCATCTGTAAGTACTACTCCCCGCACAACATCATTACTAAACCTTTCAGTAATAACTTTCCCTATTGGCTCCTCAACTAAGTACTGCCAAATAGGATCTAAGTCGATTAGTTGTCGAAGCTCGCTGCGGGTTTTTAGAGGCTCAAGCAAAGTTGGAGCGATGCGCTCAGCAAATTGAGCAACCTCAGCATAAAAATCTTGCCATGCACCGCCTTCTTTACCTGAAGGGTCTAATTCTTTGAAAGAGTTTTCAGTCGCTTTATCCCAAACTCTTGAAACATAAAGACCCTTGTTTGCTCCATAGGGCGTATAGCTAGAAACCTCACGAGAAATGCACTCAAAAGATAAGCCCAGGTCATTGATGATTTTGTCGGGTAAAAGTGCGATTAAATATGAGTATCGTGAAAGATTTGCATCATATTCTGGAAAGGTACGTACGCTTTGTGAAGCACCGCCTATTTCGGAGTTGGCTTCAAGAATTCTGACTGACTTTCCTGCACGAGCCAAATATGTTGCTGCAACTAGTCCATTGTGTCCCCCACCGACGATGACAACATCGTATGCATTGCTGGACATTTAAATGGCTCGCGCGATGCGATGAATTGCTTCTGTGATAATTGTTGGGCTAGTGGCAAAGTTCAGGCGAACATACTGAGAGCACTGCTTTCCATAGGTGTGACCTGCATTTAAAGCAACACGTCCCTTCTCTAGAAGGGTTTGCGCTGGATCTTCACCAAGGTTGAGTGCTTCGAGATCTAACCAGGCCAAATAACTATTGTCAGGTATGTGATAACGAACTGATGGAAGCTGAGAGCCCAACAACTCTTTAATCATCTTTCGATTGTTATCAAGATTGTCTAGTACTGAATTCAACCAAACCTCACCCTCGGCAAATGCGACAGCGGTTGCAAAACCCCCCAGCAACGAGGCGCGATAGTGAACCGCCAATGGCATGGTTGCCAAACGAGCGTTGATTGCCTCGTTTTGAGAAACTATTATCGCGCACTTCAAACCAGCAATATTCCAAGCCTTTGATGCTGCGGTAACTGTCACTGCGACAGCCTCAGCTTCTGATCCAAGACTGAGCACCGGAACAAACACTTTGCCTTTAAAGGTAAGCGGTGCATGTATTTCATCACTAATGACCAGTACGCCATAGCGCTTTGCTAAAGCAACAATTCGAAGGAGCTCTTCCTTGCTGTAAATACGACCTAACGGATTGTGTGGACTACAGAGAATGTGCGCCTTTAGTCCTGATGCATAGGCCTTTTCAATACCCTCCCAATTAATTTCCCAAGGGTTAGCTGACTCATCACCAGTTCGCTCAAATGGAACATCAACAAGATTTAACTTTGTCTCATTAACCCAGTTATAAAAGTTGTGATAGACCGGTGAACTCAACAGGATTGAATCACCAGGATTTGTGAAGACCCGCAAGATTTCTACAACTGCAACTCCTACATCAGTTGCAGCTCGTACTTGTAATGGGTCGACCTCCCAACCCCAACGTGTTCCGGCAAAGTGGGCAAAACCTTTTCCAAGCTCTGGAATTGCGCCTAGGTAGCCAAGATCGGATTTTGCAACCATTTCGGTAAGGAGATCGCGAATGGGTTGTGCAACGGGAAAGTCCATTTCAGCAACGGGCAACGGGAGTACATCATTAGGAAATCCTCGCCACTTTTCACTTCGATGCGTCTGCAGTTCGGCTAAGTTCGGTGCTGAAACTGAATGATCGCTCATACCCTAAAGGCTACCTCAGAGAAGTTGTTCTTCGGAAGACAATCGACGGGTGGAGTTTCTAACAACGAGCGTAGTAGGCAATACAAGTGAGGGCGGATCAAGAACTGGTTTACGCAATCGTTCCATAATTGACCAGGCAGCCATCTCGCCCATCAAAGTAACAGGTTGTTCAATGGTGGTTAGCTCGGAAAACTCCGCCATCTCATGTCCATCAAAACCAATAATGGAAATATCATCTGGTGCTTTTAATCCATGGCGACGTAACGCTTGCATCGCTCCTATGGCCATTTCATCTGATTCGCAAAAGATCGCTGTAGGACGATTAGGTCTGGCTAACAAATCATCCATTGCGCGTGATGCTGTATGCATCGTGAAATCTCCATGTATTTCTCGAGATGGCAACCACTCCAAACCATTTTCTGCAAGAACTTGCATAAAGCCTTTGCGTCGATCTTGAGGGACTGAAAAGTTAAATGGGTCATCTGGTCGGCCCGACATTAATCCAATCTTTTTGTGCCCTTGATTTACTAAGTGCTGTGTGGCAGTTCTTGCACCCGCAACATCATCAATCTTGATGGATGCACATTTTTCATGATCCATGCCAACAAGTGCGATTGGAATACCTAGGGAAAGCATGGAATCAAACTCTTCTTCGGTGGGAGGAAGGGAGATAACGATCAAGGCGTCAACGCGACCTTTGAGAAGCTGATGCTGAAAAAGTCTTTCTCTGCCCTTCATTTGGCTAAAGTTGTAAAGAAGCAGATCCATGCCCGCTTCTCGTAAGGCTTGTTCAGCGCCGCTGATTACTTGAGAAAAGTACCAACGTGAAATATAGGGGGCCACAACACCAACAGAGTTTGTTCGACCGCTTGAAACGCCTTGTCGTTCTGTGTTTAGGGGATAGTTCAATTTTTCTGCTGCAGCGATAATCTTTTCGCGGGTTTGCTGATTCACATGATGAAGGCCGCGAAGTGCGCGAGAAACGGTTGCGGTAGATACGCCCGCCTCCTGAGCGACCTCTTTGATCCCTGCCATTTCAACACCTCCCCTTAAAGTAGCTACTGCAATTACTGCAACAAATTCTGCAACTGAGCCTGCAACAACTGTAAAAATACGGCAAAGATGCTGCAAATAGCAATACCTACTCACAATCAGGAGTACATTGAGGCGCATGAGTAATCAAATTGAGACCCAAATCGATGTATCTCTCACCGTACGCAACCGCCTTACAGCTTTTTTTCGGATCATCCTGGTCGTCCCTGCCTTTATCTTTCTAGCCTCATTTGCACCAACCTCCTCCTTCTCTGAAGATAACGTAGGAATGTATGCGGGCTTACTTGCTCTACCAGCGGCTTTAGCGATTGTTGTTCGTCAGGTTTATCCAAGTTATGTTTTAGCTTTCAATGAAGCGCTTTTATCACTTCAGACCCGTGTTGATGCTTATCTTTTGCTCCTCACAGATGAGTACCCATCGATCGAAGAGAATGATGTAGTAAGCGTTACCTTCCCAGAAGTAGATGCCAAACAGTTAAATCGCTGGCTTCCCTTGATTAAGTGGTTGCTTGCTGTGCCTTTATACCTAGTTGGAATTGTGTATGTGATTTATTCGGTGGTTTTAACACTTATTGCCTGGTTCAGTGTTTTATTTACAGGCAATTACCCTGAATTTTGTGCAGAGGGTGTTGTGGGAACTATTGCATACTGGAACCGAGTAGTTGGTTACGCATTTCTACTAGTTACAGATGAGTACCCAACCTTCTCGTTGTAAGGGTTAGCGCTCCTCTAGAACCAAGGCAACGGAGTTGATGCACCAGCGTTGATCTGTGGGCACTGCATACCCTTCACCCTCAAATACATGGCCTAGATGAGAGCCACACGCTGCGCACCGAACTTCGGTACGAATTCGTGGAGCTAAGGAACGATCCTCCAAAAGCTCTACCGCATCATTTGCCGTTGGGGCGTAAAAGGATGGCCAACCGCAGCCGGAATGGAACTTTGTTTCACTTCTAAAAAGTTCAGCACTACAGGCCTTGCACTTATAAACTCCGATGGTTTCAGTTTCGGTGTATTCGCCTGTAAATGCAGTTTCAGTTGCCGCCTTACGTAGAACCGCATAAGACAATGGATCTACACGATTAGCAAGCTCGGCTTCATCGATCTTAACTGGATACTCTTTTTCACTCATGAACTATGCAACCGTTTCTGGGTATGGAACACCCGTGCTTGAATGACAATCGTAGCCATTTGGATTCTTGAGCAAATACTTTTGGTGGTACTCCTCTGCGAGGTAGTACTCGACGCCCTCTGCACTTAAAATCTCTGTACAAATGGTGCCCATACCTGCTGCGGTCAATGCATCTTGATACATCTGGCAAGAAGCGAGCGCGACCTGCATCTGCTCATGGGTGGTTGTGTAAATAGAGCTACGGTATTGAGTTCCAATATCGCCACCTTGTTGATTCAAAGATGTTGGATCATGCATGGTCCAAAACTCTTGCAACAAACGCAGGTATGAAATCTTTGCGGGATCAAAGATGACCTTAACCATCTCGGCATGCCCAGTAACACCGGTGCACACCTGCTCATATGAAGGGTTGGGGCGAACTCCACCCATGTAACCAACACTTGTCTCAACGACACCATCCATCTGCCAGAAACGGCGTTCTGCTCCCCAGAAACATCCAGTTGCAAAGTATGCGGTTGAGTTCATGCGTGAATTGTTGCAGTATGCACAGTTATTCGCACCCGCTGATAACCTTCATTCTGACCCATTGAGCCCCCGTAGCTCAGGGGATAGAGCACTGCCCTCCGGAGGCAGGTGCACAGGTTCGATTCCTGTCGGGGGCACTTGAGATAGATCACCCTTATTTTGAAAACTCTTTCCCTTTCGTCCTTGTATAACTCCGCTGCACAGGGGACAATTAAGACCTTGCACGCACAACTGTGTGTATTAACACCTCACTTTTACAGTGAACTTCCCTAAGGAGACATGCGATGGATTGGCGTCATCAATCAGCGTGCCGTGACGAGGACCCTGAGCTTTTCTTCCCTGTTGGAAATACAGGTCCCGCCCTTACACAAATTGAAGAGGCGAAAAAGGTCTGCAACCGTTGCATCGTAAAGGAGCCATGTCTTGCTTGGGCTCTTGAGAGCGGTCAGGATGCTGGCGTCTGGGGCGGATTATCTGAGGATGAGCGTCGTGCACTGAAGCGTCGTGCAGCGCGTAATCGTGCTCGCTTAATGGAGCAGCAAAACCAAATTTAAAGTGGAAAGCGCAGCTTTGCTTGCGTTCCCTTATCTGTTGATTCTAGTTTTAGTTCTCCCTTTAACTCATTTTCTGTCAGGGTGCGAACAATTTGTAATCCCAAATTAGATGATGTCAGCAAATCAAAACCTTCTGGCAACCCAATTCCATCATCGGAGATCGTTACCAGACCTTCATTGCTGTAACGCTGAAGCTCTATTCTTAACTTTGTTCCAGATTTATAGAGACCGTGCTCGAGCGCGTTATGAATAAGTTCGGTAACTACCAAAGACAATGGAGTTGCAACTCGGGATTCAAGAGAACCAATTTCACCAGTTCGCTCGATTGTGAGCTCACCCATTCGAGGACTTAACTCAAGTGCATGGGTAACTAGAGAGCTAAGAACCTCATCAAAGGCCACCGTTGTTTGGGTGCTATTAGACAAAGTCTCATGAACGACGGCGATGGATGCGATTCGACGAACCGCTTCATCAAGTGCAGCTGCCGCTGCCGGGTCTTCGATGCGCCTGGACTGCAAGCGCAGTAATGCAGATACCGTTTGGAGGTTGTTCTTTACGCGGTGGTGAATTTCGCGAATTGTGGCATCTTTTGTGACCAATTCACGGTCACGGCGACGTAGTTCAGTCACATTTTGCAGCAACACAATTGCACCGACTTTATCCGTACCATTTATCAAGGGCAAAACTAGTAAATCAATGGTTGCTCCTTGGTTATCAATCTCAACCCTTTGCAATTGCTTACCATTTAGCCGTGAACGAACAGCCTGTTCTGAAGCATTTGGTGATGCGATAACAACTTGCTCTGCTACTTCGCCAAGATTTCTTCCCTCTAAATCCCCACGCCACCCCATGCGAGAAAATGCTGACTTCGCATTAGGGCTTGCAAAGGAAATTGCAGAATTAGCATCTAATCTGATTAGTCCATCACCCACACGTGGTGCCGGCTCAAAAAGTGAACCTGCATCTTTGTAGGGGAATGATCCCTGGGCAACCATTTGAAACAAGTGCTGAGCGACCTCACGATAATTACTTTCGAGCTTTCCAGTACCTCGAGAGTGTTCAACATTTCTATGTGAGGAAACTACTGCGATTACCTGACCTTCAAAAGTAACTGGGATCGTTTCGGTTTTTACCAGCATCTCCCCTATTTTTTCCGGATCGCTGGGCTTAATAATTTCATCGCCAGATAGTGCTTCGTCAATTGCTGGCTTAGCACCCCAAAGCACTTCATCACCAATAAGGTCGTTGATAAATACTGTTGATGTTGTCGTAGGTCGAATGTGTGCAACGGCAATATGTCCGGTGGGCCACATCGAAATATCTTTACGAATTGGCACCCATAAAATTAGATCAGCAAATGAAAGATCTGCTAATAATTGCCAATCTGCAACCAAGTCTCGAATCCGATTAGCTTGATCAATAGTGATAGTAGTTCGCGCACCAAGCAGTTTTTCTAACTGAAACATTGTTACTTCCACTCCGCCAAGTGAATCTCGATCTCTTGGGTTGCAAACCAAACCAGCTCATCATCCCCTTGAAATGCAAGTAGGGCGCATTGCAACTGATCCCAGGGTAGAGCCGATTTCAAAGTAAGTGAATCTTCATAACTCTCACCGATCTGCTCATCTGTGATCTCAAAGGCAAGAACTATTCCAGGTGCTTTTTCAGACAGCCTAAGCTCTAAAGCCTGCTCACCTGCAGCGACAGAGAGCAGGTACTCGAGCTCTTCCTCATCACAATCTAGATTCTCTGCAACAAAGGCTTGGGTGGCGGCGAAAACTTCATCAGCTTCAAGGCTCTTACTGTGCACAAAGGCTTCAAGATCCTTGTGGCTGATGGGAAGGTAAGCGCGCATTTACCCATAGTAATAGATCTTAAGAAATGATTTCTCGGGCTAAGTCAGAGATCGATTTGCGTAGATTTGAGCGCTCATTTGTCTCAACCAAGGTGGCATGTTCATCCTGTGCCGCTTTGACACTCCTTATCTCCTCTTTCAAACTCCTCACCCGAATTGGCTTTAGCGATGTAGTTGCAGACAAGAAACGTGCCATTTCGCCATCGCCTCGTTTGCCTGGTGACTTCATATTTTGCGTGAAACTCAATTGCGCACGGATTGATGTCTGGTGAAGTAAATCGATTACTTGGGTGAGACGGTAATGTCCCAGATGATCTGCTCGCGAGACAATCATTAACTCATCTGCTTGGTCGCAGCACCATGTTGTAACAATAGAAGTCCATCGGCGATCAGTCAGGCGATTAGATAGACCAGATATCGAGCCAATATCAATAATGATGTACTCAAACTCCTCGGTTGCTTTATTCATGAAGTTCTCAAGATTTTCCGAAGAACTTTGGGTAACTTCGGATAGAGCTAGATTGGGAGCAATTGATTTCCATGTTGAAGATTCGGCGATGTTTCGCATCGATAAAATAGGAGCGATAGAAGGAGCCCTGAAGTTAGCCTCCATCAGTAAGGTTGATTTCTCTGACAAACTAATCTCCATAGCAAGATTGAGCGCTATTAAAGTGCAACCTGTGTGACTACCTGCAGAACCAACGGCAATTACTTTGGATGTTCGTGGTTTGCGTTGAGTCATAGCGCCCGTGCGCACCATTGGAGCTCGTACAAATCCCCTGACTAATGAGATGAGATCAGTTCCAACAATCGGAAGTGGGTGAAGTGAACCAAAGTCCTCCGCTGCATTGTTAGAGATGGAAAAGCCGATGAGTTGGCGAACCCTGCCTTGCAGAGCATCGACTAATTGCTTATTTGCACCTGGAAGATCATTTCCATAAATCAGAAGCGCATTGGCTGTAATCGTTGAATTAGATTCTAGATAGTTTTGTAAAGAAGCCCAATCAATGGCTCGAAAGATGACATTCCATCCTTGGGCGTAAAGCGTGCCTGCAACGAAACCTTCTGCCTCTGAATTAGCAATAGCGGTTATAACGGTTGGCATTTCAAGCTCAGACATATGCGCGCACCACTACTAAACGTCCTTGAGTAGTTGCACTTAGTAGACGTAGCACCTGAGTTTCCTCAACGGCGACCGTAATTCCGATCTCTCCCCCGAGTGCATTCTTTGAATCATCTAGACCGATGAGAGTTACACCCCCAAGGATCAGAATTGGATCAATTACAGCTTCTCCATTTCGCGAATCAAACACCCAGTAAATATCCACGGCATCTCCAACAATTACACCTGCGGCTAAGTCGGCAGAGCGAAGACTTAATGGAACTGCGCTCGTACTCAAAGCCTGAGCTGTAGTGGTTACATCAGATGTAGAAATAACCTCACCTGTACTCATCCGTCGAGTAGCAACTAAACCGATTATCTGATCTGAGGTGTTCAAGTAATTCTCTGAACTATTACCAAGATTTAAATGCGCGGCCACTAGATCGGATTCGGTTATGAGATGACCTGGTGCCAAGGAGTTTGCGACCACCCAATAATCTGCACCTTTATTGGAGTAAGTCGAGATAAAGAAAGCTGAGGCAAAGGCGGCGATGATTAGGGTGATTGCTAGTGGCATTCGAGCGCTATAGGAACTCTTTTTATTTTTCATAGGAGTACCCAAGATCTTGCAGTTACTAAATCCTGGAAGTTATCCACAATCAGTCAAAGGTACGGGGTTTTTAGGTACTAAGGAGTGAGTTAGGGGCTGGATAAAGTGGAAATGGTGTGCTCATGACCACACAACTTGAGTATGAACAGCTTCCAACATTCACAACTATTGAACTCATCCCGTTATCTAGCGATCCTGATGAAGATTTCCTCCATCCTGTATTAGAAATCTTTAAGCCAGAGCCAAAGATCCAAGAGGTCAAGAAGTCTCGCCTCTACTTAGTCCCAAGTAATTTTGGAGAGGAGTTTGACTCTGATTTTGCGCCACAACCGACCTCAGCTGAAGATTTACCTGCACTTGAACCTTTGATTCATCAATTCATACATAACGCAGTTGAAATTTGGGCTGGTAGAAGATCCTCTCACCAACTTCAGCTTCATTGCCATTACACAGTATTTGCTGAGCTTCAGAAAATGGCGGGCACGCTCAAGGAGATTGGAAGAGTACGCAAAACTAGAATCACCCAACCTCTTGATGGCATTTGTGAAGCAACAATTACGGTCCGCTTTGGAGACCGGCTGAGAGTCGTTGCAATCAGATTTGAAGGACTAGATGGGCGCTGGTTGTGCACCTGTCTAGCGCTTATCTAAAGTTAAGCAGCGCCTCCGTGGCAGCGCTTGAACTTCTTTCCTGAACCACAAGGACATGGTGCGTTTCGAGAAACCTCGCCAGTTGTACGAACGCCCGATTCATCAGCTGCTGTGTACTGCAAACCAGTTTGAGGTAATTGCTTAGCCTCAAGGCCCGGAGCAACCACTTGATTACTTGCGCTCTCAACCGAGACTTCGATGTTAAATACAAAGCCTGCAATCTCTTCTTTAATTCCATCCATCATGGCAGCAAATAAGTCAAAGCCTTCTTTTTGGTACTCAACCAGCGGATCACGTTGAGCCATGGCACGAAGACCAATTCCCTCTTGTAGGTAATCCATCTCGTATAGGTGTTCACGCCACTTACGATCAAGTACTGAGAGCAAAACCTTGCGCTCGAGTTCACGCATAACTTCTGCACCAAGTGCTTCCTCACGTTGAGCGTATGCAGCTTGGCAATCTTCAAGCACGCGAGCGGTGATGAAATCAGCATCTAATCCGACCCGTGAACCTGCTTCTGCTTCGAGTTGTTCGATAGTAAATGAAATTGGATAAATAGTCTTGAGCGCTGTAAATAGAGTCTCTAGATCCCAATCTTCTGCATAGCCTTCAGCGGTTGCAGCGGTGACATAGGCAGTAAGAGTGTCAGAGACAAAGCGAGCCACCTGATCCTTAATGTCAGCACCCTCTAGAACGCTGCGGCGCTCACCATAAATTACGGTGCGCTGACGGTTCATAACATCGTCATACTTCAAAACATTTTTACGCATTTCAAAGTTCTGTGCTTCAACCTGAGTCTGAGCAGATTTGATCGCATTAGAAACCATCTTTGATTCAATCGGTGCATCATCCGGAAGTCCTGCTGCAGTCAAGAAGCGCTCAACCATTCCTGAATTAAAGCGACGCATCAAATCATCTTGAAGTGAAAGGTAGAAGCGTGACTCTCCGGGATCACCTTGGCGACCGGAACGTCCACGGAGCTGGTTATCAATACGACGTGACTCGTGCCGTTCTGTTCCCAAAACATAAAGTCCACCGAGAGTTACAACCTCTTCATGTCCCTTTTCAACCGCAGCCTTTTGGCGTGCAATCTCTGCTGGCCACTCCTTTTCATACTCCTCAGCATTATCTACTGGAGAAATTCCGCGTCGTTGTAACTCAAAATCTGCCATGAACTCTGGGTTACCACCCAACATGATGTCGGTACCACGACCGGCCATGTTAGTGGCAACAGTTACAGCTCCCTTAACACCAGCGCGAGCGATGATTGCCGCTTCACGTTCGTGATGCTTTGCATTGAGAACCTCATGAGGAACTCCAGCTTTGCGAAGGAATGATGAAAGCTCTTCTGATTTTTCAACGCTGACAGTTCCAACTAATACTGGTTGTCCTTTGCGGTAACGCTCAACAATATCTGCGGTAACTGCGGCGAACTTTCCAACCTCTGTCTTGTACACCAAATCGGGTGAATCAATACGTTGAGAAGGACGGTTAGTTGGAATTGGGACAACGCCTAGTTTGTAGATCTGATGGAACTCCGAGGCTTCAGTTGTTGCAGTTCCGGTCATACCTGACAATTTGTCGTACAGACGGAAGTAGTTCTGCAGCGTAATAGTTGCAAGTGTCTGATTTTCATCCTTAATTTCAATACGTTCTTTAGCTTCTAGCGCTTGGTGCAAACCTTCGCTGTAGCGTCGACCAGCAAGCATGCGGCCGGTGTGCTCATCAACGATAAGTAGCTCACCGTTCATAACAACATAATCCTTATCGCGCTTGAACAACTCCTTCGCACGGATAGCGTTGTTGAGATAGCCAATCATTGGAGTATTTGCCGCCTCGTAGAGGTTTCCAATCTGCAAAAGTTCTTCAACTTTGGTCACGCCCTCTTCAAGGATTCCTGAAGTCTTTTTCTTTTCATCAACTTCGTAGTGCACATCGCGCTGAAGTTTTTGAACTAGGTTTGCAAACTCTACGTACCACTTAGTGGCTTTATCGGCTGGACCACTAATGATCAAAGGGGTACGGGCTTCATCGATAAGAATCGAGTCCACCTCATCTACTACTGCAAAGAAATGATCGCGCTGAACGCACTCATCAAGCGACCAAGCCATGTTGTCGCGAAGGTAGTCAAAACCAAACTCATTGTTTGTGCCATAAGTGATATCCGCTGAATAGGCTTCGCGGCGTTCTGCAGGTGTCATGTTGGCAAGAATTACGCCAACCTTTAATCCTAAGAATCTATGAACGCGGCCCATCCACTCACTATCGCGCTCTGCTAAGTAATCATTGGTTGTAACCACGTGCACACCGCGACCTGCAAGTGCATTCAAATATGAAGGAAGGGTTGCAACTAAAGTCTTTCCTTCACCTGTGCGCATTTCAGCGATATTGCCTTTGTGCATCGCTGCGCCACCCATGATCTGAACGTCGTAGTGACGTTGACCGAGTGTGCGACGACCAGCTTCACGAACTACTGCGAAGGCTTCTGGCAGAAGATCATCAAGGGATTCACCTTGGGCATAACGTGCCTGAAACAGCGCGGTCTGCTCTCGAAGCTCTGCATCGCTCATCGCTGAAAAGCGAGCTTCCTGGGCGTTGACCAGTACGACGATCTTGCTGAGTTCCCGAAGGATGCGTCCTTCGCCTGCACGCAAAATCTTGTCTACAAACGCTGGCATCGACCTGGCCTCTCAGTAAGGGTGTGACCCTGTTTCACGCCCTTATCGTAGAGGTTGAGCAACACAGGCGGTAACCGCGCTTACTGAGCCAACAGCGTGAAAACCCTGCGAGTTAACCGCTCTGTAGGCCTCTCTGAGGGTCGCCCCCGTCGTGACCACATCATCAACCAAGATCAGCTCTCCCCTGACCTGTGTTGTAAGCCTGAAGGCTCCTGCCAGATTTGTAGCTCTTTCATCTCGATGTAAACCACTTTGATCTAAAACTCGTCGAGAAAGTTCTAGGCAATCCACCATCTGAATTCCTGTTTGATCTGAAATGTGGCGTACTAAATCCACCATAAAACTTCTACCTCGACGACGTTGTGAAGATCTGCTCGAAGGAATTGGAACCAACCGGCGCAAGGTGGGATCAATTTTTGAACGCTCTAAAGCATGAATAATTGCATTAATGATTAATTGATCAGCTCCTTTCAATCCAGCTTCTTTAGCAGCAACCACAATTTTTGAAGCAGTTGGTGTGTACAAAAGCGCAGAGTGAACAGTTAGTGATTCAAACTTTGTTCGATAGTAATGAGGATGCCAACTACTTCGGCAGGCGGAGCAAATGGTGGGGCCGAGTTTTTGGCATCCGAAACATCTGCTTGGAAATAAGAGTTGAGATAGCTCAGATATGGTGCTCACTTAAAGATTCTTGCTTATTTTTCTGGCACCGATACATGCTGAGAAATACTGTGGAAATTAGGGCCGGTAATCCTCAGGTTGCAAAGGTATTAAGCGTTGATCAATTCTCTCGTATGTATTTCGTGGAAGAGTTACAACAAAGTGAGCACCACGTCCAGGACGGCCCCATGCTTCAAGTTCACCATTGTGAAGTCGAGCATCTTCAAGAGCGATAGAAAGTCCGAGACCAGTTCCACCTCGAGTTCGTGCCCGTGAAGGATCAGCACGCCAGAAACGATCAAAGACTCGTGTTAATCCGTTTTCATCCAAGCCAATTCCATAATCGCGCACACCGACAGCTACATCGTGTTCGCTTGCTACGACACGGACATCGATCTGCAACTCTTCTGAATGATCAATGGCATTTGCCAATAAGTTGCGCAAAATGCGCTCCACACGGCGAATATCAGCCTTAATCATGATTACTGGCGCTGAGGAGTTCACATAAATCTCTGTTTTACGTTCCTTAGCCACTAACCCCAAATCATCTGCACACCGTTGCACAAGCTGAACCATGTCGAAATCAACCGCTTCTAGTACTGCGACCTCTGCATCAAAGCGCGAGACCTCAAGCAAGTCTTCAAGTAGACGTTCAAATCTGTCTAGCTGGGCTACTAATAGCTCAGCACTTCTCTCGACAATTGGGTCAAAAGAGTCTTTCGATGAATGGATAACTTCCGATGCCATTCGCAATGTGGTTAAAGGTGTTCGCAGCTCATGGGATACATCAGAAACAAAGCGTTGCTGAACACGAGAAAGATTTTCTAAGCGTGCAATCTGTTTCTCGATTGACTCCGCCATTTCATTAAAAGCTAGGCCCAGTGTTGAGATCTCATCTTGGGATTCAACCTTAAGACGTTTACCAAAATCACCGGCTGTAAATTCTGTCGCGATAGCTGCAGCTTCTCGAACTGGTTTAACCACTTGTCGAACCACCAGCCAAGTAATAAGTGCTACGAGAAATAGAAGGAGAAATCCAGTTAAGAAAAAGGATCGACTAATCAGAGCTAGGGTTTTTTCTTGATTTGCCAAGGAAAAAATAATGTACATCTCGTATTGACCAGCATTTGGAATCTGAACCTTCTGTCCAATCGCAAGGCCTTTGACTCGAGTCCCAGTTAAGTAATTCATATTGGTGTACTGATATACAAGATCTGGAGTCTTTCGGACTCGCTCACTTAGAGTTGCTGGGATAGAAGTGGGGTCAAGAAGGTTCGATGCGATCTCATAATTATTTTCTCTAGTGTTTCCAGGACTGCGCTTGAACACAACTTCGCGGGCATTTTCGTTTGCGGTCAATGTGGTTGCTGAACTAATTACATCATCTACAACTTTTTGAACAACCGAGTCTTTTTCACCTTGAGCTAGAAGGAATCGATATTCAGCGGTGAAGATTGTTGAGCGGGCCTCAATCAGGGCTGTATTTAGATTTACCTCTCTAATACCTGCAGATAACTGAGAGTTTAGGGCTGAACCTGCAGCACCCATGACTACAAAAGAGAGCAAAACCGTGGAGAAAATTACCTTGATAGCAAGGGAGTTACGGATACGGCTTGTAATTCGGTTCATTACTAGGAACCGCCCATTACTCCAGCTTTGTATCCAACGCCGCGCACTGTAACAACAATTTCTGGATGTTCTGCGTCATGTTCAATTTTGGAACGCAAACGCTGAACGTGAACATTTACTAATCGCGTATCTGTTGAGTGACGATAGCCCCAAACCTCACTAAGTAAAGCATCGCGGGTAAAAACTCGACCGGGCTCTTTAGCTAAAGCAACAAGGAGATCAAACTCAAGTCGAGTTAGCGCAATCTGTTTTCCACCTCGTGCTACCTGGTGGGCTTGTACATCAATTGCCAAGTCCCCGATAGTTAGCAACCCTGAAACATCGGCATTAGTTCGGCGCAAGCGGGTCCTGATTCGAGCAATTAACTCTGATGGATGACGAAATGGTTTAACCATGTAGTCATCAGCACCAGCTTCTAATCCTTTTACAACATCTTGAGTATCACCTTTTGCTGAAAGCATGACGATTGGAACCATGGATTCTGCACGAATCAATTTGCAGACTTCAATTCCATCGAGGCCAGGCAACATAACATCCAATAAAACTAAATCTGGAGGATTGTTATGGAAAACATCCATGACCTCGTCACCACGGCTTACTAGATCCACATCGATGCCGGCACCTGTCAAAACAATGCCGAGCATCTCTGCGAGATCCTGGTCGTCATCGACGACCATAACTAAAGTCATTAGCTACCGTGCTCCCAAGAGTTAAGGTACATATCCTGTGCTGGAGTTAGTACGTCAATGCGTCCACCCATGCTAATTAACTTGAGTGAGGCAACTTCCTTATCGATATATGAAGGAACATCGTGAACGCCTGGCTTCAAGTTCTTTGCTTCCTTAACAAGGTATTCAGCTGTTAGCGCCTGATCTGAGAATGACATATCCATTACCGATGCTGGGTGACCTTCTGCTGCTCCAAGGTTGACTAGGCGACCTTCAGCTAGAAGAAGCAAACGACGCCCATCTGAGAGTACATACTCATCAGTCTGGTGACGCATCTTTGTATTCTTGGTCTTTGCATTCTGCTCAAGCCATGCAACATCGATTTCGATATCAAAGTGACCTGAGTTAGCCATGATTGCGCCATCCTTCATCACTGCAAAGTGCTCATCGCGAAGTACATCACGGTTACCTGTAACGGTGATGAATACATCGCCAAGCTTTGCTGCATCTAGCATTGGCATCACACGGAAGCCCTGCATCATTGCATCTAGCGCCTTAGTTGGATCAATCTCAGTAACGATTACATCAGCGCCCATGCCCTTTGCACGCTCGGCAACACCCTTACCGCAGTAACCAAAACCAGCTACTACAACAACGCGACCAGCAAGTAGGAAGTTGGTTGCACGGAATACCGCGTCAAGAGTTGATTGGCCAGTTCCATAACGGTTATCAAACATGTGCTTTGTGTCTGTATCGTTCACAGCAATCATTGGGAACTGAAGAGCTCCATCCTTTGCCATTTGGTTAAGGCGGATAACTCCAGTTGTTGTCTCTTCGCAACCACCAGAAATGTTTGGAATTAACTCCTTACGAGTTGTGTGCAATGTATTAACAAGGTCGCAACCATCGTCAAATACTTGGTGTGGTTCGATATCAAGAGCTGCATTGATGTGCTTGTAGTAACCATCACGGTCAACAGCGTTACGAGCAAAAACAGAAATTCCATACTCATGAACTAGCGCTGCCGCTGTGTCATCCTGAGTTGAAAGTGGGTTAGATGCACAAAGAGCGATCTCTGCTCCGCCTGCCTTCAAGACGCGCATCAAATTCGCTGTCTCGGTTGTGTCGTGCATACACGCTGAGATGCGCACACCTGCGAAAGGTTGTGACTTCTCAAAACGCTCACGAATTTGAGCAAGTACAGGCATATTGCGCTCTGCCCACTCAATTTTGAGGCGACCTTGCGCCGCTAGTGATGCATCTGCAATGTCATGCTTTGGAAGAGTTGAAGTAACTGGAACGTTCACGTAAATCTCCTTAAATGGTAATCAAAGTATTAATTGGATACCTAAGGCGTAGGGCTCTACTGTGCTAGGCGGCTATAGGCAT
>JACCEA010784917.1_pt1 | contig 24997 bp, 24 predicted proteins | sample 7449851 | NCBI WGS metagenome assembly JACCEA01 (sample SAMN15323453, study PRJNA562643) | freshwater metagenome | isolation source: river surface water | place: USA:Blue River Watershed | collected 2017-08-18 | reverse complement strand
TCTAATAATACATCAATCACCACTTCCTCATTGCTAGTTTTAGCTGGACTGATTTCAATAGATTTAGTTTTATACCCAACATAAGAAAGATCTAAATTATATGCTTTATTGATATCGATATTGAAATTGAATCTACCCTCGATATCCGTTTTTGAAACTAAATTTTTCTCAGACTTCAGGGTGACTGTAACTCCAAGCAATAATTCGTTTTTTGCATTTGTAACTTTACCTATCAATTTTGCTTTTTGAGCTTGAACAGAGGCCACTGTAACAAAGCAAAGTATAAATAGTAGAATTCTTTTCACGATATGTTTTTATTTATATCGCAAAGGTCAAAATCCTACATTACCTAATTGTTACCTTAATATGAACATAATATTATCATTAAAGCAGGCACGAAAAAGGCGCTTCAAAAATGAAGCGCCTTTGTAATTGATAACAATTTATTAATCTAAATGATATACAACATGTAAATCTTTTGGAGAAGTAAAATTAACCCCCAAATCATTGATCAATCCATCATGAATATCATAAGCCCAACCATGCAAATGCAATTGTTGGCCTCTCTTCCATGCATTTTGAACAATGGATGTTTTACCTAAGTCATGAACTTGCTCTTGTACGTTCACTTCTACAAACCTTCTTGCCCTCAATGTTTCGTCTTGTATTGCATCTAATTCGTCATGGTGGTAACGATATACGTCTTTAATATGTCTCAACCAGTTGTCAATTAAACCAAATTGTTGGTTTTTCATAGCAGCTAATACACCACCACAACCATAGTGACCGCATACAATAATATGCTTCACTTTTAAAACATCTACTGCGTAAGACAATACACTTAACATATTCATATCGCTATGGACCACCATATTGGCAATATTTCGATGTACAAACATTTCTCCAGGCTCAGTGCCTGTGATGGATTCTGCGGGCACCCTGCTATCTGAACAGCCTATCCATAAATATTCTGGAGACTGCCCTTTTGAAAGGTTTTCAAAGAAACTTGGATCAAGCTGAAGTTGCTCTGCTACCCATGTTCTATTATTTTCGATCAATCTTGTATATGATTTTTCCATTTTTATAATTTTTTATTGTTGTTGAATGTCATTCCATAATAAATGCCTAATGCCCTGAAACTGCCACCCTCGTTGGCATTTGAATTAAAGTAACTTCTATATTTTTGAGCTTAGCTGCAATCTCGAAATCATAAATAATTTCAAGCACGTCTAAGTCAATGTAATGTGACTGGCTAGCATCAATTGTAACTTTACTATTATTAGGTAGGCTCGACAATTTCGTTGCAATACTTCCCTTATTTATGAAAGTCACATGTTCGGAAAGTTGAATGGTAATTGCTCCGCCTGCTGAGTTTCTATCTTGGTGGATTTGATAATCACGGCGGTAATTGGTTCTTAAGATATAAAATATTGCCACTACCATACCTAAGGCAATCCCTTTTAATAAATCACTAAACTGAATCGCTACAACTGTAACAATGAATGGTACAAATTGCTCCCATCCTAATTGATACATTTCTTTAAACAAGGAAACTTTAGCAAGCTTGTACCCAACCACTAATAAAACGGCTGCTAAACAAGCTAAAGGAATTTGATTAAGCAATGTGGCAAAAGCAACCACACTTACCAAGAGCAATAGGCCATGAAAAATAGCAGAAAGCTTTGTCTTTGCACCAGAATTTACATTGGCAGAAGTTCTAACAATCACTGCAGTTAATGGTAAGCCGCCAATCATCCCAGAAATTAAATTACCAAGTCCCTGTGCTTTTAATTCTCTATTGGTTGGCGTGACTCTCTTGTAGGGATCTAATTTATCACCCGCTTCTGTGCTCAATAAAGATTCTAAGCTTGCAATAATTGCAATGGTTATAGCAATTACATATACTTGATAATTTCCTAAAGCTTTTAAATTAGGTAAAGTAAATTGGCCAATAAATTCTGCACTGTTTTTAGCAACTGGTAATTTAACCAAGGCATTGGCAGACAAAGCCCAGTCAGGTTGATATTGTTTGAATAGAGCATTTAAAGTAACCCCTGCAATCACTGCAATTAAAGCTCCTGGAACAAACTTGAAAAAACTGTATTTTTTCAAAATAGGCAATTCCCAAAATAAAATAATCGCAATTGAAATACTAGCAATTAGTATGGAACCAATATGGTATGAGATTGCATCTGCAGCGCTATAGCCAATTGCGATGGGTGCTTGTTTTAAAATTAAAATAATACCTATTGCCGCTAACATGCCCTTTATCACACTGGAAGGAAAATAATATCCAATCACACCTGCTTTCAAATAGCCCAAAACAATTTGTAAAATACCGGCAATTACCACCGCTACTAAAAATTGATCGTAAGCGCCCAATGTAGTTATACCATTTAATACAATTACTGTCAATCCTGCAGCTGGGCCACTCACACTAAGCGCCGATCCACTGGCAAAAGCAACCACAATGCCGCCAACAATTCCTGCTATGATCCCAGAAAACAAAGGCGCTCCAGAAGCCAATGCAATACCCAAGCATAAAGGCAATGCAACCAAAAAGACAACTAGTCCAGCTGGAAGATCCTCTTTTAAAAAGTTAAAACTTAATCCTTGTGTTGGTTTATTTAAATTCATTTTATTCATATGTTGATGTAATCCTGTTCATTCATTTGATGCTAATTCGCATTAAATGAATTGTTAAAATGTGTAATTGAAAAAGTCACACTATCTTATTCAATGTTTTTACATTGAAACAAAGTATAATCTAAAGTTTTACTTATTTAAATAGTGGGATTGGGCGGCGGTATTAAAATTGGATCATTTCGATCAATCACTTCTCCAATATGAGATATGATTTTGTAAACTGCCTGCCCATTAGACACATTTGAGATACGTTCATAAAAATGTACCTTACTAGCGTCAATATTTTTTAATTTGAATTGAATTTGTTCCACTTCTTCTTCCTCAATGGTCAACAAAACATTTGTTGAGATTTCATCAGTTGATTGCATGATTTGTGACCAAAAGCGGAGCCCGTCCACAGGGAAAATCTGTGTTGCAACTACCAATATTAACAATATACCAATTAGTTTTTTCTTCATGCAATGCGAATATAAAATGTAAATACAAATAAAAATGGATTTATTGTTGATTTTGGGCAATTTTTACAATTTAGTTATAAAGAAGCCTGATTAAAATACAATTGATTCTAAAATCGTATTTTCGTCACCTAGCGTTTAGCATAAGACAAAAACAACATACATGATACAAAAGTTAGGCATTTGGACATGCGTCATCGCCGGCACTGGAATGATAGTTGGATCAAGCGCTGCAGCATTTCTTTTTATGCTTGAACTGGCTACGCAAACAAGAGAAGGAAATCCATGGCTTATCTATTATTTGCCTTTAATTGGGTTGATCGTTAGTTGGCTATATTTGAAAATCAATCCCACTCTAAGCAATGGTAATGAATCTATTTTAAAAACTTATCTACAAGATGCAGGAACAAACAATAAGATTGCTTTGGCGCTTGCTCCACTGGTTTTCATAGGTACTATTTTAACCCATTTAGGCGGGGGGTCTGCAGGAAGAGAAGGTACTGCAGTGCAAATGGGGGCAAGTATTTCATACCAATTCAATCGATGGACTAACTTAAATGCGAAAGAGCAAAGATTATTGCTTTGTATTGGTGTCAGTGCTGGCTTTGGGGCTGTTTTTGGCACTCCGATTGCTGCCAGTATTTTTGCACTTGAATTTTTTAGTTTTAAAAAAACAGATTGGCGCTTTATTATACCCACCTTATTGACAGCATTGGTTGCTGATTGGACTACTACTCAGTGGGGTATACAACATGCCCATTATCAAATCGTTCCATTTCATACAATTTCATTTCAAGACATAGGTCGAATTGGAATTGCAGGCATGCTATTTGGCTTGGTTGCAGCTTTCTATATATGGACAAGTGATTCTTTAACCAATCTATTTTCAAGAATTAAATACCAGCCATTAAGGGCCTTTATTGGCGGGGCTATACTTACTTTATTTTTCATAATGACTGCACAAGAAAAAATGATGGGACTAGGCCTCTCTACAATTGCTGATGCCTTTATTCATCAGCAGGGGCAATGGGATTTTTTAATTAAACTTTTACTAACTTGCTTTGCATTAAGTGCAGGTTTTAAAGGCGGAGAAGTCACTCCTTTGTTTTTTATTGGGGCTGTTTTGGGAAGCAGCCTGATTTCTTTTATTCCATTACCCATCTCCCTTTTAGCCGGCCTTGGCCTTATTGCTGTTTTTGCTGGCGCCACCCATTGTTTGCTTAGTTCCATTGTTTTGGGCATCGAGCTTTTTGGAATTGAATTTGCCCTACCAATTATCATAGCAAGCGCCATCGCCTATCTATTTAGTGGTAGTAAAAATATATACCCAGGAAGACCAAAGGACTTGTTAAAAGAAAAGCTATACGCTTATTTTTTATAAATCATATACACATAAAAAGGTACACCCATCATCAACATAATAAATCCATAGTAAACAATTTCCTGACCTGCTCCAATCAGCATCCACATAGAAAAACTAAATGCCAAAATACTTACTAGCACCGCAGATACCGTTTTTACTTTACTATGTTCACTTGCCTGTTTCGCACGAACAATTAAATAAGAAACTGTAGTAAATAAATATGGAAGCAAAGTGAAAAATGTGGACAAGAGAATCAATAGTTTAAATTGATTTGCCAAATTTTTTGAATTGTTCATGCACATTAAAACAGTTATGATGCAACTTGATACAATCACTCCATTAGAAGGCACCCCTTTTCGATTTTGTTTTGCAAAAAAAACAGGAAACAATGCATCTTTTGCCATCGCAAAAGGCATCTGTCCTTGGACCAAGATAAAACCATTCAAAGCCCCAAAAGCAGCAATAGCGGCGCCTGCGCTGACCCAATATTTTGCACCATGTCCGTATATTTTTTCTGCAGCATCAGCAAATGGCGTTATCGAAATTTGTAATTGATTTGCTGGAATCATCCCCATGATAGCTACAGTACTGAATAAATAAATAGCTGCGGCAATCCACACGCCTCGCATAGTCGCTTTAGCAATATTTTGTCCAGGATCCTTCACGCTTGAAGAAGGAATAGTAGCACATTCAATTCCTAAAAATGCAAAAAATGTCAATGTTGTCGTTGCAGTAATTGCTTGCCAACTGCTTGTTCCACTCATATTGAATGGACTTAAATTTTGCAGGTCTAAAAATAAAAGTCCGCCTACAGCAACCAATACAAGTGGCACTACTTTAAGTATTGTAGTAATCAATTGAACTCTACCTGATGCAAATACGCCCATTGTGTTCACCCAAGTGAGCAACCATAGAAAAGCTAGGCCAGTTGCTAAAGCGAAACCCGTATTTTGAGCAAGGATTGGGAAAAAAGTACTCAGCGCACTAACCAATGAAACAGCAATAGCTGCATTGGTTGTCCAAACAGAAATTAAATAGCCCCAGCCCACAAGAAAGCCAGCAAAGTCACCCAAGCCAGCTTTTGAAAACGCATAAGGCCCTCCATCAGAAGCAGGAATCAATTGACTTAAATTGGCAAATACTTTAGCGATCACGATTGCGCCGAGTGCAGAAAAAAGCCAGCCGACCAAACTGATGCTTCCAAAGTTTGCTAATGCAGAAGGCATTAGAAATACACCAGCACCAATCATATTCCCTACCACAAGAGAAGTACTAGTCCAAACACCAATTTTCTTATGAGCTTTTTGCATCATTCAAGATAAGCAATTAATGGAACAAAAAAGGCCTCTCAATGATGAGAGGCCTTTACTAAAGATTTAGGACAAATTATTTAACTGTCCAAGTTGCTTTAACTGTTGCACCTACTAATTCACCATTAGAGATACTTGGAGACCAAGAGTCAAACACTCTACCATCTTCAGCATACAATTTCCATCTTACTGTAAAATTATCAGTAGCGATAAATCTTGTATTTGACACGGCACGTTGTGGACGCTCTGGATTTGCAAACACATTCACTGCAGCAGCTCCATTGTATTTACGAGTCGCAGTTTTGTATAAATTATATACAATTGCTGGTGTAATCTTAACAATGTAGTCTTGACGCACTTTTGGGTTAGCAATATTCAAAGTAGGGTCGTTTAATCCAAAAGAATTAAGATGCGCTACAGTCACGTCAGACTCTTTAGCACTATCATAATAAGTTTCAGAAAAAGCAATATATGGCTCTATCTTGTTGATCACTACATTTTTTCCGTAGTTGTTCCAACTGATACTTAATCTCACTTCAGAAGCGTCATTTGCGCCCACTTTAAATGAGTTATAACCAGTTACAAGTACGCCATTTGCTGTAACACCATCTTCCCATCCTGGCAAAGGAAGTAAATCTTCCTTTTTACAAGAAGCCATAAGAAGTATGCCAGCTATTGCAAACATGTAAAAATTTCTTATATATTTCATATCAAATTATTTAAAAATTTTAAAATTGGAACTTAACTACATCCCAGAAAATTGGATCTTTATCAAAGATAATAGAACCATAACTAGCTGCATTCGTGTTCAAATTTAATTCAGTTGATGGATAAGGCAATCTTAAAGCAAATTGTCTTTGTCTTGAAGCTGGTGCATCAATTGTTGTTGGCATACCAGTTCTTCTAAAGGCGGTATACATTTCGATACCGTTACCTAAACTTGCAAACCAAGCTTGCTTCATAACAATATTCAATTTCGCATCATTTGAAATTGCTGCATCGTATTTAGCTAACCAATTGTTTACATAAGTTGTCACTGCAGTTGTTGAAGGATCAGTTGCAGTAGGATCAGAACTTTTAGCATGTCTAACCACATCAGCAATTGATTGTCTCATTGCAGCTTCAAACAAAGTTCTTGTTGCTGCAGTTACAGCGCCAGTTGCAATTTGATTTTCTAGATTCCAATACTGAATCATATTGAATGTAATCATTGGGAATACACCATTACCAGCACCAGTTCCGCCAAGCAATGGCTTGATGTTTGCTTTTGTTTCAGTTTTTGCGTAATCCACTAAACCACCTGCAGGATAAGCAGCAGGAACAGCTCTCAAGGCAACGTCAGCAGGTACACCAGTTTGATCACCTCTAACACGGCCAAAGAATCCAGCGATATAGTTAGAATCAGCGGCTGTTGGCGTTAAACCTTTATTGATGTACAACTTATTCCAAGTAGTATTGTCCAACACCATATAACCTCCATATACAGGAATGGTTCCTTTATCAGTAGAGTTATTTGGATCCAAGATTGTTGCTGTTTGTCTTCTTACTTGATAAGGTAAACGAGGATCTTCATTTTCTAATAATTCCAACATGAATTGCTTAGAGAAATAAGTGAAGTTATTTGAACCTAAGTAAGCAGATGTAAACCAAGGATGGCGTCCTTCAGGAGAAGCCAATTTATTGTACTTGAACAAGAAATCTTCTGTACCATTAGTAGCAGAGATATAATTTGCAGAGCTGGCTAAAATTGCAGCAATTTTAGCATTCGCAGTTGCATCAACTTTTCTTGATCTAATCAATAAAGACAATTTCACAGAATTAGCAAATTTTTTCCACTTTGTGATATTGTTTGCATAATAGATATCACCTTTCAATGCAATTGGACTTGTTTTGGCAAATTCAGCAGTTGCAGAATCTGTCATGGCAATCAATTTTGCATAGATTTCTTTGTCTTTGTCAAATTTTGGCTCATTAATTGGTGTTGCCGCATCCGCTCCGAAAGCTTCAGAATAAGGCACATCACCAAATAAATCTACGAACTGGCCAAAAAAGTAAGCTTTCAAAGTGAAAGCTGCACCTCTAAAATGTGGACTTTGTCCAGCAGCAGTTCTATCCAAAATTGCTTGTAAATCTTTCATGCCACCTGTGTAGAAAGAATTCCAAGTACCGTTATAAGAGTTGTTGTTCAATGCAAAGGCATCAGATCCTTGATTGGCTAAGATACCTACATAACCTAATGCATCGGTACTTACTCCATTAAAAATACCTGGAGTAGTTAATTCTGCAGAAGTCAACAATAAATCGAGTGGCGCAGACACAGGGCTATTTGGATTGACGTTGATATCAAGATCCATAGCTTTTTTACAACTAGAGACTGTAATCCCCAGCGTAATTGCGCTTAATATTAAATAGGATTTTATTCGCATCGTATTATATTTTAAAAGGTTACAGTTAAGTTAATACCATAGCGTTTTGTAGTTGGAGAAGCACCAAAATCAAAACCTTGTACGTTTGAAGTTGAGTAACTAGAAAGTACTTCAGGATCGAAATTCAAACCTTCCAACACATTTGGCGCTTTGTACCACAAGTTACGTCCAGTTACACTTAGTCTAGCTGTACCAAAAGGAGTTTTTCTTAATAAATCTTTGGGAATTTCATATCCTAAGCTCACTTCACGCAATCTAATTGTAGTGATATCGTAAACATTTGTTTCATCTGCCCCATAAGCGCCATATCCATCAGAGAAATGGTAATCAAATGCAGTCATTGGAGTAGTGTTTCTGATTGTCTTACCATTTGCATCCAATACTGGTGCATAAGTTTGAGGACTACCATAAACACCTGGAACAATACGAACACCTTCTCTATCCGTAGCATATACGTTGTTCAATTGACCACGTAACAATAAAGATGCTGCAGTTACACTGAACATTTTACCACCATCACGATAATCTAACAATGCACTCAAGGTGAAACCTTTGTATGAGAAAGTGTTATTTAAACCTAAAGTAAAATTAGGCGCTGGGTTACCAATGATTTCGGATTCAGGATTTGTAAATGGTAAACCTGTATTCTTGTCAATCAACAAGGTGCCATCTTCAGCTCTAGCATTTCTAGAACCATAAATCATACCAAATGGTTGACCTTTTTTAATGATTGTACCTAAGCTACTAATTCCAGAACCTCCTAGGAAAATCTCGCCAGTTGGACCCGCATCCAATACCATTGAACGGATTAAGTTAAAGTTGATATTAGAAGTCCATTTGAATCCACCAGTTTGAATATTGGTAGTTGTAATGCCCAATTCAATACCCTTGTTTTCCACTTCACCCGCATTTACTACGCGAGAAGAGAAACCTGTTGATCTTGGAGAAGACACTGAAATAATTTGATCTTTAGTATTCTTTTTGAATACAGTCAAATCAATATTTACTTTGTTGTTGAACATACGTAATTCTAAACCAGCTTCAATTTCAGAAGTAATTTCAGGCTTCAAGAAAGCATTTTTTACTTCATTACCTAAAGTAGCATAGTTGAACTTAGAACCTGCATCATTTGCATATGCAGCACCTATTGGGTTGATTGAGTAAATCGTTTGTAACTGATAAGGAGACGCATCACCCGCAACAGATACACCTGATACTCTTAATTTACCATAATTGACGATATTCTCAGGTAATTTAACCAATTCTGTAAATACAAAACCTAAACCAACACTAGGAAAGAAATAACTTCTGTTGTTAGAAGGCAATGTTGAAGACCAGTCATTTCTACCTGTCATATTTAAGAACAAATAGTTTTTATAGCCTAATTGCAAGTCTGTTAAAAGACCCATTTTTCTACTCTTCTCATAACCATTGTAATCATTGGTTACAGTTGCAGTATTTTTTAAAGAACGAATCGCAGGATCAATTACACCTAAACCAGTGTTCTTCATATAGCGATTGTACTTTTGTAAATAATCTGCACCAACTACCCATTTCAAATCTAAATCTTTAGTGATATCTGTTTTGTATGTTGCTAAGAACGTATAGTTCAAAGTTTCATTCGTGAAATCAGCTTCAGAATAACGACCTGTTGGTAAAGAAGTACCACCTGGACGTAAATAGTTTGTTTGGTGATCAGTGTAGGTATTGATACCACCACGAGCAAACAAATTCAATTTAGAATTCACATCATAGCTTAGAGATAAATTACCAAATACACGATTTACTTCAGAAGTAAAAGTATTGTATTTAGCAATCCAGTATGGGTTATCCAATGCTCTATAGAATACGTTATTTCCTTCTGGAGTTTCAAAAGGATACGCATTTAAGTTATAGTTTCTTGGTAAATAATACAAACGAGCATAGATTGAAGAGAAACCTTCACCAGGACCGTAATCAGCAAAATAAGATGCACCTGATTGTGGTGAATTTTGGAAGTTCTTTACATAGTTCACGTTTCCTGTTACAACTAAGCCATTGCTTAAAGTAGAGTTACCACCAAAGCTCAATGAAGTACGTTCTGTTTTTGAGTTTGGAACGATACCTACGTTATCCATTCTAGAGAATCCACCATTGATACCTGTTTTACCAGTAGAAGAGTTGATATTGATACTGTTTTCAGTAACAGTTCCTTGTTTAAAGAAACCACCAACGATATCATATGCCTTATAAGGCACCATTACACCAACTAATTCAGGGAATGCAGCATTGTAACGAGGGATTGTATAAGATAAAGAAGTTAAAGGATGAGCCACTTCCATTGGAGACATCGTAGTCGTATAACGCTCATAACCTAAAGCAGCGTTCACTTGCTCTCTGTATGCACCAAATGGAGAACCCCAGTTACCAATGAAACCACCATTGTAGTTACCATTAGAACCTTGACCATAAATGTCTTGGTATTCAGGTGTGTTACTTACTTTTTCAACTGAATAAGAAGAGTTATAAGTTACTTCTAAACCTCTAGCTTTTTTAGTATTGCCTGTTTTTGTTGTGATAATGATGGCACCATTTTGTGCACCAGAACCATACAAAGCGGCTGCGTTCGCACCCTTTAAGACAGTCATTGATTCAATATTGTTAGGATCAACGTCATATAAACGGTTTGAGAAAACTGTATTTGCATCAAATCCAGCAGAACTATTAACAGAGTTGTCAAATGGAATACCGTCCACAACAATCAAAGGTTGGTTGTTGCCAGAGAAAGAAGTAATACCCCTAATATTGATTTTACTACTTTGACCTGGAGCACCACCACCACCAATTACGCTTACACCTGGAACTTTACCGGCTAAAGCACGTAAAAGATCCGGCTCAGATTTTTGTGCCAATTGATCGGATTTTACATCCACAACTGAAGAAGATAAACGCTTCTTTGAACTCGATTGTCCAAAAGAAGTCACTACCACCTCAGATAAGGAAGCATCCTCTGATTTTAAACTCACATTCAAAGTGCTGTTGTTTGCTGAAAATTCAGCTTTCTTGTATCCTACACTAGTAAAAACCAATGTAGCACCAGATTTAACTGAAATGCGATACATACCGCCATCATCAGAAACAGTTACATTTTTTGAATTTTTTTCTTGTACTGTAACACCGGCTAAAGGAGCGCCTTTGTCACCTGTCACTTTACCAGTGATTGTCACACTCTGTGCTAACGCAACCCCAATGGAGCAGCAAGCAAACAGCAGACCTAGTAGCAATTTTTTTCTCATACTGTTAATAATTTAATAATAAATACAGCTATTTTTTATATAACTGGTTTTGAAAATAGCATTTTTTTTACTATTCGTACTTTTTTTCTTTAACAAATTTTAACAATTAAAGATTATATATGAAGTGGTAGTTACAATGAGCGTTTTATATATTTTATTTTAAAATAATATTATCATTTGTTAGTAATATTTGCCATTTTTAAAAGCAAATAGAAAAAATTTGAGGTGGAATCATGGATCTCTTGTAGTTTGCAGAAAAAAATAGGCTTAAACCAGTCTAATAATATGAATATAAAATATTTATATATATTATTTATAGGATTAATTGCGTTAAAATTGAATGTCAGGGGACAAGAAAAAATCAATTTTGAAGCACATATAAAACCAATCATCGACAAACACTGCCTTCATTGTCATCAAGAAAATGGAATCGCCCCTTTTTCACTTTCTAATTTGGAAGATGTGGACAGCAGGGCTTTGATGATTGCAGCTGTCACAAAAACAAAGTACATGCCTCCATGGCGTGCTGATACAAGTTTTCAGCATTATAAAAACGAAAACTACTTAAATGCAACTGAAATTCAGTTGATTCAACAATGGATTGACGGAGGTAAACTAAAAGGTAATAAAACAAAATTAGTTAACAAAAAAAACAACAATAGCAATACGTCAACAGAAAAGCAATTGAAAATTGGGTTCAATCACGCTTTTGAAATCAAAGGCAATAATAAAGAAGAATTTAGGTTTTTTCATTTGCCATCCAAGCTTGATATTGATAGTTATATTCAAAGTATTGAATTTGTGCCTGGAAATCAACAACAAGTCCATCACAGCAGGATCATGCTAGACACTTCAGGTTCAATTAGTGGTATTGATGGTATGTCCGAAGAAGATTCCTTCATATTACAATACCAAACAAAACCGTTAGCAGATCCATTTTTGTTTGGTTGGGTACCTGGAAATCAAAAAATTATTTTTCCAAAAGGTATTGGTAAAAAAATTTATGCGAATTCGGATTTTATTGTGAATGTACATTATGCTCCCAGCCCAATCACTGTCAAAGACTCCTCATCTATTGTAATCAAATTGTCCCATGAAAAAATTGAACGTGAAGCACAAACTTTGACCCTAACCGAAAATAATATTTCTAATCAGCCCTTTGTATTGTACCCGAACAAAAAGACTACATTTTATATGCGCTCTCCTGTGTTACAAGATACGATTTCACTGATCTCTGTCATGCCACACATGCATTTACTTGGCAAAACATTTAAAACCTACGCTATAACGCCAAATGGACAAGTGATTCCTTTGGTGCATGTCCCTAGTTGGGACTTCAATTGGCAAACAACATATCAATTCAAACAATTTGTTGTTTTACCCAAAGGAACTGTGATCTATGCCGAGGCTTCTTATGATAATACCAATGACAATCCACTTAATCCTTTCAAGCCTGCTAGAACAATTGGATATGGATGGGGAAGTAAAGATGAAATGATGAATCTCGTAATTTATTATGTAAAATATAAAGTTGGAGATGAGGCTGTATCCCTCTAGTTTGTTTTATTATTTAGTTCAATAAGACAACCGATCGCATTTGTTTTCTTAATCCAAACAGGTTGGTGCATCAATAAACTATCTAAAGCTTGCTCCAAATAATGCTGCTCCGGTTGTTTTTTATTTTTCCCCCAATCAATAAACCAATCATCAATCGCACCTTGGTATTGAATTTGATTTTCTTGAATCACCATTACTTCTGGTGTTACTTTTACCCCTTTACTTAAAGCATAATTGGTGGTCGAATAAGTTGTAAAAGGTAATTTTAATTGGTACCGCTGCATGAATTTTTCTACTTCCTGCTTATTGGCCTTCGTTTGGATGTCTAAAAAAATCAGTTCAAATTCAACCAATTCATTCTTATACTTATCTGCAATTGCATTGATTGTTAGGGTATATTTCTGGCTAATGGGACATGAAGTGTGCATAAAATATTGCACAAGTATTTTGTCCTGCCCCTGTACCTGTAATGCAAGTATGCTGTAAAAAAATAAAATGAATACGCCTTTTTTTGCCTGCATCATGATGGATTCAAAAATAAAAATACAAATAAGTTCTTCTTAATTTTATAAAAGATGCATCTTTATTTAAATTCATGTTATGAAAATTTCAAAAGAATCAATTGAATCAGCAGCAGAAAGGATTGCACCTTATATTCACTCAACGCCTATTTTAACAAACAAGAGCATTAATGAACTATTTGGGTTAGACCTTTATTTCAAATGTGAGAATTTTCAAAAAATTGGCGCTTTTAAAATTAGAGGTGGCATGAATGCTAGTCTTCAATTAACGCCGGAGCAATTAGAGAAAGGCGTAGCGACTCATTCTTCTGGCAACCATGCACAAGCCTTAGCATTCGCAGCAAAAATGTTAGGCATCAAAGCCTATATTGTTATGCCAGAATCATCCCCACAAGTAAAAGTAAATGCGGTAAGAGGTTATGGCGCCGAAGTAACTATATGTGCTTCTAACCAAGCAGCAAGAGAATCTACATTACAAGCAATCGTTGATAAAACTGGGACCACATTCATACATCCCTACGACAATGACGAAGTAATTACAGGACAAGCAACCTGTGTAAAAGAAATAATTGAGGCTATTCCGGATATAGATATTGTTGTAACCCCAGTTGGAGGTGGTGGTTTATTATCGGGCACTTGTCTTGGCGCTTATTATTTTAAACCAGGTTTAAAAGTATACGCTGGAGAACCGGAAGGTGCAGCAGACGCAGTATTAAGCATCCAATCTGGAAAAGTAGAAAAAGCACCATTTATAAATACCATTGCAGATGGCTTGATGACCACATTAAGTGAACGTACGCTCAAGATTATTAAAGAACATGTCACAGATATTTTATTGGTTTCTGATGAGGAAATAAAAGCCGCGTTAAGACTAGTTTACGAAAGAATGAAAATCATCATTGAGCCAAGTTGTGCAGTGCCCTTGGCAGCAGTATTAAATAATTCAAATTTATTTAAAGGGAAGAAGGTAGGGATTATTTTAAGCGGAGGCAATGTTGATCTAAGTAAATTTAAAGATTGGTTTTAAATTCAATATATCTTTAAATTTTGTAACCATTGAATTAATTGAATTTAATTAAAGTTTTAAAGCTTTGAAAAAATAAGCTTCATCTACTTCTTTTACTTGACCCGGCTCAATATCTTTCACTTTAATTTCTTCTATAGACCATCTAATCAAACGAATGCAACGATGGTGCATTGCAGCCACCATTTTTCGCACTTGATGAAATTTACCTTCTGTAAGTTCTATCCTTAACCAGTCTGTTTGTTGATTTTCATGGAGCTTAACCCCGTTATCCCATAAAGAATTTGGAGGATCAATCAATTCAACTTTACATGGAGCGGTTTTATAAGTAGTGGCGTTTGGTGCTGAAATAACGATCCCGTTTCTTAACGCATTAATTGTTTCTGGACGCACTTTGTTCTTCACCTGAACTAGATAAGTTCGAACATGTGGATGAGTTCCTTGAAATAATAATCTAGTGACCTTTTTATTGGTCGTTAATAATAATAAGCCTTCGGACATTTGGTCTAGTCTACCTATTGCATGTGTGCCTTCTGGAAATTTAAAATCAATATCATTCAATAAACGCACTTCATGTGTGCTAACAAATTGAGACACCATGTCTATTGGCTTATTCAATAAAAAGTAACGGTGCTCCTTCATAGCGGCAAATTACTTAATATTGCGTATGGAACAAACGCATAAAGACCCATTACACGGGAAAACACTTGCTTTTATTGTCGAAGAATTAGTGCGCCATTTTGGATGGGAGGATCTTGGTCAACATATTCCAATCAATTGCTTCAATATTGACCCAAGCATACAGTCAAGTTTAAAATTTTTACGCAAAACCCCTTGGGCAAGAAAAAAAGTGGAAGAACTATATATTCGAATGGTCAGCTAGGCTAATCATTAGATATTACATAAAGGACTTTAATTTTTCAGATAGCACATTTGCAGGCTGCACACCAGCTTGTCTCCAAACGATTTCTCCATTTTTGAAAATTGCCAAAGTAGGCACACTGCTTACATTCAATTGAGAAGCCAATTGCTGATTACGGTCCACATCTATTTTAACAATACGAACTTGATCCCCTAATTGTTGACTCACCTGCTCTAAAATTGGCTGCATCATTTTACATGGACCACACCAGGTTGCAAAAAAATCAACTAAAACTGGTTTATCGCCTTTGATAATTGTTCCGAAAGTTTCTGTATTTGACATGTCGATAGTTTTAATTTGTACCCCTTATTTGATTTCAGTAAATTCAATATCTTCTTTTTTCTGTATAGAGCGGTAACGAGGCGCTACCCCGCAACCAGACTGATAACCACAGCCCACTTTATACTTCGCACTGACTAAAGAAAAAATAGCAAACATAGCGCCAAATCCACCAGCTACTATGTCTTTGGTTTGGATTCCTACAATGACCATCGCGCCACTCATAACCAATCTAAACATTAAAACCCAATCTATTTTATTAAATACTTTTTTCATAACACTAAATTTATACAGCAAAGTTAGTTTAAGATAAAATGTTGCTGAGTGATAAATATCACCATATATCTGCCTGAATTGCTAGAATTTTGCATTTTAATCATTACTGTTAAATACGAATACTATGTTTGAATTTCTAAGAAACATCTTTGGGCCAAAAGCTGATTTTAAAGCATTAGTTGAAGCGGGCGCAATAATTCTTGATGTGCGTACACCACAAGAATATGATGCCGGACACATCAAAGCATCAAAAAATGTACCTTTACAAACTATTCAAAAAGAAATTCCTGCACTTAAAAAGTCCGGGAAGGCGGTTATCACTGTTTGCCGAAGTGGATCGAGAAGTGGGATGGCTAGGTCTATTTTGAAATCTGCTGGAATTGAAGCTTACAATGGCGGACCATGGAATGTCTTAAGATCCAAGATCTAATTCATATTTATCTTGTTCATTTTTAAATTGAATACATGATATTCCCCTTTATAAAAAAATACCAGCGTAATATAATAGGCTTAACAATTGGCGCAATAGCTGGTTTCTTATACTGGAATTATATTGGATGTGCTTCCGGCACTTGTGCTATTACCTCTAAACCAATTAATAGTACCTTATACGGCGCATTCATGGGCTATCTTGTAGCGGGCATTTTTCAGAAAAATGTTAAATAAATGTCAATGGTTAAACCTTCCTATGAATAACTTGTCTTAGTTTGGTATTCATCAATTTAAACAAGCTAAATTATTCCTATGCGTTTACAGACATGCATCATAGTATGCCTTTTTATAGGTATAATTGGGATGGCAGGTTGTTCCAAAAATGATTCCATTAGCGTTATTCCAACAACCTCCGGAACCACCAACACTCAAACAATAGCTACAGTCGATCCCTATGCAGCCATCAAATTAGCATTTGGTACTGCTATTGATCCAAATAACTTAGAAAATTATGCCAATCAGGGCAAGCCAGTCTATATTTTAAAATCAAACGTAGGGGCAACTAGTATTACAGATAAAACAGCCACATTAGGCAGGGTTTTATTTTATGACAAAAATTTAAGCATTAATAATACCATTTCATGCGCAAACTGCCATCAACAAAAATTTGCATTTGGTGATACTGCAATCGTTAGTGCGGGGGTTGAAGGTGGGTTAACCATACGTCATTCAATGAGATTGATTAACACTAGATTCGCGAATGAAGCCAAATTTTTCTGGAACGAACGTGCAGCAAATTTAGCAACTCAAACCACCATGCCAATTGTAGACCATCTTGAAATGGGTTTTAGCGGAACTGGTGGAAGAGGTAATTTTGCAACCCTAACTAGTAAGCTAAGTACCATAAGTTACTACAAAGAATTGTTCAAATTCACTTATGGTGATACCATTGTAACAGAAAATAGAATACAAGAATCGTTGGCTTCATTTATAAACAGTATACAATCATTCGATTCTAAATACGATATTGGAAGGGTACAAGTAAACAACGACAATCAACCATTTCCAAATTTTACTGCACAAGAGAATCAAGGTAAAAACCTGTTTATTACTGCACCTGTATTTAATCAGTCTGGTGTTAGAATAACTGGAGGACTAGGTTGCAATGTATGTCACAATGCACCTGAATTTGATATCGATCCAAATACATTAAATAATGGTATTATTGGCATTGCAAATAGTGCAACAGGAATTGATATAACCAATACCAGAGCCGGAAGCCTAAGAGATATAACCAATGCAACTGGCGCAGTGAATACGCCTATGATGCATACTGGCGTTCTAAGAAGTTTGCGTGCCGTAATCAATCATTATAATACCATTAATTTAAATCCAAGAAACACCAATCTTGATCCTAGATTAAGACCAGGTGGAAATGGGCAAAATTTAAATGTAACAGAAGCCGAGATTGCTGCAGTAGTTGCCTTTATGCAAACACTAGGTGGCACGAATGTATATGTCAACAAAAAATGGAGCAACCCTTTTTTAAATAATTAATAATAATCTTAAAAAATACAAGAGCTTATTTTAAAACCTCTTGAAGGGTCTTTTTAGACCATTTTTTAGTTATTGTAATCCAGTCTGAAGTATGACTCTTGATATTGCTTAAAATATCCCATGCTTCAAGCATCAATCCTTTTTTAGGTGCTGGGTCCTTTTTATCTTTATCCATTTCTATTTTGCCAATAATTTCTCCATTTAATAAGTAAGCCGTTTGGTCTATTATTTTTCCAATTACTTTATTATCATTTCCGAAAAAACAATCCCCAATTAATAAACCTATCACTTTCTCTCTCTTTTTATTCAAGATCATCATATTTTGAATATTGGCAACTGTTTCTTTCTCTTGGTTTATGATCTTATACATAATTTAATGGTTTGTTATTTTGTGTTTGTTGTGTTTGTGTAAGTTGAATTAAATAAGCTACAATAGCAGTTGTTGAGTGTGTAAGCTCAAGTTTAATTGGTTGACAATTATTAATCCAGTCTGAAAAAACTGTATTAAAATGATGGTCAATTTGCTTGATTACTTTTATTCCAAGTGCTTCTAAAGCAGCTGCATTACACAGTTGTTCATAATGTTTTGCAATAGGAATACTTAAAACTTTTTTATTTAAATACATTGCCTCTGCTGGTGTTTCAAAGCCACCTCCAGTAATGACTGCGTGTGAACGTATCATACTTTTGGTGAAACCAGTATTACTTATTGGAAAGTAAATAATATTTTTAAAATTTCGTATTGCATTCACTTCCGAACTAAAAACTTCAAAATGAAAATTTGACTGTTCTAGCAAAAAGGGTTCAAGGTATTTGATTGAATAATGAGGAAGGTATACAGCTATATGCCCATCATCAATAGGCGTAGCCTCTATAATTTCTTGTTTAATGATTGGATTAAACACGTTTTGATCATAGGTTTTAAAATGCAAGCCGATAAAATGCGAACTATGAACAAAATATTTCAAAATAAATTCGCCAATGAAATTTTTTCTTTTTGGACGTGGTGTCTTATTACTTTGAAAACTAGCTTGATGTCCAAATTGAACACTTTTTTTATTTTTTAAAAAACATGCTAATGAGGTTACAAAGTCAAAATCATTAATAACTAGGTCATACTTCTCTACTGGAAGTCTATAAGCATCTAAGAATATTTTAAATGAAAACGATTTCAAAATTTTTAGGTAATCTAAGCCGCCATTTGATTTATAAAATAGGCTTATTCCTTTGCTTCGACCCATTACTGGCAAGTCGGTTTTTAGCGCAGAATTGGACCCACTTATAAAAAAGTCAACATGCCCATATTCTTTCAAAAATGGATATAGTTGGATTGCTCGACTTATATGACCATTCCCCGTGCCTTGAACAGCGTATAAAATATTCATTAGATAGAGACTTGAAATGCCACTTCGTTAGTTAATACAGTTAATTCTTCTTGCAGGTGTACAACCTTTATGCGTTTTTTAGAATCTACATGTTCAAATTGTTTAGGATCATAATGATATAAACTCCAATGCTTATCTGCATATTCAAGTGCAGTTAAATTTTCAATCCAATCTCCACTGTTTAAATAAGTAACTGAGCCTTTAGCTGTTGTTACAATACGAAATTGTGGTTGGTGTATATGGCCGCATATAACATACTTATATCCATTTTCAATAGCCAGTTCTGCAGCTGTCTGTTCAAAATTATTAATCCATGAAACCGCTTTTTTTACGCCGTTTTTTACTTTTTTGCTCAAACTCATTTTCTCGCGACCAAATAACTGACAAACAAAATTCACAACACTATTGATCAAAATCAATAAATCATAGCCATAGCCTCCAAGTTTCGCTAATAACTTAGCACTTCCTTTTGTCGTTCTGTCAAAAACGTCTCCATGAAAAACCCAATTTTTTTCGCCATTGATTTCAAAAACAACTTTATCGGTTAACTGAATATTACCCATTTCAAATTGTCCGTACTTTCTTAACGCCTCGTCATGATTGCCAGTGATATATACAACCCTAGTACCCTTGCTAGCCATGCTAAATATTTGTTTGATCACCGCCATATGACTTGCAGGAAAAAAGCGTTTATTAAACTGCCATATATCAATAATATCGCCGTTTAAAATCAATGTCTTAGGCTCTATGCTTTTCAAATAATTCAAAACTTCTTGTGCGTGGCATCCAAATGTTCCTAAATGGATATCGCTAAGTACGCATACATCTAATGGACGTTTATTCATTGGGTTAGTTTGAGTAAAGTACGCAGTTGTGTATTACCTGAATATGTCCTTATTGTTAACTTAACATTAAATCTATTTTAGAAATAAATAATAGTATCTATAAATAATATATTTACTCATTAACAATCAAGACTTTATGAAGGGGAAATATATACCAAGAGATATAAGCTGGTTAAGTTTTAATGCAAGAGTATTACAAGAAGCAAATGACAGTTCAGTGCCGTTGCAAGAAAGAATTCGTTTTTTAGGAATTTTCTCAAATAATTTAGACGAGTTCTTTAGAGTAAGGGTTGCAACCTTAAAAAGAATGGTTGAATTTATAGATAAAAAAAAGAAAGGAAATATTGAAATCATTTCATCTCCGCAGGTTATACTAGACGAGATTCAAAGCGTTGTTTTAAGACAGCAGAATGAATTCAATAGAATTTGGCAGAATATCTTAAAGGAGCTCAAGGCAAGAAAAGTTTTGATCGTAGACAACAAACAGTTAAATGCAGAACAAAAAGAATTTGTCAAAACCTATTTCGATAATGAGGTAAGGCATGATATCATCCCTTTAATGATTGAAAACCTTCCACAATTACCTTATTTAAGAGACAAGAGTTTGTATTTAGCTATTGTCATGGGTAATAAAAGCGATGCTTATCAACAAAAATTTGCTTTAATCGAAGTGCCCTCCAAATCGGTAGGAAGGTTTATCATCCTGCCTTCTAAAAATGGAAACACAACCGTGATGCTTTTGGAAGATTTAATTGAATTTAATTTACCTATTATATTCTCACATTTTAAATTCAATCAATTTGATGCGCATGTATTTAAAATAACCAAAGACGCAGAAATAGATTTAGACCAAGAAGTGGGTACGAATTTTATTGATAAGATCTCAAAAGGAATAAAAAATAGAAGAAAGGGGAAACCAGTTCGATTTGTATATGAGAAGGATATGAATCCAGCAATGTTAGAGTTCTTGATTAAAAAATTAGGGCTCAATAGAAAAAGCAGTATCATACCCGGAGGTCATATTCATAATTTTAGACATTTTATGGACTTCCCAAATATCATAAAAGATACAAGTTATGTGAGGCCTCAACCATTTATACATCCTGCATTTAAGAAAAAAGTGATGGTTTTTGAAATGGTCATGCAAAAGGATATCATGTTGCATTTTCCATACCACTCTTATGACCCGGTGATAGACATGTTAAGAGAGGCGGCGATGGATGATACAGTCTTGTCCATTAAAATTACTGCATACAGGCTTGCTTCAAATTCCAAAGTGATTAATGCCCTAATTAATGCAGCTAGAAATGGGAAAAAAGTAACTGTATTTCTGGAATTAAAGGCAAGGTTTGATGAAGAAGCAAATATAGAATGGAAAACCATTATGGAGGAAGAAGGTATTACTGTTTTAGTAGGTATTCCAAACATGAAAGTGCACGCAAAATTATGTGTGATTCAAAAAAGGGTGAAAAACAAATTGGTACAATATGGATTCATCAGTACCGGAAATTTAAATGAAAAAACCGCTAAAATATATGCAGACCATTGTTTGATTACAAAGAATGTGACTGTAATGAATGAAGCCAATCGTATTTTCAACTATTTAACCAATTGGCAACAGGGCGATAAGCCAATCGCCAAAATGAGAAACTTATTGATTTCGCCAATCAATATGCGATCTACATTTATTCAATTAATTGAAAATGAAATCGGATTTGCAAAAAAAGGATTTGAGGCAAGTGTTACAGTTAAATTAAATGCATTAACGGATCCAATTCTATTAGAAGCATTGTACAAAGCTGCTAAATCGGGTGTGCACGTAAGATTAATTATAAGAGGAATTTTAACATTAAAAAATACAAACGAAAAAAAATCAGATAAAGTAAATGCAATTAGTATTGTAGACCAATATTTAGAACATGCAAGAGTTATTATATTTCACAATAAGGGAAACCAAAAAGTATTTATTTCAAGTGCAGATTGGATGGTTAGGAATTTAGATCATCGAATAGAAGTAGCTGTGCCAATCACTGATCCTTTAATTAAAAAAGAATTGATTGATATTATTGGAATTCAACTGAAAGACAATCAGAAAGCGAGAATCCTTGACAATGAATTAAGCAATAAATATGTATCTTCGACCAAGTCTGGTGCATTTAAGTCACAAGAAGAAACTTATAAATTTTTAAAAGGTAAAAGATAATTAAATTGATTTTAGCTGCTATAGATATTGGAAGTAATGCTGCAAGATTGCTCATATGTGAGGTGATAAAAACAGGCACTAAAACAGAATTAAATAAATTGAATTTAATTCGCATTCCATTAAGATTGGGTTTTGATGTGTTTGAAAAAGGCTATATTGGATTTAGAAAAAAGAAAATGCTCATCAATACAATTGATGCATTTAGTGCACTTATGAAAGTATATGAAGTAGACCATTATATTGCATGTGCAACAAGTGCCATGAGAGATGCCAGCAATTCTAAAGAAATTATAAAGGAAATTAAAGCAGATACAGATATTAAAATTGATGTAATCACTGGTGATTTAGAGGCAGAAATTATATACGAAAACCATATTGCAGAATTATTAGACCCTAATAAGAGTTACTTATACATGGACGTTGGCGGTGGAAGTACCGAAATAACATTGTTCCATAAAAACGAAGTGGTATTTCAAAAGTCATTTGATATTGGTACAGTTAGACTTTTAACAAATAAAGTAACTGATGAGACATGGGAAGACCTTAAGCTGTCCCTAAAAGAATTGGCTAAAAAATACAATAAATTGACTGCCATAGGATCTGGGGGCAATATAAATAAGGTATTTTCAATGGTGAATTCTAAGACATTAAAGACCCTTCCGATAGAAGTTATAAGAGAGTTTTACAGGGTATTGGAGCCCATGTCTGTGGAAGAAAGAATGGATATCTACAAACTGAAAAAAGATAGAGCAGATGTGATTGTTCCTGCACTTAAAATTTATGCAAATGCAATGAAATGGGCCAATATTGACGAAATACATGTCCCTAAAATTGGATTGGCAGACGGATTAATCAACCATTTGTATGAACAAGTTAAATAAGATTTAGCCCAGCATTGCTTTAAATATTTTTAAAAGCTTCAATCATTTCAATCGCAGTTATAGCAAATTCGTTCCCCTTGTTCATTTTATCCAATGCTGCTCTTTCATATGCAAGCTCTTCGTTCTGCGTCGTTAAAATGCCAAAAATAACAGGCGTCGTATAATTTGCTGCTATTGTTGCAAAACCTTGTGTTACATATTGGCATACGTATTCATAATGATCTGTATCGCCTTTTATAATCGCACCAATGACTATAATGCTGTCATATTTTTTTGATTGGATTAATTTATTAGAATATACAACCGTCTCCACCGCACCCGCGCATTCGAAAACATCAAAAGACTGCTTTTTACTTTCTAGAGTATCCACACAACCAGCTAATAATAAGTTGGTAATATGCGCATTAAAATTGGCTTTAATAATGGCGATCATGTTAAAATGTAATTTTGTGATTGGCAATACTTGCTTTGTCTTGTAAATATTTTTTATTTTCTTTAGTAACGAATGGTGCTACTATGATTTGCTCACAATCAAGGCCTGCTTTTAAAACGGCAGATAGCTTATCTGGATTATTTGTTATGAAAGCAAAGTGGTTTACTTTCAAAAATTTAAGAATAGCAATGGCATCCTCATAGTTTCTATTATCCTCAGGCAATCCTAAACTCAAATTTGCGTCATAGGTATTCAGGCCTTTGTCTTGAAGCGAATAGGCGGCAATTTTTTGACTAATTCCTATGCCTCTTCCTTCATGCCCTTTTAAATAGATTAAATGTCCGTGTTTGTTTTCAGCAATTTGAGTCAAAGCATTGTGTAATTGAGCTTTGCAATCGCATCTTAGGCTTCCAAAGATATCACCAGTCATACATTCACTGTGAAAACGTATAATGGGTTTATTGGACAATTCATGCTCCATACTCAAAACAACATGCGTTTCTTGATTGCTATTATTTTGGAAAACCTTGGCTTGAAAAACGCCAAATTCTGTTGGAAGTTCTGATTGAGAAATGAGCTCGATTGATTGCTGTTCAGTTTTAAGTAAAGTTGACTGACCTGATGATTTTGTATTCAAGTCATTCGAAAAAGATTTTCTATATTCAACTAATTGTTCAATGCTGATCATTTTTAGTTGATGTGTTTGTGCAAAATCAACCAAGCCATCTCTTCTTAACATATCTCCAGCTTCATCCATGATTTCGCAAATAATTGCAGCAGGTGGCAGCTCTGTCAATAAACATAGATCAACGGCTGCCTCAGTATGTCCTTTTCTAATTAATAATCCACCTTCTTTCGCAACTACCGGAAATAAATGCCCTGGTTTTATAAAATCAGCTGCTGATGCATTTTCCGCAACTACCTGTTGCGCTGTGATTGCTCGCTCTTTTGCAGAAATACCTGTAGTAATGCCAAATGCTGGAACTGCGTCAATTGAATCGTGAAAGGCTGTATGAAAAGGATCAGCATGGTTAGTCGGTACCGGCTGGATGCCTATTTTATGAGCGATTTGAGCCCCCATTGCAATGCACACTAAGCCTTTAGCATAGGTCGCACAAAAATTGATTTTATCTTGCGTTGCCAAGGAGGCAGGGAAAACAATATCTCCTTCATTCTCTCTATCTTCATCGTCCACCACAATAATGGG
>JACCEA011054611.1_pt1 | contig 25002 bp, 21 predicted proteins | sample 7449851 | NCBI WGS metagenome assembly JACCEA01 (sample SAMN15323453, study PRJNA562643) | freshwater metagenome | isolation source: river surface water | place: USA:Blue River Watershed | collected 2017-08-18 | reverse complement strand
GCATCACTCGAATCGTAAGGACCAATATCCCCTCTACCACTCGGCCCTCTTTTGCGGTTCATTTCAAAATGGAACGTATTTGCAAGAGATTGATATTATAATTCCAAATTATTGTACCCGATCACCCTTTCTTTGTCCGTGGACCCTTACAATGTAAATTGAAATTTGTTTCGGCCACCTTAAAATGAATAAAAGTACTTCAGCAGTATAATTAAAAAAAGAAATAGAAGTATACCATATCCACAGTTTTTTGGAATTTTATTAGAAGCATTTATTTTTCACGCTATATTCAGGCCTCGCAGCACAGCCAACAAATAGCAATATTGAGAGTACCTCCAACGATGGAATTATCAGCTGTTATGTCTTTTGCCTCAACAATTGGGGAAGAGGCCTGGAACACTGAAATCAATAAAAATATCAACCAAGATGCACTGTCTTCTTTACTATTACTCTCGCAGGTGAAAAGTGGAGAAGAAGATATTGAACAATTATCAAATGGATCCCACGATGATGTTGTTGAAGAGGATGCCTCTGTGCAATCGATAAGTTTGGATTCTCCTAACAAAGATGTTTCTGTCAGTTTGGGGACGATCATGGATGGTGGAATCGATTCTTCTGCCGAAACGAATTTTTCAGGTACGCGAGGAAGCGAGGATCGAGGTAGCCCTGGTGTACATGATGAAAAAAATACACCAATAACCAATAACCGCAGAGCATTTACAATGACTACTCCAGCAGGTTGTGGCACTGGTAGCCAGCCTTTAGGGGGAAACAGCGGAGAGAAGGGACTAATGAACCTTTCCAGTAGTAGTGGAAATATCGCTCTTGATGATTTGCGTCGGTATTTCCATCTTCCTATTGCAGAAGTCGCTCGACAATTTGGAACTTGTACGACCGCATTGAAGAAAATCTGTAGAAAATTAAATATCAGCAAGTGGCCATATCGCCAAATTCTAAGTCTTACCAAGTCCATTCAATCTTTAGAAATGGCATCGCTGAATGATAACTTGGAGGATGAGTTGAAAGTTCAATACAAAGAACAGATTCTCGTCCTGCAAAAGGCGATTGGAGAAGTGTTGAAGAATCCGAATAAACCTATTGACTCCCTTAATTTGTCAAACATCACATTTGGTGCTGGAAACACATCTAATGAACTAGATGTTGGTGATGATGAAGATAACGACCCTTCTGCACCAGAGGTCGCAATGGATGTCCAGCATATCATTAAGGCAGCAGCACAGACTATATCTCAGCCCGAACGAATCAGTCTCATCGCAACTTCCAGCTCTTCAAAAAAGAATAAGAGTAAACGGAAAATTGATGGTGCAGGGGAATTTGGAGAAAGTGAAATTAATGGTGAATCATCTACGGGGTCCCAGCAAATACAACAGCTTCAAATTGATGAATTAACTAAAAAATTGAAGCTTCCAGTTCCTCCCTCCATGCACTCTTTCACGTCCCTTGCGATGGAGTTTGCTACAGCTGATTTTGATAATGGTCCACATGGTCCTTTATTAGAAGTTGGTGCAACGAAAGTTCAGCACAATCCTCGATATGAAAATCAGAAATATCAATTTTCGGGTCCTGTGCAATTAGCCCCGTTGGTGCGCAAGAAAATGCGCCCGAATGCAAATCGAAGAGTTGTACCCCTTATGGAACCAGACATTGGCAGCAATTATAGCATTGAATTTATCCCACAACTGATTGTTAGCATGCTACACAAGTCTTTAGAAGAACGCACTCCCGGAGGCGCAGATAACCTCCCAACCAACAGTACAAATCAGTGACAAACGGGGTGAGGAAAGTAAACCCATCTGTGTGGCAACTGCTCTATGTCTATTTTCCTGTGTGGGAGTTTTCAACCTTTGATCACACGGAGCATCAACATTTACACCTTGAAGAAATAAGATGTCAAATCCAGGTAGAGAAAATCAATCCTCAATTGGTGAATTAATATGTATTTTTATATTTGTACATGAGAAATTGTTTTACCGAATATACACAATAATAACACATATCAACGAACGAGAAAAACCCAGTGATATAGTTGGTATAAAATATAAAGACATAACGTAATCATGGGTTTCAACTATTTAATTTTACCAATGGGTTTGAACTCAGCATCTGCCAGTAAACCGAAAGTATGGGCAACTAAAAACCTTTTAGTGGAGTCTTTACCACAGCTTTCCTTTATTGCACTGATCCCTCCAGGATGATCTTCCCCATAATTTGATAAATCATAAACATTCCCATCAATGACGGTCCAACAATCAGTGATTGAGTCGTGGAGATTTATCTCTACTATGGAAAATTCCTTTGTTGCGTCTGTAAAGGTTGTTGTGGCTTCAGATTTCATCAAGAGCATCGGTGAAAGTCGCGGAAAATGAGAAGGAGCCAAATATTCATGTATTTCAATGGACTGAGACCCGATGATTCTACCAAACACTGTACATTCAAGAAGAGAGTTCCCGCCCAATCGGTTCTCTCCATGCACTCCACCACTAACTTCTCCAACAGCATATAAGTGGTTGACAATTGAACCATCGTGTCGTATGACATGTCCGTATCTGTCGATCTTGACTCCTCCCATGGTGTAATGTACTACAGGTGTTACTTCTCCAACAAGCCAATATTGAGCACGATGCATTGGAAGCCCTAAACGATCTTCACGACCAAATGCATCCACTCTGTCTACCGAGTAACTTTGCAAAGTTTCCATGACATTCTTATCAATCATAGACTTTAAATCGTCTTCGCTTGTCACATTTCTCAACAATCCTCTGCTAACATATATTTGCAAGAGCCTTTCCGCATGCTCTACGCTGTGACTGCTAATAACCAACCAGAATATTCTATCTTCTCTACTGGTGTCCAACATCGCATCAGTTACAAACTTGCGGGTCCCAAGTTCATTAACAAATCTTTGACCATCTTGATTCAAAAGCACTCCACCAATCCCACGAACAACTTCGGCTGCCAAAACTTTCACGTGATTGTCACGATCTTTCGGATCAATAAATCCAGTAGGATGAAGTTGTACATACTCCATATCAATTAATTCTGCACCCACCGCTTCTGCAAAACGAATTCCATCACCTGTGGTATGAGATCCCAATGTTGTGGGAAAATCAATCAAATCCGGGCGGAATTTCTTCAGCATCCCTTGATTATCAAAGCCAAAACCGCCAGTTGCCAGTACCACATTTCTGGCATACATCACTTTCTTTACAGCATTAAGGTTATCAACTTTGTGAATATATTCCAATCCAGCGACTTCTTTTGTAGACTCATCAACAAGCAGATTGGTCACTGATGCATGGGTGAGAACTGTGATTGCAGGGTTTCTTTGTTTAACGATGCGAATCATCGCGGCCATCAGCTCTGCTCCAACAACACCATGCTCTGGTTTCCATGTTCTGGCCTGTCGGTGCCCTCCCAATTGTCCAATCGAAGTTAGATCAACATTAGTAATTCTCTCCAACCAAGAAACAGATTCTCTCGAAGACTCCACCAAGAGTTTTGCAAGACTTTTATCCCCTTGTTTACCTTGACTTTTCAAAGTGTCTTCCAGAAACAATTGTACTTTGGATATGTCATCCTCCTTTACAGCATTAATCCCACTGCTAGCTTTGGCACTATTTCCTCCCAAACTACCAAGTTTCTCCAACACGACGACTGAACCCCCTCGATCAGCAACTGACACCGCTGTTACTAATCCTGCTAATCCACCACCAACAATTACTACGTCTGGGATCTCTAGACCTAATGATATAAGAGAATGGCGAATAAACATCCACCCATCAAAATATCTTGCTAATAACAATATATTTTCATCATTGGATACCAAAGCATGAATCAATGCATCTTCTTCCACTCGTGTCAAGTTTTGTCGATTTAGAGATATAAATTGAAGAAGTGATTCCTTCTTATTATTCATCCCGTTTAACGTGATATCAATGCTTTTCGATGGAGTGACAGGAGAATCTATGGCCTTCCTATCACTTGGAGTTGATGCAACCATTGCATAATAATCAGTGATGAGCTCATTTGAAAATTCGATGGATTCACTAAATTTATGGACAGTGTTGACCAATGCTACAATATCATCTCGACTTAGACTTTGCGTTACTAAATTGACAGGATCAGTTAGTAGTATTTTTAGAGCAACTCCAATACCGTGCATTGAAACACTAGCATGTAATTTACAGCGATGACAGGTAACACAGTTTACCATTCGTGAAACTTGACGGAAAGCTTTCTTGAATTCTTTTGCGAGTTTTCCTAGTTTTTCAACATAAACAGCTGGTTGTTGCTGTAACTCTTGGTGACCGTTGGAAGAAAACATCATAGATTCATCAAAACCTGACAAAACAGACCCACAGCTCTGAAGCACCGAAGTATCCAACAAATGATGAACCAATTGCTGTGTCGCATGATCTGCCGTTTGATTTCCAGTAGTGAAATTATACCCATACAAAAACTCTTTAATACGAAAAAGAGAGCGGCTCATAACTACAAAAGCAAAATGCATATCTTGAATTCTATCTGGGTGTGGGAAGAAGTACGACTCCGCATATTTCTTCGGGTTGGACTTCCATCTACCATTTTTCTTACTGCTGCCGTGACCATTGCTGAGTTTTGGAATCCCTCCTTTAGTGTTTGTGGTTGAAGGAGGAAAATACGACGCCATAATCTGTGTTGTGACACTTGCATGATAACCTGACAACAGACGGTAAATGACCTTCCCTTCTTCTGATTGCAAAGATTTAACGGTTTTATGAATCTCTTTCCATACAAGGGAACCATTATACCCAGTATTTCTTTCAGGATTCAATTTAAGATTAACATATTCACCCCCAGCATCAGTTCCGCATATGTCAAGCCAATAATCCGGACGGATCTGAAAAGTTCCTTCTAAAACACATTCATTGTCTCGGGGAAATTCTTGCTGAGCTGATACTTCTTCAGGAGAAATATGCGTGACCACCGTCTCTGCAATAGATTGAGGAGTGTTCTCTGGTTCTACGCTGCATAATCCTCCACCATGCCCATGGTTCTCTTCATTGTGACGTAAAGAAGATCTGGGCAATGCTCCACCGAATAAGTCAAACGCTGAAACCGATGTGGACTTCAGGTCAAAAGTGTCAAATGCTTCTACAACAGCACCGCAACTTCCAGTCTCTGGGGTTGAAGGTCGCAGTTCATTGATAGGGCAATAGCGAAATGCAGTATTATCACTATTCACCCGTACCAAACGAAAGAACGTAGTGTCCGTGATTTCAGACAAGATTGAATGCAGTTGTGCAGAGTTTGCCTCCTGAACAGATTCTGAATCACAGGTTAGGCCATCAAGTGGACCAGTAATATAACGTGCAGAGGACCATGGCAGGAGAAATATGAGGAGAAACGATAACAAAAGCATGATCTTGATCTTAAATCGCACTTTATCTTTGTGACTGAAACAAATCAACAGCAACAACCAGGAAACCAGCGACTGCAAATGACATGGGTTATTAGTTGAATTATTAGGTATTGTTATACCACAGTGTTTGTGCGAAATTCTGTATATACCCATGTAAATCGTAAACTTTCTCTCATTTCTAGAATCCAGGTCCCCGGGGTTACACCTCTCTACTTCGTGACAATCTTAGATTTTAGGCCAAATACAAACACACTATAAAATAAGAACACACGTTGCATCACCTTACAGTCTTAACTACAATCAATAAGAAGTAGAATCTAACAACGTATGGTCAACCAAATCAATACACAAATACAACAGATGGAAATAAGCGATTTTACAATGCATTAATGTTTACCATTACTCCTGCCAGGCCAATTAAAACTCCACCAAAAGCCATGCAATAGTTTCCAAAGAGTTCAACCCTGTCTAACCATGTGGTGGAAGAGACCTGACGATCTTCATCCATTAATTTTAGCTTATAATAAGAGCTAATATTCATGATAGCCGGTATGACATATATAAATAATGAGCCGATTAAGCAACCACTGAAACTTACTATTGTTCCAACGCTGCGCAAACGGGTTGTAAGTGATGTAATTACAATAAACAACATCAAGTTGATGTAATGAAAGTAAACTCGATTTTTAGCTTCTTCACTTATTCCTATCACTTCCGCAATACCATCCCTCAGAGCGGAAAAGGTAAAAGGGTAGCTACAAATAATTCCGATGCCAACAGCCAGCCTAGCTCCCATTGCGAGGGAGTCATTCTTGGAATAATTGTTCAATATAAACCCAGAACTATTTCCACCAAATGTCAAATATCCCATACTCATGATGATGACATAAGATACAATAGCCAGGGAAAAACCAGCAACCACTACCCAAGTGTAACGTTGTGTCGTAGGATATTGCAATTCATTCCAAAATTTTGGTGCATTATAGTGGGCAACATACGATGTGCTGATCATCGATATCAACATAAATATGTTTGAGTTCAACTACAGTTGTTGCAAAACATAAAGAACTTTTGAGAAATAACGTAAGAACACCTACCATTTCACTCAAGGTGACTTGTTTTGTATCAAATACAGGCCGAAAATGAGCAGCTAAATCTCTGTAGAACCGACCTGTATTACTATAGCTGTTGTCCCAATATCTAATAATCATAAAAAGAGCGCAATACATGGTTCCCAATAGACCCAGTATACTGGTATACTTCAAAACATTCAAGTGCTTGAATGAGCTAAGCGGAAATAACAAAAATATTGTCAAAAAGATTATTACATTACTGCGCCAAAAGAAAAATGCATGCCAACCCCAAGCTTCAAAAATTTGAGAAAAAGAGTCACCTTGTTAAGAAAAGAAAGCAATAATGATTTAGGGTCATGTCAACACATAAAAGCACGACGTCTACATACCGATAATGATGCTGTAAGTCAAACAAGACAAAAATGTATTAAAAACCACTATAACATTGAGCATAAAACCAGTCCTTTGGTCCACCGATTTTGACCAGGCTTCAGAAAAACTTCGAGCACCAAATCTTTCACATGTTTTACCGATAGAATTAAAACTATATGCTGACACAACGCCTACCACAATCAGAGCTCCCAACGCCGGGATTATCCCATTCACTGAATCCGTGAATGCAGCAATGCCTGAAGGCAAAGACAGAACCCCAGCTCCCAGTATAGTCTTTCCAAGATTGAATATAGATGATGATATGCCAGATGTGCCAGGATGTGAGGTGACTTTCGCTAAAGAAGATTGCTGGTCGACGATAAGTAGATTGTTGAGTTTACGGTGGCCGCCTTTCGACGGAATATCAGAGGCAACAAACATTAATGAAGGATAGACTTTTTTTGTTCTCTAAAGAAAACATTACCACAAAACTGTACAGTAAAAATATATACTATATACATAAAAATAGGGAAACCAGAACGTGGGCTGGTGTTGAAAGCAGCACGTTTTAGATTTTAGCTTTCCTTTTTTTATTTCCAAATTTGGAATACATACAATTTGATATTGTCAATATTGGTCGTCCATTATTTGTACCGACGGTAGTTGTAAAAATAGCAAGTTTGTAGATTGGAGATCCCAGATCAGTCTGCAGAAGTAACACGTAAAATGGTTTTACCTATATAGCTATCTATTACAATGTAAAAAGTAAGACTTTAAGATACATTTTTATTTTTTCCTTACGCGTTACAACACATTTTGTCAATTACGTGTTACAAGACTCCCTATAGCCTGAAATAAGGATTTCTGCAGACTGGAGATGGGATGATGATTCCGACTTTTTAGGGCAGATCCCAGATCCTAGATTATTGGAAGCATGTGTGGTGACTACATAGTATATAGAACATAGAACTCAACCATGCCTACTGATGAGATACATTTCGATTGCCACGATCGATTGATATATGGTTTGATTCATTGGTATTCTTTATTTGTATATTGACTTTATTTGACTTTGTCTTGCTGGACTATTGGCTATCTTTCTTCTGTAATAAATGACCGAACATACAAATGTGGCGGCTTCGAATCAAGCTTGGAACTGGAACATTGTTGTTGTGTTGATTTCAGAACGTTTTGAAACCACGAATGTATTGAAAAGATTGTTGAGTCTTTGATTGTTGCAAATTAAGCTTGCGATTTTTGGGAATTATATACATAAATGTTCCAGAAAATTCGAATAATAATGGAATAATTCAAATAGAAGTATGTGATAAAAAAACACTTATGCCGCATTAAATGTTATGCGGATGCCATTGTCAGTATATGTTGTGACACTGCCACAAATAGGTGTATAACTTATTTCCATGACACCTTTATATAGTAAAACATTTTCTTTTGACCATTTTAAAGCCTTTATAGAATTTTCAACCAGAAGCTTTGCTATATTTGCTGATATCAGCTGTCCCATAAAAGGCTTCCCAATTTTGACCATCATACTTCCTGATTTCAAACGATTTTAACTGCCCACAAAAATAAGAAAGAATAAACCAACATCGAAGTACCAACAAGCGCTATTATACCTGATCAGATGGTATGCAAGCCATCGTCACGGCGATACCGTCAGGATTAGATCGCGGATGATAGAAAGCTTGGACACCACAATGCTTGCAAAACTTATGCTTTGCAACCTTCGTATTGAAAGAATAAGTCGTAATTGACTCTTCGCTATCCGGAGAAAGCTGAAAATCTTGTGCCGGAATGATAAAGTGCCAGTTTTTCTTCATATGACAAATAGAGCAGTTACAATCCCATACAACCAAGTGTTTGGGCGCTTTTAGTTTAAAGTTTACAGCATAGCAATGGCATGATCCAGTATACCAAGTTTTTTCCTCTTCTCTATACTTACGCTCCATCAATTGGCGATGATGGAGAGTATTCAAGTATAAAGTGGCTACCGATACGGCAGAAAACAAGGCCACTGATAAAGTGGATGAGCTAGAAGAGAGAAACGAAGAAATACTGTCCATCTTGGACCTTATGTGCCAAAAAGTGGCGTGATCACTGGTTCTTGATTTGGGATTGTTTTTTGCTATAATTCTTTTGCCCCCTTCTTGCGCTGCGCCTCTGGCGGCGCTGCCCTCCTGCGCCTGCCTGCTGCCTGCTATGGCCTGCTGGGCCGCTCCAGCAGAGCAGGCGCCGCATGGGATGCGCCTATGCTGCTGAGAGATGATGATGTGCCTTTTCTGCTATAGTACGCCAGCACACCATACGCAAGGAGGGGAACAGCATCTGCTGCGTCCAGCCACATGATGATATTTAGCCGTCTATCTCGCTCCCGACCCGAAGTGTTTCGTTGATAAAATCATTGTGCAAACGATAGCTTCATTTATTCAGATTATGTGAATTTTTTTTGTCTTATCAATTAATTTTCGTCAAATTTTAATGTTTCTAAGTGACTTGTCGTCGTTGAATAGAGTTACCCGGCCGTTTGCCACTGACTTGAACCTTCTTCAAACATCGTCCGTTCTATCAGCTTCAGTTTCAGGAGGAACGTTCAGCCCTGTTGTAAAATACAATACTGGCGACCCTGAAATCGACCGATTGTACAATCAAAGTCCCATTATTACTGAGTATGCTGCAACGTATCAAGCGGAAATAGGATACAAGAATGATGAAAAGGCAAGAATTGTTTTACTATGTTGGATACTCGTATGATGCATCTCAACATAGGAGGCAGTGAAGGCAGTGGAGGATTCTTGTAGCAGCAACAATTCTCCGAACCTAGCGGCATTACAAGGAAAGAAATCCTCGAAGCATCAAATCACTTTTGAGTACGTCTTGGCCATGATGGTTATTATAATTTCATTACAATTTTCTCTTCGACTAGACCGAAGCCAATCACTTCCAACATTATTGAGAAATCTGGGCTAAGTAAATTATTGGAGTCATCCGTTCAAAAAGGCAAAGACAGTAAGAATGCGGGGAAGGTCAAACTTACCATTTTCTTGCCCGATACGGAGGCACTAGTGATACATGCCCCAAAGAATTGCACATTTGGGCAATTGATCAAACAGATTATGAAAGAGCATCAAGAAAGAGAGATCTATCCCGCTCTAAACTATGATGAACCTGATGACTATGAGCTTCGAATCCATGAAGGAGACGGTGAGCCAGATAGAGACTTTGCAGCACTTGAAAATGACAAATTTTTGCGTGATTTCAATCTTGGCGATGAATACTGCTTATGTGAGGTGTTCAGGGAAGACAGTGACTTTGGATTGGGCCCTAATGGTGGTGGCGGTGGAAGTGGTAAAAATATCAGCAGAAACACTTCAGGTGCAGACTCCCTATTCTCACCTTCACAATTTGGCACTTTGCCCTCCTCGCGATCCGGAGGTGCCAATAATTCTTCGGGAAAGCGTCAGGGCTTCAATTTGATTGAAGATGATGATGATGAAGCCAACGCTGATGATGATGATCAGTCATATCTGCGGAAACAAGAATACGAAACGAATAGATTCATTGATGAAGATGAAGCACTTTATGAAAGTGAAGAAAACGATTATGTTGATATTCGTTTCCCTAACGGACAAGATGTCAATTTGCCTTTTACCAAAGATACTACATTTAGAGATTTACTGCCCTTGATTGCCAAGTCTCATAAGCTTCGGCTATACACAGATGAATACATTTTCGTTATTTCACAACAAGATCAAAAGCATTTAAAAGTAAGCACTCTTTGAATCTAATATCTTCCCTGTGATAATTGCTTACTGTTCTATCGGTTTTATCCTTACCTCAGTTAATGACCCCTTTTATCGACGTAACTACAAAGATAAGCAGCGTTGGTTCCAAAGTATTTGAAATTCAGAGGAAAATATATGCGGATAGTTGCCCTGTAAAAAAAGCTTCCAAACCATCTTCTCATAGTCACAGCCATCACAACGGCCATGGTGGAGCGAAAGCTTCGGTCGGTGATGTGTCATCAAGTAATCTTAATGCTACACAACTTCCACCTTTACAAGCGATGATGAATACCTTTACGGAGGCTACAGCGAACGCTTATCAAGAGTGGAATGTGGTGAAGAAGAACAAATTTGGTCGCCGACAAGAGCGTATCTTCGGGGTTGACGGGAAAAAAATTTACAACGCGAAACGAGGTGCTCTGCGTGGCGGTAATCAAGCTGGCGTTCATCGTGCGGAGCGGGATATCTCATCAATTGTGAAGATTGAAATATTATCAGAAGAAAACTCTGTTGGAAACGTGGTTAACAATGGCGGGACCAATCTAAATGCAGGCGCCAATGGAAATACTGTGACTACCGCTGGCAATTCGTCGGCTTTGGGTCATCCCAGCCACAATGCAAGTAATAAGGACTTGGCAGCACTCGCCACCAACGCAAACAGTTCAAACCCTAGCGGTCTGGAGAGTCTTGGAAGCCGAACATTTCGAATAACTTGGGCGGAGAGTAATGACATCTACAACATTGAATATACTACTGACACCAGTCGAGAATGTTTGGAAATTGTTGCTAAAGTCAAGTATTTGATGAATAGATTGAAGCGCGGTGGTGCTGGTGCTGGCCACTGATTTGTGATAAACCATTATGTTGTGGAAAGTGGAATTCATGATAACATGGTACTCACATTGTGAAAATAATCTTTTGTTTGAAATGTATAGTTTGTTATCGACATGAAATATCCGTTGGTATTTATTTATGCAAACAGGGCGTTATGGGGTGGGGGTATATTATATTTGTGTGAAAGTTCAAGCCGCTTCATCGCTTCAAAATGACAGGTGGATTTTTGAGTGAGATAGAGAAACACGGTAGTATTTGTAATGTATATCCGTAGATCACGCAGAATTGGAATTGTTTAAGTTAACTTCTGCAAATGTGACCTAATTGAACCACATAAATTCAAAGATCAATTTTAATTAGGTCCTACAATTCTTTTCCATTTTTCTCCGAATCCACCAAAGAAGGTTCAAATCCTTCCTTTGATGCAATAAGCTGATCATCTAAATTCAAACTATCAATATTTGGCAATTCAAGAGTATCCCCAGCTTCCAATGGTGGATGTGACGGAAGCAGCTGTGATTGGATCAACTTCTGTTCTTCCAATATTCTCTGAGCTTGCAATTCCTGTTCTTTCTTTCGAGTCAAATATCTCATCAATTTCCCTATATCACAATTCTTTAATTTGTCTAAATCAGAAAAAAGAACGTCTTCGTCTTCTTCATCAACTTCTCCGTCACTCTCTTCCTCTTCACTATCATAATAATTTCGATTCTTTCCTCTCTTTCCTTCACCGTACTTGTTCATGGCTTCTTCGAATTTATTTTTCCTTCTCTTCTTTGCCACTGGCAAGCCCAGCAAATCCTTCTCGTTGAGATACCGGAGAAAAATAGCAATCAATGCACGTTCTTCTACCGACAAAACATCCGAAACTTTAAATTGGAATCCTTTTATCTTCAAAGCCTTCTTTTTAAACCAGGGATACACATCATCCAAGGTAATATAGCAAAATGTACTGTAATCGATGTTTCTGAAGAATTCATCTACTCCAGCCAGGTCAAGGTTGACTATTTTGCCGTAGTTGACAAGTCGGCGGAATGCGTATCGTCCTATGAAGTACTTTGATGCAATATTACCAGCGACCGCCGCAGCTGCTTCTGAATCCGCTGTTTGGGGCCTAGTTGGGGTTCCCGAGAAGGAAAACGGCACTAAGCCACCTGAAGTGCCTGGGCGACTTTGCCACGATGACCCTGGTCGCACTGAGGAACCAAATGGACCAGCTTCCGACTCTGGTCGAGGGTTGTGATTAACATCGGCACTAGTTGTTGGACGGCTGCCAGTGGGTGTGGAAAGAATGAGAGAGTTAATATTCCCCGAAGTTCCAGGTCTACTACCGGCAGTCATGTTAAGAGATCCATTGTCGATCATCATCACAGATGAAGTATTCGGTCTGGAGGGAAGGCGCGAAACAGCAGCAGGGGTAGATTTTGTAACGAACTCCAGCCGTTGAATAGCAGTCTTCATCGTTAATGTAGTGGGGGTATAAATTGAGTGAATGATTTCGAAGGCTTCCGCTAATTCTACTTTGAGTCTCAAATCGAGTGGCCACAGTTTTCTGTCTTGATTGTTCTGACTGTCTTGTTTCTTGATCTTCTTCACTTCATCCTTAACCAACTGAATCAATAATGGTTCCTGTGAATAATTCGTTCTAAAGAACCGGACACGCGCGAGGAGACCTATCTGACATAACTCTTGGTGGGCGATATAAGTCTTGCGATATGTTCTACTGGCTTTTCCCGCGATAAACTAAGAAAATAGGAAGCGTGAGGCGAAAATAACAATGCAACATTATTCCGTACCTGCAAAAACTGAGCTGCCTTTGCACGAACTTTCGCATATTCTTGTGCTATTTGAGCCCGTTTACATAACCATAATTGAGTTTCATTCATTCGGTCATAAACATCCCAGAGGCCCTTAGGACGATCACGAAGGAAAGCAACCGCTTCTGCTTTTCGAACCACAAACACTTCAGATTTTTGCCTACGCTTGACCAAATAAGCGAATGCATCTTCCCGTGAATTCATCAAACTCAAAGTTTTGCGACCAATAGAAACGAGTTCCACCAAAGTTGTTGATTGTGCACTTACGAATGAAATACTTGCTTCACCTTTCACTTGTAACCAAGCAACGGCTTTCTCCTGTCGTTCAATAAGCGATAAAGCTTTAGCTCCTAACCGATTCAGCCCAAACCATGCCTGATCTTGCAAAAGACAAAACCGGTATGCAGCTTCAGCGCGAAGCAGGAGTTCTCTGCGAGCACGATCTTTCATAATGAATTGCGTTTGAATTTTATTTACATAATGGCGAATAAATGCTAATGCTCCGTCCTGCTTCTTGCAATATATCAGTGCAGCACTTGCGCGCTTCCTTAAAAATTGGATAGCCAGTTTTTGAAGCTCACGAATCTTAAAAAGTGTACCGTAATCTGCAACTTTCTTCTTCTTCGGTGAGGGAAATCCATAAGGGCCTTTCGCTATTGAAACATCCTCTTCCTGTAGTGCCGCAATCCTTGATTGCTCTCGTATTGCATTGACTTTATCTACGTATTGCATTTCCTTAAGAGCTCCTTTTGCAGTATAAACCAAGAAAAATTGTGCCTCTTGAATCCGTTGAATATGTTTACGCGCACGAATAACACGAGTTAGTAATCGTCGTTTCGCTTGAACTCGGAAGTCTTTTGCTTGCAAGGCAGCAAAACCAAACATCATTAATTCAGTTTTTGCAATCGCTTGTTTCCGTTGTACCATTAAGAATCTCTGAGCCTCTTCCAATCGCTTTTCGTGATCAAATGCTCGAGTAGCTCTTCGCACAAGCCATATTACTGCTTGTGCTTTCCTTGTTGAGTACCATCTCAAGTGATTTTTCCATGTATATGTGCTAGGATTCCCAACATATTGTTTTTGCCGTTTTAACCACACAGCAGTGGAAGATGTCTCAGTTCTGTGAGCGAAAGCTTCCTTTGCCCCGTACGGCAGCTTTTCAGAGGGCTTGGTTGTATCCAATTGTTTCTGTAAGTGTTGAGCTTTGGTGAGCAACAGAACCTTCCCACTGATTATAAATTCGCGATAGTCAACAAAGTCTTCCATATTTTTTGTCTGAGCTTGCATAAAATTCACGACATCAGCTCGTAATAAGTGTTTTGGGGAAACGGCTAAAATTAATCTTGTAAATTGCTCAAAAGTAACATATCCAGAGTCTTGAGGATCCAATAATACAAGTAATTGTTCCATTCGGTGAATAAGGTCTTGACTGTCCTGCATACTCACCTTTTTTAAAAAAAGTCTTTTGACAAAACTATGATCAATTAGCTTCTCTGCACGCATTCGCAGTCTGCGTTGTTTGACATACGGGTTATTATCTGTTGGAGCATTTGAATCTTCGATTTCATTCTCCTCGTCCTCTAAAGCCCGTCCAACACGTAAACCATACACTCCATTGTCTTCATCATCACTGTCATCCCAGTAGTTTCCATCTCCACCTTCTTGGTCAATGTCATCGGCGATCGATTTCAAATTAAGATTGTTTTTAATTGATGCCTTTACATTCAAGGCCAATGGATCTAAAGCACTAAGAAATTCATTTATATCATCAGATTCAAATACAGCTGGACGAGAAAACAATGAAGTCTTCCTTGGTGAAAGAGTAGAACCTATTGATTTGACAGAATTAGTTTGTGTTAGACTGCTTGAACGGAATCCATCCGAAAATTTCTGCATTTGCTTATTGACCAAAATTGGAGTGCCTTCTTCTCCAAATCCGACGCCTTGAAAGGCAGCTAACCCACCAGATGATGTAGGTTTCAAGATTTTGCTCTTAGAAACCCACGATTCATATGCTTCATTCTCAGCAGTTCTCTTCGTCTCTGCTGCACTTTGAGTCCAACTTGCATCCTGGCGAAGTTGATGCACAGCCCTATGGGGTGCAGAACTAATGACCGTAGTTTGATTACCTTTGATTGGGGTCTCTCGTTCAAGAAACCCTTTGCTATTGCTCCAACTGATACTTTGCTTGGAGTTAAGTGAAGCTGCATCTTCATCGTCGTCGTTATTATTGTTCTCAAACTGAGAAATTTTGACTAGCCTAAACGGAGAGGAAGCAAACACTGCCGCAGATTCTTTCATATCTCCCGAAAATGCAGTTGTTTTTATACGCTTTTGCGCACCCATATCTTGAGATTTGCTAATTAAACTTAATCCGGGCTGTGATATTACTTCATACTTGTGCATTTCCTTCACCAAAGGTTGCAAACCGCCAGTATTCGAATGCAAACCTACTAGTGCGGCAGATTTCAATTTGGAAGATATTGAAGCATTGCCCATGTCTTGATAAACGCTAGGAGCTTTTGAGCGACTGCCAGAGCTTAAAGTACTCATGATACTAGTGGCATCGTCGTCTCTAACTTCCTCACATTGAATTTCGGATGATGAACGCTTGGATCCCACAAAGCCACAGCTTTGGGATTCTCCTTCTTTATCTGGGTCCTGAATATTTCCAAAATCATCCTCACTACTATCGCTGCTGCTGCCATCACTTTCATGTGTTTGACCAAGCAAGTTCTTTACTGATTGTTTCTGCTCGTAATAGTTCAAATCCGCCTCTCGCTTCTTGTTGAATTGGGTAAACCCGAATTGTGATAATAATTGGTGGCTTGGCAATGTCGAGGCCGCTTGATTATCATAGCCCTCTTCGAATAGAGCTTCGATCTTTGCAAGGTTTGCATCATTTATTCTGTAAGGAACGAAGGGTTGACGAATTTTAGATTTATCATTGACAACTGATGACAGGTCACTTGTAATGGAAACATCATCCAAATCACCTTGATAGCGGTTGATGATCTGAATCTCAGGGAACTGTTTGATTGGACCACCTGATGCTGGAAGCTCTTTTTGTGGAGGGTACTGATGATTTGAACTGTAGATCATAAATACCAAATGTTACGCTATGAGACCACCGAAGAATATAACTTGAACCCTACCTCAAATAAAAGCAAAGTTCACTGGCATATTGCCGAGATGTACCAGATATCGACGAGTTTCGAATGATTTCATACAACACCCCCGGAACACCGGCTTCTAACATAATAGGTTTTGTACCCTCTGGTAACAATCGGAAGATATTGATAAGTACCCATATTGCAGTCGAATGAAGCAGATGATCATGTTCAGCCTTCCGCAAAACTTGTGTAATGTAGTAGATTAAATTGTGGCAGCGGCTTAATTGCTTCTTAGGTTTGGTATACTTTATTTTTTCTAAGTCACGCAAAATAATATGTACCCGCTTATCTCCAGCTGACAAACGAGGTGGAACTGGTCTTGGAGCACGTAATGATGCAAGCTCCATTTCTTTCCATCAGAGATAATCGTACTTATGGTGTCCTCATATTCATCAGACTTTATTACTATTTCGTATTGTAAGAGCTTTTTTGTTGTTGCTTGTGGGTGCTATTAGATATGCTGGGCTGGCAGTTACGGTTTTTAAAATAGAGACGAGAATATACATATAAACGCTCTCATTTAGGTGTAGTATACATTATAACAACGGCATGAAAACTTACATAATAAATAATAGGTAGGTAGTGTCAAGTAGTATGTACATAAAAGAGAAAGTAGATATGTTAGAGAGTATATGGTGCAGATATTTTCCATTCACTTCAACGTCTTCTCCAATTAATTTAAATAAAACTATGAAATATCTTTTCCCCAAATCTATCATCAGTTTGTAATCCGTTCTCTGTTGAACTATCCATAAATAGTCAATCGAATTGAATAAGGTCAATACTTCAATTCTATGTATAAATAATGTTCCGAGTTATGTACATACACATGTAATGATTAAATGATGAAAATATTCTTAAAACCATTTGATTCATATTAACAATAAAGCGAACTTCTAATGAGTGTTCGCGTCTAAGGATTGTACTTTTCGGGCCTTTGAACTACTCGCGCTTTCATTAGTAGACTTTCTCTTTTTAGCAGCGGCAGATACTGTGAATGCAGAGCGAATTGTCGCCTTTACAGGAGAAAGACCTTGGTATGCCTCTTGCTCTCTGGGATCTTTTGCCTCAGGATTAGTAAACATGTTGTGAGGTTGAATACGATCACTGTCGTATTCAATCCACTCATCAAATTTTGGGGACCATCCTTTGTAATGAAACAATATCCTCGCTTTATCACTATCTTTTTTCGGTTGCTTAATCTGCTTAATTTGTGCCTCATAGTAAACCATGTTTTTAATGCAGTAGACATCACGCCACTGGTTGATTTCACACGACTCCAAAGTATTGAAGTTTTCTGATCTTCTGAATTCTAAAGTATTTTCAACTTGAGGATCATAGTCATCCTGCGCCACATCGCAAAAAGCACTTTCTGGGTCCCAACTATTCTGATTACATTCCCATTGTTCCGGCAATGAATCAACATCAATATGCCAAGGTACTCTTCTCCATTTTTTACAATTTTCGCACTGTACCCAACTTGTTGGCATTTCGGGAGGTAATATATTATCCAATTGTACAGCATCGGTATCACTCATTGAATTGTTACTTTTTTTCTTGCTTTTTAGTTTATCTGACGCACTTTGTTTATTATCCGCACGAGCAACTTTTCCTTTGACAGGTCGAGAACTCTTAAGACCTTCTCTGATGTTTAATTCTTTTATCACTTTGTAAATGGCATCCACTTGTCCCAGAGATGCATCTAAAAATGGTGATCCATAAATTGCTTTTACACTACCAACAATTGAAAACGTGGACTTCAGCATTTCTGGCCATGCAAGGCCATGAAGCTTTTCGTCCCGAATTATTTCAATTAGTCGATCTCTGTGCTTCGGCCCATAAGTGACTTCGCTGATTCCAAAACATGCGGCCGGCTCGGGAAGTTGAACGCAACCGAAAAGGTCCGGTGCATCAACCTTGTCATCGGTTCCAGCATTAAACCAACCAATTAACTATTTTAAAGAAACTTGAATGGAAATAAAAATACGTCCAAAACATATTTTACCTGCCAAAAGCAAAAAAATGGGGAATATTTTTTGGCTCCCAAAAAAACAGGTTCGTTGGGAGATAAATAATAGTCTCTGTTTGACTGACTCTTCGAGACAGCTTCTTCAGTTGGAGTTGAAATGGACCCTGTAGCTACTTCCAAAATATGATCATTATCAACGGTAATTTCCACTCCATCAATTAATTCAGTAGTGTTTGGAGAGGAATTCACCTCGGAAATTGTTGTAGGGGCGCTGTCCGGTGGTTCAATCTGTATCGTCAATGATATAGCGCCTACATCGTCCGATCTAGTACCACAACCGGATTCGACCAGAGATGATTCGTCAATTTCAGTTTTAGGTGAAGCGGGGCTCCCTGGAGCTTTAATTTGGTCACCAAGATGTAATCTGTTACTTCTTTTGCGCTCATCATGTGCATAAGTTTTGTAAATTTTGCTGCGAGGGATGTTGGTACCAAGCTCTCTGGCCGTAACAGTTATTGGCTTTGAATCAATTTCGGCAAATTGCTGAGGAATCGAAAAGTTACTGGTAAAGGCCCACAAGACAAGAACATCCGCTAACTGAGAAAACCTGAGGAAATTTGATCAGCACAATGATGGCAATAGATTAATATCTTACCGTGCCTTGGCATTACCAAGGTTTTCTATCTTTAAGAGCTCTTGCCGAATTCCCAACGCTATTTCACGAAGTTTAACCAAGCCCCGAGGTGTTTCCTCCAGCTGCTTTTCAATTGCGTGGATTGCGGTTTGAATTTGTTTCGCCTTGGCCATTTTGTCTCCTTCGCCCCCCAGCAATGGCTTTAGCGCATAATTCGTCATTAAAGAAGGTATCACCTTCAATTTTGAAAAGATATCACCAACAACTTCACCGATAGATAGAGCAACCAAGGGCTTGGCCCCTTGCAATTCTAAGCGCTGATTAGATATGACTCTACCAACCATCGAAAAGCAACAAACCATACTCTGAATTCTTTGTTCCATAACACACCTTGCATCCATATCTGCGCTGGAAAAGGTATAGTGAGAAGGGCTCCCATCTTTGGAGCGCATCAAGGCGCATGGTAAAGCCTTTCTTTCGTACTCAATAAAGCGCAGAATGTCGCTAGCATATTTTTCCATCCACAATTGAGGAGATGCACCAAGAACTGACTGGCGAATACCATGATGAGCTAGAACAACTTTATCTGTTTCGTTCATCGGAAGATTGGAACAAGACCGAAGCAGCGATGCATAACGCCACAATGGTCCACAGTTTTGATTCAATACTTGTTGCAGTTCATCTTGAGTAGCATAGTGTAGAAATGAACCGCGACAAGAACTCATTCCACATAAACACACAGCCGCTCTCCACTCAATATCTGAGGTGGTAATGGAATAGTAATCCATCGTCAACTCTTCGCCATACGCAATCTTGCGATTCTAAGATTAAAGGAAAGGCAATGAGAAGTTTACGCAAAATTAATAGTCAATAATATACCGTTGTCAAGACAATTGCAAGCTTTCCATCTCTAGCAACTACAGCGGAAGTACAATTCGAATCACAAGAGTGTGAACAGCTGCTACCAACATTGGCTCGCTGAGAGGCATCAACATAAAGCAATCCTAAAAAGCCCATTTGATGTAAAATTTTAATTACTATCTGAAGAAGTCTAACCATATCCTTTAGGGTCTTGACGAGGTCTTTCCAACAAAATGTTATAAAAGTCCGGCAACGTGGGCTTCAATTCGAATTTATTTTGAGCTTGTTCAACAACGTCAAGTTTTTCACACCAGCGATAGGACGGGTATAACTCGCCAAGATATTCAGTCACCAGGACATGTGCCGGCAAACCATTAGGATTCATGCATACTACACCAGTTCCTTTCGGATGAATCTTAAAGGAATCTAAACCGTATTCATCAATTGCTGATAGAACCGCCTCACAATATTTCTTCTCACGAATGGACACAGTTAGCTGTAAAAATAAAATTGAATGGATTAATTGTCTCGCCAACTGAAAACACCAAATCCATACCTGATAAATATACTCCAAAGCTTTTCTCATATTGTGTGCGAAATTGCTTGGTTGGGCATTAATTGCAGGTAGTAGAGTCTTTTCAATAAATGATGCGACACTCAATGGAGAAAAAAGTTGGGCATCCACATGATCTTCAATAGAGATTTCCACCATCCGTCTGGTGTAACAATCGATTCCCCACACTGGTACTTCCTTTATATCCTTACCAAGAACCAAAGGTGGACTGTCGAGTACTTTCGCTTCATTGCAAACTCTATCCTGAATTTGAGCGATCATAATTTCCATTAGACCAACAACGTGAGTACGAATCACATCGTCATCAGATGGTTTCGTTGATTGCTTGTCACGAAATGTGGTCATCCACTCTTCCGTCAGACCATGGTCATCGAAGTTATATGCTTGACCAACGTAACCTTCCAAAGGGGTCTCTAATTGCTTCAACAGCTCTACACCCTCTCCTTCATCAATGGCATGGGTAACGACATAACAGGAAATAGGATCGTAAATTCTGCGCGAGAAAGGCTCTTTCCTCCATTTACCAGGCATCACCGGCTGATCATTGCGCAACTGAAGATTAAAATATATTGGATGCAAAATTAAGAGTCAAACATGTGGGTGAAAAGGGGGCTTACTTGTAGCTGACGGCTCTTCTCCTTTTTAAGAGCTTTCAGTAGCCTATCTTCGTGAATCGAGCGCTCTAAACTTATTTCCTCTGCAACCTGAGCCGGAAACTCATAATTTAATGCTCCAAAACTAATTGCATTTTTTAGTTCAATACAGAATTTTTCCCAGTCAATTTTGCGTACAATGGACTCTGAGTTTTTGCTGTATGCTTTCAGGACAGCGTCTCTCTCAAAGTGAGTAACATCAGTGAATACCAATCCTCGTTGGAGTCGTCGCATCAAAGCACTCAATTGTTCACTAACGGGGTCATGAATTAAACTCTGACTTGGAATTAATGCACGTTCAATGCGATTCATGAGCTTGCTTATGTCTCGCAAAAGTGCGGCATCCGCTTGTTGTAATAAAATACCAAACGTTTCATTCTTCCGATTATTGCTCGGAACGCCCTTCGATTTAGTTTCTCGCATCTTCAAATACTCCTGCAATTGCACAAATCGTCCCACCAGTATATATAATTCTGAATTGTCTCATAAATTTTTTTTTGGAAATTTTGAATTTGGATGAGGAGCGGCGGCAAGGAATTTTTTGCCGATTTTTGTGGAGTTTTTGACAAAAACTTTAGCAACAGGCATATAAGTAGGCACTTTCCCGAAAATGTTCCTTTTTCAAATGTCCCATTTTGAGAATCTAGAACTCTAAATATATGAAGTTTCGCTTGAAAAGTGCGACACATAGAATATTTCATAAATATTCCAAAAGTATCTCTTCCTCGTTGTGACACACGGGTTACAATGGTTTTGAGAGAATGATGTATTCAGACGAAGTACATATTAAAGGATATTTTCACTACAAAACTGATGGACTTCCGCTGTAATTTGTGCGTCAGTAAAAAGGGGGACCTGATTAGAAAAGGCTTCAATCCGAGGTAATAATATAGGAATTAGAAAAAATGAATACCATCATTCGATCAATCAAGCACAAAAAGTTGGTTGGAACAAGAGGGTTGACGGGAATAGTAGTGGTATAAAAAAAAATCCAATAAAATTATGAATTTGAGTGAGTTCCTCATTTCTCTGTCATGTTACGTTTATGTTCTCAAGCCTTAAAGAGGTATTTTGGAGAGTTGCACCATCACCCACTACGATCAATCATGATCAATCTCCTTCTGTCACTGTCAACCTATTAATCGTGAACTTTGAATCAGTCTTGGGGTGTTGGAGACCCATATCATCCTTTAGACAACTTGATAACTTAGATGATGATCTTGATAGCAATGAAAGTTCTACTGATAAGATTGCCTCCTTCCTGTACTATACTGATGGTAAGACAATGAAGTGGGCTCCATGAGATGGAATATCCGGACAACAAATATTAAACATACAATGAATACAGAAAGCATTAAATTAGACAACCTATGATATCTTCAACTCATGGGAGCATCAATACTCTGCAAATATTGGTGATACCAGATATGCATGAGATAGCATCGACTTGAATGGAGGGTTGCGGCTACAGTGTGGAATTACAAAGATATGGCAAAGACTGCTATAACTCCACTAGATATATGGATGTTTGCTGTTGGACATGTGCTGTGGGAGACCCTCAGCAATAACCTATCCTTTAGATAGCCTGTTATATTATAAGCAGATGCCAGATATGGGATGATCGCGAGAGTCACACACCTCACCACGTATAATACGACCCTTACTCACAGACCTTATCATAGAGAGAATAGTTCAGAGGTTAAGGACATGCCTTACAGCGCCTTGCAAGTAAACACTTTTTATCGAATTAACATAAAAACAATATACAGTGAGTGAGATGTTTAATTACGAGAAAGCATAGAAATACCAAACATCACAAAAATAATTATGACAAATAACGTATTTCATCAGTATTGTCTTTATCATTGTTGTCATCGCCCGTGCTCTTTGCCTCTGATCGCGATGGTCTGGACCTGTACATAACCTGACGGCCTATACGTTTCTTTGGTGCTTGCATCGATCGCTCAATAGCTCTCTTATTCCTTTCTTCCTGTAAACGAATTTGAAGAGCTTGCTGCTCCTCACGTTTTCTTTCTCTTCTTCGTTTTTCTTTCTCTTTCTCTGCCTTAATCACATAGTCTTGAGGCATGTTTTCAATATCTTGCAATAACACCTCTAATTTTGATTCCATTTGCGATAACATGAACAATGTACTCGGTTTTGATGATGCATCAAACCCACATAATTCATATACAGCTCTCACTTTTGCATTTAGTTCCGCCAAAAGTTTCTCTTTCTCTTGCTGACTGGACACCCCACCAGGATTAGAAGCATTGGTCACTTTGGTTTCCTTCCTTTCCGATAACGAAGCAGTGCTATCTGAATTGGCAAGCCTTTTATTCAATAGTGTCTTCACCCGATTATCTTCATTTCCAATTTGTTGTTTCAATTCATCAATTTGCTGTTGGAGAACCCCTGTTTGAGCATCCATCTTAATTTTTGTATCATTGAAAGCATGCTGCAATTCCTCCAAAGTATGCTCTGTCTCTTGACTATTTTGAATCAAAAAGAGATTTTGCTCTTCCAATGCAGAGAAAATATCCATCAGTTGTTGCGGCTCCGTAAAATACATGGGAACTTCCTCCTCTGGTAGATCTACCACTTCATCTTCAAGTCGAGGAGGCGGTGGAATAACTAGCTTTGCCTCAGGTTCTTCCTCTTCATCATCATCTTCAACTGCCTGTCTGCCCCTTCTTCGATCTTTTTTAGCTTCTTTCCGCGCCTCCATTTCTTTACGATGTTGTTCAATCAATCTTTTCTTATTTCTCTCCCATTCTCTTAGTTTTGCATCAAATTGCTCTTGTCTCTTCTGACGAATTTTATCTTCCCATCTTAGGTGATGCTGCTCAAACCATTCCGGTGGTGTCAACATGTCTAAGAACTTTTTATAGCGCATGCAATCTTCCAATGATTCCCGATGTTTTGACATTTCACTACTCAGTGCTTGTATCTGCTGAGTCAACCTTTTTATCTCTTGAGTCTTTTCTTGCTTTCTTTTCGTTTCTTCTTCAGCTCTTTTAATAGCATCGTGAGCTTTCTTATCGTTTTCTTTCAGGAAGGCATCAAAGCGCATCGCATCTTCTTCAAGCATTTGTTCCGATCGTTGCAACGCTTCTTCTTTCATCTGGGCTTTTTCCTCTAATTTCCTGATCTCTTCACGTTTTGTGTCCAAACTCATTTGAACCAAAAACATTTCTCTCTTTTTCGCCACAAATTCGGTTATGTTCTCCTTCTCTTGTCGTCTGGGAATGTTGATCTTTTGGGACTCTTGATTGTTCTTCTTTACGTCATTTAGCTTCAAGATTTGTTCATCCCCCAGAATTTCTTTCAGGCGTTGACTTGTGCTTTCTACTTCAGCCTTAGACTTTTCCCATACTTTCAAAGTGCTGTTAAAAATCTTGCTTTCCTCCTTCTTTCTTCGTTCTTCTTCCCGCATGCGAAAGATTTGATCATCGCCTGGCAAGCGGAAGGGGTTTTCCATTTGCGCTTCCATCATTCTCGCTTTTCTATCAGCACTGTTTGAGGTGCGAATAGGAGGCAAACCTGTTGAAGCCATTTCTGATCTCATACAACCATTACCATCAAATTGTATGTGTATTGTATAGTTATAGGTTTTCTATTTCTCGTCAAGTCTGAAACGCTTTATGAAAAAATAAAGGTTTTACTAAAATGATAAAATAGAAGTTTTTCAATAAACTTTTAGGTTTTCCAGACATGGACAAAAACAGGTGGAAGTCCATCAGTTTTATTTCAAACCTAGCCTTTAACATGTACTCCGTCTGAATATATTATGGTAACCCGTGTGTAAGAGATACTT
>JACCEA010127585.1_pt1 | contig 25020 bp, 19 predicted proteins | sample 7449851 | NCBI WGS metagenome assembly JACCEA01 (sample SAMN15323453, study PRJNA562643) | freshwater metagenome | isolation source: river surface water | place: USA:Blue River Watershed | collected 2017-08-18 | reverse complement strand
TTGAGCATCTGGCCTTCGCCGACCAGGAACTGGAAGGCCTCGGCCTTGCCGCCGGCAAAGGGCTCGCCGTCGATCTTGCCCTCGAAGTCCACGGTGACGCGGTCGCCATCCTGGGCGGCGTCGGCCTGGGCGCGCTGGGCGAAGGTGCGGCGCTGCTTGCGCAGGATGTCGATGGTGCGGTCGATGGCGGCGTCGTCGACTTCGGCGGTCAGGCGCTCGACTTCGGCGGTGGCCAGGTCACCGATCTTGACTTCGGGGAACACCTCGAAGACGGCGTCGAAGGCCAGCTCGCCCTCGGGCGCGCCTTCCTTCTCGGTGATGCGGGGCTGGCCGGCCACGCGCAGCTTGGCCTCGTTGGCGGCCACGGCGAAGGCTTCGCCGACCTTGTCGTTCATGACCTCGTACTGCACGGAGTAGCCGTAACGCTGGGCGACCACGGACATCGGCACCTTGCCGGGACGGAAGCCGTCCATCTTGACGGTGCGCGCCAGGCGCTTGAGGCGGGCATCGACCTCGGACTGGATCGCGGTGACGGGCAGCGTCAGGGTGATCTTGCGTTCGAGCTTCTCGAGGGTTTCAACGGTCACGGCCATGTGTTTCTCTCTGGTGAGTTCAGTTGTTCGTTCGCCGGTTCGCGGGGCCCTGGCCCCATCGACGTCAACCCGCGATTGTAGCCGCCGCCCCAGCCGCCATCCGCCAGGCCGGCCCGGCGGCCCGTGCGCAACCGGCTGGGCGCGGATCAGGAATTTTCTTAAGCGGATGTAACCGGGCGCCCGTAGCCTTGGATCCGGTCAGCCCCATGAAAGAACGCACCAGCCCCCCCTTGGGCGCGTACCACGTGCGCGCCTTCACCTGCCCGGCGGAACCCCGCGGCTGGGTGGCCTATGGCCAGACCTGGCTGGACCAGCCCGGTGGCCCTGCCATCCTGCTGGCGCAGGTCAGCGCCGGCCCCGGCGCGTCCGAGCAGGACCTGCTGTACGAGGTCTACGACCGCGCCTACACCGACACCCTGCGCCTGATCCTTCGCGAGTTCGCATGCTTCTGAACCAGACGACCGCCCGCCTGCAACACCGGCACAACCTGCGCGTCCTGGGCGACGGCCCCGACACCCTCCTGTTCGTCCACGGCCTGGGCTGCGACCAGGCCATGTGGCGCTTCGTGGCCCCGCACTTCGAGGGGCGGGGCCGCGTGGTCCTGATGGACCTGATGGGTTTTGGCGGCTCCCAGCAGTCCGAGTGGACCGAGGCGCAGTACGACGGCCTGGACGGCCACGCGCGGGACGTGGCGGCCGTGGCCGAGGTCTTCGGGAACGGGCGCTGCATCGTCGTGGGCCACTCGGTCAGCGCGATGATCGGCCTGCTCGCCGACGCCCATGCGCCTGGCGCGATCATCGCGCACGCCATGGTCGCGCCCTCCCCCTGCTACCTCAATGACGGCGCCTACCCCGGGGGCTTCGAGCAGGCCGTGCTGGACCAGACCCTGGCGCTGATCGAGGCCGACGCGCAGGCCTGGACCCAGGCCATGATGCCGCTGCTGCTGGCGCCCGACGCCAGCGACCCGCTGTCGCGGGAGCTCACGTCCGCGTTCTGCCGCGCCCGACCGCAGGCCCTGGCGAACCTGGCGCGGGCCACCTTTCTCGGCGACCTACGCGACCGCTTGGCCGGCCTGCACAAGCCCGTGCTGGTGCTGCAGTGCGACGAGGACATGGTGGCCCCGCTCGGCGTCGGCGAGTTCATGGCGGCCACGCTGCCCGACGCCACGTTGCGGGTGATCCGCAACCCGGGGCACTGCCCGCACCTGACACGCCCGCAGGCCTGCATCGAGGCGCTCGAAGACTTCCTCGACGCGCTGGAGCACGCCCAGGAGGTTCCCGGGCTGCACATCGCTGCGACCCGCCCCGGCTGGCTGGCCCGCATCGCCGCCCGCCTGGGAGACCGCACCGGCGCGCTGGCGGGAACGCGCAGGCCGCGCGCCGACGGTGCGGGAGATCGGGGGTGAGGGGGTGGTGCGCGGGGGGGGACTCGAACCCCCACACCCTTGCGGGCGTCAGGACCTAAACCCAAAATTCTTGGGCGCTTCCTGTCTTGCGCAAAGAGGGAAAAGTTTGAAAAATGAGCCCAAAAGGCTGAGTTTCCCAAACTTTCTCCCAAACTGATGGGGACTCAGCGGTGGAAGGACCCCCATCAACGGCAGCCGGCGATTGTAGCCCGCTGCCCCAACCGACCGCGCACCATGGCCAACATCAGCAACCGCTCCCCCTGGCAAGTCAAGCTGCCCGGACAGGCCCCTCGAACCTTCCGCCTCAAGTCCAAAGCCCTCGATGCACTAAAGGAGGCTGGACTCGATCCCGACAATCCCGGGCGGGGCGTCATCAAGCAACTGGAAACCTCGTTTGAGGTCCAAATCACCCGCAAAGATCGTCAGGGCCAGGTGGTCAAGCGCAGCTCCACCCACGACACCCGCGAGCAGGCTGAAAAGTGGGCGAAGGAGGTCGAAGCCGACCTGGATCGCCAGCGCTTTGGCCACGGAGGTTTCAGCCAGGACCAGCAGTCCATCACGATCGCGCAGGCCCTGCAGCGGCTGTACGACGAGCACTACGCCACCAAGGCATCGGCCACTGATGCGAGGGTGCGGGTCGAGCAGCTGACGGAGTGGCTCGGGGCCAAGAAGCGGTTTCGCGACATCACCCGCCGGGACCTGATGAACCTGCGTGACAAGCTGGTCGCCGAATACTCTGCGTCGTCGGTTCGCAACTACTTCACCGTCCTCACTCGCCTGTACAAGCACGCCGACAACCGGTGGCAGTTCTCGACCGAGAACCTCGCCTCGGGCATCGAGATGCCCCGACGCAAGAACGCGATCCAGAGGGACTGGCAAGACGATGAACAAGAGCGGTTGATGAAATCGCTGGCCAAACGCTCCCCCTGGATGATCCCCATCGTCAAGCTGTCGCTGCTGATGGCGTTCAGGCGCGGGGAACTGGTCCAGACGGGCAAGAACAAGAAGACGGGGGCGCAATCGGGCGGGCTGCGTTGGGAGCACATTGACTGGAAGAACCGCGAATTGCGCCTGCCGCACGAGAAGAACGATCACCAAAAAGCGCCCACAGAGTTCCAGGGGCGAGTGGTGCCGCTGACCAAGGAGATGGAGGCAGTCCTGCGCGGCCTGTATTCGACCAAGAAGCCTCCCTCAAGCGGCCTGGTATTCAGCGCCACGAGAAACTCGGTCACGAAGGCCTTCAGCAACGCCTGCGAGAAGGCGGAACCGCCCATCGAGGATCTGACGTTTCACAGCATCCGCAAGATTGCGACCAAGGCGCTGTCGAAGCAGGTGCCTAACGCGATGGAATTGCAAGCTTTGACGGGGCACAAGTCGATCACGGTCCTCGCAGCCCGGTACTACAAGGTGCAGGTGTCAGACCTTCTGAACAAGCTGGATCAAGGCTCGGACACGCTGTTGCATCGAGGCATGAGGGCGCTGATGCAGCGGCTCGAGGTGCGGGAGGTGAACCAGTTCATCAAGCTACTGCGGACCTTCAAGAATCCGGAGCAGGCTTGGAGATAGACCCTCGCACATCCGTACATGCCAACGGGCCCTCGCGGAGTCATCGAAGGACAAGTTGCTACACGCGAACGCCTGAGCACGCTCCGCCCAGGGGCCATGGGAAAACGCGATGCATTGGAGAAATTCACATTTTTTTGTTGAATTTTTAATTCAGACGATTTTAAATCCAAAGGAAAGCACATATCATCCAATTTTTCGTTGACTCCAATTGGACAGATCATGCTGCGCGCCTTCACCCTGCAGAACTTCCAGTCTTTTCGGGAGCCGGCCCGCGTCTCTCTGGAGTTGAACCGTCACGCACCAGAGGATGACCGCTCCTTCGAAGCTCCCTCCAGCGCGCGCTTGTCCAAGGCTGTCGCGGTGATTGGCGCCAATGCCAGCGGCAAGACCACGTTGATCAAGTCGCTGGTCTTCGTCGATTGGTTCGTGAAGCACTCCTTTCACGCCAAGCCTGACGAGCCGATTCCGCTGACACCCCATTTCGCCGCAGCCGACGAGCCCAGCACCTTTGAAGTGGACTTCGAACTGGAGGGCCGGGAGTGGAAGTACCGGCTGGTCGCATCGCGGGAGCGGGTCTACCACGAGTCGCTCCATGCCAAGCACAGCCGAGCCTTTTCTTACGTGTTCACGCGCGAGTGGAACCCTCAGACCAAGGGCTACACGATCAAGCAGCAACAGTTCGGCCTGTTGCAGAAGGAAGCCGAGAAGGTTCGCGAGAACGCCTCCCTGATCTCGACGGCCGCTCAGTACCAGGTCGATGTGGCGCTCAAGCTGGTGTCCACCAATGTCATGAGCAACCTGCATGGCCTGGGCCGCCAGCCGATGGACCATGACCAGGTCCTGCGGGCCTCGCAGTTCTATGCCAGTCACGAGACGATCCGAAGCCAGATGGCCGGCCTGCTGCGCCAATGGGACCTCGGCTTGGCCGACGTGCGGCTGCAAAAGCACACGGTGACGCGAGAAAGCGGCGCCACCGAGGAAATCCATATTCCCTTGGGCATCCACCGGATCGGTGACAAGGAGCACCCGCTCGTGTTGGTGCAGGAGTCCAGCGGCACCCAGGGTGCCTTCATCCTCCTGGCCCGCATCCTGCCCGCGCTAAAGGATGGGGGACTGGTTTTGATCGACGAGCTCGAGGCGGACCTCCATCCGCACATGCTGACTCCGATCCTTGATCTGTTCTTCTCGCCCAAGACCAACCCGCACAACGCACAGATCATCTTCACGAGCCATTCAATGGAGGTGTTGAGCCTCCTGCACAAGGGGCAAGTGGTACTGGTCGAGAAGGATGATCACTGCGAAAGTGACGCTTGGCGCCTGGACAGCGTCAAGGGCGTGCGCGCCGATGACAATCTCTACGCCAAGTACATGGCGGGCGCCTATGGCGCGATCCCTCAACTCTGAGGGGTCACCGTGCCACAAAAGAAGCACCAGGTCCGCCCTACCCTGTTGGCCGTCGGCGAAGGTGACTCGGAGGATGCTTTCCTCAAGCACCTGCGCTCCCTTTACTGCTCCGGCGGTGCCGGGGTCGCGGCGACCGTGCGCAATGCACACGGCAAAGGCCCAGAAAACGTCGTCGACTTCGCCGCCCGGCAAGCCAGGGCCTACAGCTTCGACAAGGTGGTCACCTTGGTCGATACCGACATTCCTTGGACCGACAAGCTGGTGAAGGCCGCTCGCAAAGGCAAGATTGAAATGGTGGGATCGCGGCCCTGTCTTGAAGGGTTGCTGCTTTCAATCCTGCGCAGGCAACCACCCGAGCAATCGGCGGCGTGCAAAAAGACCATTTCGCAAATGCTCGCTGTCGACTTGACAGAGGGGGCCAGCTATCTGGCGCACTTTCCCAAGCCGATACTGGACGAAGCCAGGATCAGGCTTCCAGAACTTGACTCGTTGATCAAATGCTTTGAAGGGCATTGACGTCACCCGGTCGTGGCGGTCACAGGGACGCAGCCGCCTTTTGTTCAGCCTCCGACGTTATCGGTTTCAATGGCTGACCAACATCGCACAGGTACCAACCAATGCCCTGCAGTTGCTCCAGGCCACTCTTGGCCATCCACTACAGCAACGCTGAACTGGCCTGAATCAATGTTCGGCTGAAATCGGACAGGACTTCGGACACACCGGTGACGTTGTTGCGGCACAAGACCCGGTGCCGGCGCTCGATGGTCCTGTCGAAACAATGATTGGAAACCACGCAGGGCAACTCCTGCACTCCGCGAGCGGGCGGCCCACTTGCCCCCCGTAAACCAAGACGTCCAACTCCCCCCTCATGTAATAAAACAACCGTGCAGTCGACCATGTAGAATTTAAATTGACATTGATTGTCAAAGCCAGAAAACGGCAAAAACCCGCTTTTTCACATGCGCCTGCCGCCCGGATTAGGTGTTAGTTATAGAGTTCCGCCCCCTTTGACATACCTGGGTCTTGGCGAGGCGCGCGGGTGATTGCGCCAAACACCGCAAAGTCAAAATCTCTCAGCCACTTCCTGCGAATGGCTGTAGTCGCCGGTGTCGAAAGTGCAGTTCAAGTGCACATTGACCGAGGCGATGACCTTGACGCCCGTGACAGTCACGGCCTGACTCCCCTCATGCTTTCGGCGGCGAGGAACAGGCCAACGATCTGCAAGATGCTCCTCGATGCGGGCGCCGACGCCAGCCTGCTCGCACCTTCCGGCGAGACTGCCCTCGCGATCGCGTTGGCTGCGGGAGCTATCGAGGCAGCCGAACTACTGAACACAGCTTGCGGGGAGGCCGAGGCACCATCGCCTGAAGTGCCGGAGTTCGTACCAATCGGCCATGCAAAGGCTGGTGAGTTGTCACCCCCAACATCGATTGACCCCTCGTCGGTTGACCAGCCGGGATGTGAAATCGGCGGTTCCACAAGCGAGCTATCCGACGAAACCGATTTCGATCTATCCGGCTGGGAAGCCGACGACACACCTCTCCCGCCGGAGGAGGACCCGTCGATTGCCATTGCGGCGACCGCCATCCAGACAGCACTCTCCTCCCATGAGCCCGTGGACGACTCGACGGAGTGGGATGACATTGAGGCATATCTTCCGCCCCTTGCGGCTCCGCTCGCGAGAGCTGACGATGCCGAGGCGCGCGGACAACTACGCCTTCTCTTGCTGCGAGCGATACGTGAGGGAAGCGTCCCCATTGCCGCCGTTGAGGATTTAGCTCTCAACGATGACCGAACTCCCAACGTGGAGGTCGAAGCGCTCCTGACGAGGGTTATCAATGATCTTGGCGCTGAAGTCGATGAACGTTTTGAGTACGCCACCTCGAACGAGAGTTTTCAGGTTTTCGTCCATCCGGATGAGAGCTCCCTTGAGGAAGTGTCCGTCGATGAAGCCCTCGCGACGATTGACGGGTCCATCTCCCACCGTAGCGACCCGCTGCGACTGTATCAGCGTGAATTTCAACGCCTGAGTCTGATTTCGGCTGAGGAGGAGATTGCGCTGGGGCGCGCCATGGAAGCTGCGTTGGCGTCCGCTGTTGACGCCCTGGCTGAATGGCCTCAGGGCGTAGCTTGGACGATTGCTGCCGGCAACAAGGTAAGAGCGCAGATCCAGCCTCTCACATGGATGTCGCTCGGCTCAGCAGAGGTAGATGCGGTGGCCGACCGTGTCAGCGACCAAGTTCAAGAACCCAGGGGCGAAGACGAGCCAGAGGACGAGACGGATACGGCAGTAGACACAGAAGGTCATTCGGCGACCTCCAGCTTCATCGAAGCACTCGATCAATTGACTGCCATTCCGATGATTGAATCCTCGCAAGGACCTCAATCACTTGCAATTCGATCTGCCCTTGCCAACCTGAAGCTCAACCGCCGGTTCCTACAGGAATTGGCCGACTCCCTTGAGTGCGGATCCTCTCCGGCTGCGACCCGGTTTTCACAGGCCATGCAAGCACATCAGAAGGCTCGTGAAGACATGACGAACGCCAACCTCAAGCTGGCGTTCTTCCTGGCCAAGAAATACCTGTACAGCGGCGAGCCGCTGGAGGACTTGGCTCAAGAAGCCAACATTGGCCTCATCAAGGCCGTCGAGCGCTATGACTGGCGGCGAGGCTTCAGGTTCTCCACCTATGCAACCTGGTGGATACGGCAACAGGTCTCGCGCTATGTCGCCGACAAGGGCAGGACCATTCGGATTCCCGTTCACGTTCACGAAAAGCTCCACCGGCTTGAGCGTCTTACGTCCGACCTTGAATCTTCCTTGGGACGTCATCCAAGTGTTGATGAGCTAGCTGCGGGTATGGAAATGCCATCCCACAAGGTTCCAGCACTTCAACGCCTGATGTCGCATACCGTGTCGGTACATGACCTTTACCTTGACGACTTGATCGCGACAGAAGCCAGAGATCAGCTCACTTCTCCGGATCCCGAGCAGGTCGCATCCCAAGGCGAGTTGATCAAATCGATTGACAACCTACTTCGATCGCTGAAGGCCAAAGAAGCACAAATCATCAGGCTGCGGTTTGGGGTTGGCGTACAAGACGCCTATACGCTGGACGAGATCGGCCGACGATTCGAGCTGACGCGAGAGCGGATACGGCAGATCGAGTCGAAGGCAATCAAGAAGTTGAAGCGGGCAGCCATTCCTGGCTCGAAGGGGCAACCTGACGCCGAAGAGTCTGACGACGATCATGCTCCTGCAGAAGTCGGCGAAACGGTCGATGTACCCAGTCAGGCGCAGCCAAGTCTGCGCATTGAGACCGAATCACCTGCCCGCCCGAGAAATGTTCGAACTGATTCGAGGCGGATCTCCGGCGTCAACAGGCTCCTTCAGCATGCAGCTCAGCTCGGAGTTTCAACGTCGGATGAGCGCGAAGGATCCTCCGGGCGGGTGTGGGTCTACCTGTCCGACATCAAGGACACAAGGTACCGAGGCCTGGCCCGCAGGTTGAACGACTTCGGCTTCACTTACATGCCCGGGCAGGGGTATTGCAAATGACCCACAAGACACGCAAGGCGCCCCCTCGGGCGATGGCGATGCTCGAGTCCTTGCGGGGACTTGGCTATTCAACCGCAGCGGCTCTCGCAGACATCATCGACAACAGCATATCTGCGGGCGCACGCGAGGTTGCCATCGAGTTCATGTGGGCTGGTGTTGACAGCCGCATCACGGTGCTCGACGACGGAACTGGCATGGATGACGCCGAGCTTGAAGGCGCCATGCGGCTGGGAGACAAGAACCCGCTGGCTACTCGGGAGGAGAGCGACCTCGGCCGGTTCGGAATGGGTCTCAAGACAGCATCATTTTCCCAATGCCGCAGGCTGACTGTGGCTAGCGCGAAGGAAGGCGCGCTCAGTTGCCTGAGATGGGATCTGGACGAGCTTGCATCGAACCCAGAGAACGATTGGCTTCTGTTTGAGGGGCCAGCCACTGGATCAGAGTCATTCCTCCAGGGTTTGATCGGTCGAAAGCACGGGACGCTTGTGCTTTGGGAGACCCTCGACCGGATCGTCACGGCAGGCTACACGGCAGACAACTTCAATGACCTGATTGACGACGTCGAGTCACATCTGGCGATGGTCTTCCATCGCCTGATCCAGGGGCCGCATCCGCGCCTGAGGCTCCGACTGAATGGCCGCCCCGTTGCAGCCTGGGACCCCTTCATGTCAGGGCACCCCGCAAAGCCCTGGACTTCGCCTGTGACGCAACACAGGACCGACTACGGCATCGTGTCAGTGCAGTGCCACGTTCTTCCTCACCGGGACAAGCTGACCAACGCCGAGTTCGATGCGAACGCCGGCCCGGCCGGCTGGACTGCGCAACAGGGCTTTTACGTCTACCGAAACGAGCGGCTCCTGGTGGCTGGGGGCTGGTTGGGGCTCGGTAATTCGCGGGCCTGGAACCGCGAAGAAGCACACAGGTTAGCCCGCATCCGCCTGGACATCCCCAACACGGCAGACGCGGACTGGAAGATCGACGTCCGGAAATCAACCGCCCGCCCACCTGTGGCGCTCAGACGCTGGCTCACGCAACTGGCAGAAAACACCCGTGACCGAGCACGGCGAGTGTTTGCCTACAGGGGATCTCCAACTCCCGCGGCCGGCACCCAGCCCGTAGAACAGGCTTGGCGGGTGGACAGGCTCAAGTCCGGCGTGCGATACCGAATCGACGAGTCCCACCCCGCGGTTTCGGCTGTCATTGACAGCGCCGGCGACCTCACGCCCCTGATCAAGTCGATGCTTCGTGTCATTGAAGAAACGGTCCCGGTCCAGCGAATCTGGCTGGACACGGCCGAAAACAAGGAAACACCACGAACCGGATTTGAGGGTGAGCCCAATTCGGCCGTCATCGAGGTGGCGACCATCCTGTTCAACGACCTGATCGATAGAAAGGGGCTGAGTGTGGAAGAGGCTCGCAAATCGATGCTCAAGACGGAGCCATTCCAGAAGTACCCCGCATTGATTGAAAAACTAGGAATCCAGGCATGACAACGACTGAAGTGGGACTCGAGCAAACCGCGCTTCTCGAGAACGTCATCGCGACCGCACAGCGGCTGGTAAGAGCCGAGAAGGACAAATCCAGGATCACTCCTGCATTCATCGCCAGCAAGGTTCAGATGGCCACGGCGATGTTTTCCGGTGAGAACCCGGACGCCGTCGACCAAGACAAGGCGATCGCAACATTGATCCAGCGATTCAGTCATTGGATCGGCAAGGCCACCACACTCAAGGACATCGCCGGCCACATCGACTGGCTCACGGCGGCACGCAAGCGGGATTGGCATTACTGGCGCCGATACAGGGACTTCCTGGAATCCAAACTGTCGGATTCGGTTGTCGATGGCTTGGACCAAGCCACCGAGGACATCTTGTCCCTCCTGGAAGACCCGCAACGAAATGAACCCTGGGACCGACGAGGCCTGGTCGTCGGTCACGTGCAATCGGGCAAGACCAGCAACTATTCAGGACTGATCTGCAAGGCAGCCGATGCCGGCTACAAAATCATCATCGTGCTGGCCGGCATGCACAACAACCTTCGGTCGCAGACCCAGATGCGCCTCGAAGAGAGCTTTCTGGGGTACGAGACAACCATTGACCGTGACCCTGGAATGCCGATCGGTGTCGCCGAGTTCGGAGAGGACCTGAAGACAAACTCGGCAACCACCCGGGCCGAGAACGGCGACTTCAACAAGCGCATCGCCAAGCACTTCCACGGGATTTCACCTGAGGAGCGTCCGTGGCTGTTCGTGGTCAAGAAGCAAAAGACTGTGCTGACGGCTCTGCTCCACTGGATTCAGACGCGCGTGGCGGTTACCACGGACGCCGACTCGGGTCGGAAGCTGGTGACGAAACTCCCGCTCCTGATGATCGACGATGAAGCGGACAATGCCTCCGTCGACACCGGCGAGCAGCCATTCAAGGAGGACGGCTCACCGGACGAGGAGCACCAGCCCAAAGCGATCAACAGCCTTATCCGGCAGGTCCTGCATGCCTTCACGAGGAAGGCCTATGTAGGCTATACGGCGACGCCATTCGCCAACATCTTCATCCATCACAAGGGTGCAACTGCAAAGGAAGGACCGGACCTCTTCCCCCGCTCCTTCATCATCAACTTGGCCGCGCCCTCGAATTACGTCGGTCCGAGCCGCATGTTCGGCAAGAAGACCAAGGAAGGACGGGAAGGTGCCCTTCCCCTGTCGCGTCACATCCTGGATCACTACAACCCCGAAGAAAAGACGGGATGGATGCCGCCCAAGCATGGCAGGACCTATGTCCCGATTCATAACGGTCAGGAGGTCATCCCTCCATCGTTATACGAGGCCATCTGCGTCTTCGTCCTTGCCTGCGCGGCGCGAGAGCTTCGAGGCCAGGGAGACCAGCACAGCTCCATGCTGGTTCACGTCACGCGCTTTGTGGACGTCCAGAAGCATGCCCGGGAACAGGTCGAGCAGGCCGTCAAGCGTATGCGCCAGAAGATCACCCGAGGCAACGACGCGGACGAGCTACTGGCTGACCTGCGCCGCCTCTGGGATCACGACTTTGTTCCGGTCAACCAACAGGTAACCGAGCTATCACCGAAGGAAGAACGCCCGCCACCCCTGCCGGAGTGGGCACAAGTCCTGGCGATCCTCCCGGATGTCATTGAGGACATCGACGTCAGGTCAATCAACGGCACCGCGAAGGACGCCCTCGATTACGCGACGCCAGGAGCTGCCCTCAAGGTCATCGCCATCGGCGGCGACAAGCTTGCCCGCGGCCTGACCCTCGAGGGCCTCTGTGTCAGCTACTTCGTGCGCACTACCAAGATGTACGACACGCTGATGCAAATGGGCCGGTGGTTTGGGTATCGCCCCGGCTACCTTGATCTCTGTCGTCTCTATACCTCTCCCGACCTTATCGAGTGGTTCGGGCACATCGCAGATGCCTCCGAGGAGCTGAGGGAAGAGTTCGACTTCATGGCTGGCGCGAATCTCACCCCGGAGCAATATGGTCTCAAAGTGATGTCGCATGAGGTGCTCACCGTCACCTCGCCCCTGAAGATGCGAAACGCGCAAACGCTGTCCCTGAGTTACAGCGGAAGCCGCCCCCAGACCATCCTTTTCCATCGTGACGCGAACATCCAGAAGCAGAACCTGGAGGCAACGGACGCTCTCATCGCATCACTTGGTGCACCAAGCGACAAACCGCTCAAGTACGCTCGGGCAGGGGATCCGGATTCATGGCCGAATGCCAGCCTCTGGCGGGACGTCGACGTCTCCAAGGTGATCCGTTTCCTTGGCTCCTATACGACGCACCCGAATGCGACCAGCGCAAAGGCTCCTGTCCTGGCGGACTTCATTTCAAAGATGGTAGGAACCGGACAGCTGAAACAGTGGAGCGTCGCGCTACTAGCCGGCGGTACGGGCGTCGGAGATGCCCACAACTTCCCAGGACTGCCCCCGATTTCATCATTCCCCTCACGCACGACTGAAGATCCCAAACCTCCCCAGGCGAAGGACCCAAAGAACTTCGCAATCGGCGTGCTGACTGACCCCAAGGATGAAGGCATCGACCTCGACGATGCCGCGTGGCACCAGGCGCTGACGCTCACTCAGGCTGCCTGGAAGCCCGATCCTGCGCGAGGTCGTGTCGACCTGCCCGTTGCTCCCAGTGGGAAGGGGCTTCGGGAAGCACGAGCCAAGCAGGGGGGCGAGGCGGATCGAGGCCTCCTGCTTCTATACCCCCTCGCGCCCTATGCAGGTAAGGAAAAGAACGCCGACGCGCTGATCGTTCCCGGGTGGACCAAGCCGATCATGGCCTTTGCCATTGCCTTTCCTGCCAGCGAGAACCCGATCAGCGTGGCATATGAAGTCAACCTGTTGTACTGGATGCAGGAATATGGCCCGTCCGAATAGAGAGTTCCTGCTGGCCTGGTCCTCACTGGCCGGCAACGAGCCAGCGCTGGGGTGGAACACGATCGGCCTTCCCTCCTCCGGTCCCATCCACCTGCGTGGTGGCAGGCGCTCGCCAGACAACGCTGAAGCCGTGCTTGTCGGATTCCCGTCCGCTCGGCTGAGCGCAGCCGAGAAATTGCCTGAAGGTCAGGGATTTGCCGTTGAACGCGCAGACCCCGAAGGCGATGGGTCCCTATGGCTTGCACTGACCCGTCGCGCCGCCGGGGGCATCGAACTCTTCACCACCATGGTTTGCGATGTCGCGGGCGCATTGGACGATGCAGCCTCGGCTGGAGCCGATGAGGCAAGACTGTTGCGCATTTTTGTTGGAAGGGTCGGAGCCTGGCAGGAGTTCATGCGCAAGGGATCGCAGGCATTGAGCGCGGAGGCCGAGATCGGGCTCGCTGGTGAGCTCCTGATGCTCGGCGCGATCATTGGCAGCGGCGTCGCTCCGGCAACGACGGTCGAGGCATGGATGGGACCTCTGGATGGAATCCAGGACTTTGCTCTGGGCACTGGGGCCATCGAGGTCAAGAGCACGATCTCGGCGACGGGCTTTATCGCCAAGATCCAGTCTTTGGACCAACTCGACGACTCAGTCCGCCAGCCGCTCTTTCTGGCTGGCGTGCGCCTCAGGCAAGTGGACGGTGGACTTCGCCTGCCGGACATGATCGAAGCAACTCGCGCGTTGGTGCGGGACCATCCAGAGGCAGCCCGACTTCTCTCCGAGCGGTTGCTTGCTGCCGGCTACTTCGACACCTATGCCGACAGATACGTGCGCAGATTCCTTCACTCGGACACCCAGCTTGTCCAGGTAAAGGATTCTTTTCCCAGACTGGTACCTGGGCGAGTCCCCGCAGGCATCAGTCGCGCAACCTACGAAATTGATCTGGACAAGGTGTCGGGTGACCGCATCGACATCCTCGAGTCATTGAAGAAACTGAACGCAATATGAGCACAGAGTTGTCTGACTTCCTGCGCGAGACACAGGGAGCCGTCCGGTCCCAGATGAAGGATGGCGCGCTGTTCGAAGAACTGGTCTTTGCAGGAATCGTGATGGATCACATGTCGGAAATCGGCATGACCTTCGAGCCAGTTGAATGCCATTTCGAGGGGAAGGTTGGCAATGCCAACCTGCGTCTGAGCGGGTATTCCATGTCAGAGGAGGGCGACCAACTCGACCTGTTTGTCAGCCTTTACGCCGGTGTGGATGTCCCCACCCCCATTCCGGACTCGGAAACCAAGACAGCTGTCGAGCAATGCCTGCGATTCCTGACGCTTTGCGCCGAGGGGAAGATGGCGCCCAAACTGGATCCGTCAAGCGATGTTCGCTCGTTGGCGGAGACGCTGCAGGCGGTCTATGACGACCTGGAGCAGGTCCGGGTTTATGTCATCACCGATCGGTTTGCTAAGTCCAAAAGCTTCAAGACTCGCGACATTGGAGGCAAGGCAGTTCGCCTGGAGGTGATGGACATCGAGCGCCTCTATCGTCATTGGTCCGAGGGAAAGCCCAGGGACGAGCTGGTGGTCGATTTCAACGACGTATGTGGTGCCCCGCTGCCCTGCGTTTTCGTTCCAGGCGAAAACGAAGACTACGACTATGCGATGACCGCCGTCCCCGGTGAAGCGCTGCGACTTCTGTATGAAAAGTTCGGTGCGCGGCTGCTGGAAGCCAACGTTCGGTCGTTTCTCAGCGTCAAGGGTAAAGGAGTCAACGCCGGCATCCAGAGCACGCTTCGCGCTGCACCCGAACGCTTCATGGCGTACAACAACGGGATCGTGATAGTCGCTGACGAGATGCGCCTCGGGAACGGGGGAGCCAGCGCTGCCGGTATCAGCTGGCTCAAGGGCCTTCAGATCGTCAACGGCGGCCAGACAACGGCCTCCCTCTACTTCACCAAGAAGAAATACCCGGAGACGGACCTGAGCCGCGTTCGAGTTCCCGCGAAGATCATCGTGATGAAGTCGCAGGATCCGACGAAGGAAGAAGCTCTGGTTTCGGACATCTCGCGCTTTGCAAACAGCCAGAATGCGGTCCGTCAGTCGGACCTCTCGGCCAACAAGCCCTTCCACGTCGAGATCGAAAAGTTGTCTCGATCGGTTTACTGTCCAGATGGCATCAGTCAATGGTTTTATGAGCGGGCTGCCGGCAGCTACAACACGCTCCTGGCTCGCGAAGGAACGACCGCCACCAAGCTCAAGGCGTTGAAGGAGGCGATCCCGCCTGCACGTCGAATCACCAAGACCGACTTGGCAAAATACCTGAATGCCTGGGACCGAAAGCCCGACATCGTAAGTCTTGGCTCCCAAAAGAACTTCGATCGGTTCATGGCATCGCTCACATCCGCGGATGGCCAGGAAGCTCCCTTGCCAAACGTGGTCGACTTCAAGGCAATGATTGCCAAAGCCAAGATCTATCGAGAGTCGCAAAAGCTGCTTCGGCCCATGTTCCAGGCCTTTCAAGCCAACGTCACCGCCTACACCGTAGCGGTCCTGTCCGAAAAGCTGGGTTCGCGCATCGACCTCGATCGGATCTGGACAAAGCAGGCACTATCCCCTGAGCTGCTGGCCCAGATCGCCACTTGGGCAAAGGAGGTCAATGACGTGCTCCACTCATCGTCTGGAGGTCGAATGATTTCGGAGTGGGCCAAGCGCCCGGAGTGCAAGGATGCCGTGATGGGCGCCAGCTACTCGGAGGCAGCAGCCAACATCCCGGAACTCAAGGCAGCCTAGTCGGGCTCAAACGATTACCCCTTTGATGGCAGGCAATCCATGACTGACGTCGTATCAGCTTCAGTTCGCAGCCGGATGATGTCCGGCATCAGAGGCAAGGATTCCCGGCCTGAGCTGCAGGTCAGGCGCATCCTGTTTGCCGCCGGGTATCGCTTCCGGCTCCATAGGCGTGATCTACCCGGAACACCGGACATCGTGCTACCGGGTCGCAGGATCGCAATCTTCGTTCAGGGATGCTTCTGGCACGCCCATCAAGGCTGCAAGTACGCGAAGCTGCCATCGACCAGGCAGGAATTCTGGCGAGCCAAGCTTCACGCCAATGTCGAAAGGGACCAACGCGCATTGCAGGCGCTGCTTTCGATGGGATGGCGTGTCCTGTGGATCTGGGAGTGCGCCACACGGTCAGCACAAGACCAACAACGTATCAAGGAGCGCATCCTTGACTGGATGAGCAGTGAATCCAGCTTCGGAGAAATTCAGGTACCCAATGCCGCCCTCGTTCAGTCGGATTGAGCACGTCGAGGAGATGCAAGGAATCTGTAGATGACCTCAGCGATCTTGCTCGCGAGGAGCGGGGGAACCGCGTTACCGATCTGACCGTATTGTTCGGTCCGTCCCCCCTCGAAGAAGTAATTGTCGGGGAACGTCTGGAGCCTTGCCGCTTCTCGAACGGTCAGACTTCGACATTGGGCCGGATCCGGGTGAATGTAGTAGTGGCCGTCCTTCTTGATGTGAGCCACCACCGTTGACGAAGGCGCATTTCCCGCCTGCACCCTGAAGCGGTCCTTGAAGGGGATCGCCTCAGACTCGACATTGTCGTGGTCGGGCAGCAGTCGTGGCGGGAAATGGGTCAGATCGGGGACATAGCCCGCCGCCTCAAGAAAGCAGGTCGCGAACAGATAACGGTGCAGGTCGGACCGCATGTGCTTGCGAGTCTCGTGCTGCAGGACACCTAGCAGACGCTCATCCAGATACCAGCGACGCAATTCGTCTGGCATTGCCACGCCGGGCTTGACCTCCATGGGGATGAATGGGCCCCCTGCTGCCTCCAGTCGCTGCGCCCTCTTCAGCGCGTCCACCATCAACGCCTCGATCTTGCTGCGCAGCGGCAGGCGCCAGGACTTGAGGCTCAGAGGCGCATCCTTCATGATCCGAAGCCACGCCTCGTGCGAATCCAACTCCCGGGACACACGACTGCGGAGAGGCGGGAGGCCAGAGAGTGCCGCTTTGACGCCAACTTTGGGCAGACTCTTTTTCAGGATGAATTGCTTGGGGTCGTGGGTCAGCGCCGGCGTGGCAGCCGCCACGTCAGACCGGATCCCGAACAGGATGACGCGATGACGGCTCTGCGGGACGCCATGGTCGTCGGCCTCGATGACATAGTCATTGGGCTCAAGATCTTCACCATCTACGACCAGTGACCGGACCTGGTAGGAGAGGCCATCGCGAGGGTTGGAAAGATCGGCCAGGATGCGCTCGAAGATCCTCGACCCGCCATGCTTGGAGTTCAGCATCCCCTTGACGTTTTCCATGACGAAAACCGAGGGAGCGAACTGCTGGATGATTCGCAGGTACTCCGTGTACAGGAAGTGCCGCTTGTCGTTCTCGAACGCCTTCGGATCCTTGCCGCGCAACCGGGAACGCCCCGCCAACGAATAGGCTTGGCAAGGCGGCCCGCCAATCAGCACCCAATCACCGGCGCCGTGCAGGGCCTCCTGGATCCAGCCGTCAATAACCTCGTGGGGCGTAGCGCCTAGTTCGGCACAACGGGCCTCCTTGGCGGCCATCGCTGCCGCATCCCTGATCTGCGGGTGATCGAGAAACTCGTCACGGGAGAGCTGGCCGGAGACATACCGGTAGTAGGCCTCGGGAACCTTCCCTTTGGGGAACTTGCGAAACAGCGCCCGAAGCATCAAGGTCCGATGGGCGATCGGATCCTTTTCAATCGAAACCTTGACATCGAATCGTGGCGTACCGCGCCCGTCGGTGATCGACGAGAAGCCCTCGCAAAGACCCCCTGGCCCGGCGAACAGGTCGATCACCGGAATAACCCCACGCTGTGCCATCAATGCTGCTTCTTGTTCGTCATCAGACTAGGCCACTGGGCCCTCGCCCTTTCACAGGCGAAAGACTGACCTTTTACTTCAACTTTTCAGTGTATCTCAAGCTGACTATGACCCGTATGAGATGGTGCGGGAGTAAGGCGCGATGGTCTTTGAAGCATTAGGCCCAAGAATCATGCGGCCGGCGGCTGCTATTGATCGAACGCCTGAGTGGCTGGGGCGTGGCTGGACGAGCATCCGCCGGTTTCATGTGTTCAGTCCTACGACCGCTGCGTGAGGGTGATCAGCCTGGCGCAGGTCGGCCCCTCTTTCAGATAATGGGCCATGGCAAACGAGGCCGATTTTGACGTCTGGCAGCTTCCGGTTATGGACGAGGTCCAGCGCGCCATGAGCTATTGGAGCCGTGAGCACATCGCAGTTTGGCTGCACAGTACGTCCAATTTCCTGGGCGGTCTACGCCCGCTAGATGTCATCGAGAACGACCCAAGCCGTGTCGTGGCATCTGCACGAGATGCGGTGGTCAACGAGATCAATCCGCCATGAACGGCCACTACAAAACTGCCGCTAACCGCGCGTAGGCTCGGGTCGCGCAGGTTGGCCCTGGCGCCGCCAGGTGTAAGCGAAATGGCACCTAGCCATACCCCTCCCCTACCCCTCACGACCCCAAGCATTCTCCTCCCGTCACCCCACTTGCCTGTCCTCCTTGTGACCTCCCACCCCGTGCACACGCCTCTCGCTGCCTGAGCCCGCAATGCGCGGGCAAGCCATTTCGTCGCCTGAAAATATCGAGAGCGCATGATCTTTCGACGTCGATTAGGAGGCTTCGATAACGAAAAAGCTTCGCATTCGGGGGACGCATCGGTTTCGAACGAACAACGCAACCCGTAACGCTTCGGTATCAGGGCCTAAGTGCAGCCACGGGATGACGCCGGCGAACTGATTTCGATCTCGATGGGGTTTCGACTACGAAGTATTCCAGCATCGGCCATGGAGAAGGACCGGTCCGCTACCGCAGGATTTCGAACACGATTGATTTCGTTGACGTTGCCACTGCGTCAACGCAAGCGTGCCGTCTCGGGCACGCCCTGGCGAAGCTGATGTTTCGATACCGAGAGACTCTTCGCTCCCGGAGAGTTTCGTCGCCGAAGCTGCAACGGCGGCGATGGCCTCGGCCCCGATGACTGTGCGCACTTAAAGCATTTCTCCCATCGGCTGCCTCGGGGGTGATTCCCCGAAGCAGCCAGGTCAGGCGGTTCTTGTAGTGAGGCATTTCAACAGCCCTTTCATTCGTCAGGCGATGTCGCCGTCCAAGCGGATGTCGATGTCGCCCTCAGGGGGCTGGGGGCCGGACGGGTCAGCGGTCATGTCCGCTGCGCCCGTCCCGCCATTGACGCGCCCCCGGTACACGACGCGGTCGATCAGCTTGCGGCGCTCGGCTGGGATCGAGGCCCAGTCCAAGACCAGCGACGGCGTCCCGACCTCCTGCCCGCGGATCAACGAGTCCAAAGCCAACATCCCCAGGTGACGCACGACCTCACGCGCCTCGTTGCGTTCGGCCTCGCGCATCCGACGCCGCTCTTTGGCTTGCAGCTGCGCCATCTGGCGCACCAAGGCCTCCTTCGTGGCCTTTTCCTTCTGCCTGCGCGCGACGGCCTTCGCGCGCAGCGCATCGAGTTGCTCCTGGCGCCGGGCCAGGACCGCAGCCAACGAGCGCTTGGGGGGACGCTTGTCCCCGTTGAAATCCTGGTCGTTGTCGTTCATGTTGCTCATAGAGACTTCCTCCAATTTGGATGACTGAGTTGTTTGTCCCATCGGACACGATCAAGTTAGCCAACCAAGGCCTGTTTGTGAGGCCATGGATACATGAAGCAGCCACCTTTTTTGGGCGAAGTCAGTTTCAACGCCGCAGCGGGGACGGAGGCCCCAAATAAACCGTCCCTTCAATGTATCCAGCGGCCCGCCTTGCCCTCCTCCATCGTTAACGTTGAGTGACGTAATGACGAGGGCGTGCTGTGTATCACCTCCATGTGAAGTTCATCAACAAGCAGTCGACCCGCTCGGCGACAGGGGTGCTCGAATACATCGCCCGGCTGGGGGCCTACCGCACACGGGGAGACACCGTGCGCGAACTCATCACCTTGGGCATGCCTGAGTGGGTGCAGCACCCGGACGGCCTGGACTATTGGCAGTGCGCAGACTCGACCAGCAATCGCGTCAACGCCCTCATCGCATTCACCGTGGAATTCGCGATCCCGCGCGTCCTCACGCCGCTGCAGCAGCGAGAGTTGGTCGTCCTGATGACCCATGCGGTGAGTGAACTCTGCAGGGGCGACCATTTGAACAACGGCCCCATGCCCATGTGCGCGGCCATCCACGAAGGCCATGGCCGCAACCCCCACGTGCATTTGATGGTTTCGACCTCCATCCCCGACGGGATCCAGCGCAGCGCCGAGGGTTGGTTCAGGCGCTACAACGCCAAAAACCCGGCAGCTGGGGGTGCCCGCCGATCCCGTGCGATGGGGACCAAGCGATGGCTGAGATCAATCCGCGAAACCTGGGCGAATGTGGCCAATGACTATTTGCGCGCGCATGGTTACCCCCTGCGGATCGACCACCGCTCCAACAAAACGCGAGGGCTGCAGGAAACACCAGGCATTCACCTCGGCCCTTCGGCGGCCTACTTGAAGCGCAACAACAGGCCTGCGCCTCGCGTCGAACGCCATGCAGCCCGGGAGGCCGAGCGCAAGACGCAAGAACGGCTTGACGCTGAAATCGATGCGTTGAACAAAGCCCGGCGAGAGCTCATCGCGGAGAAAGTCCGAAATGACCAAAGCATCGCCCTGGTCGAGCAGCAGATGATGGCGGAGCTCGACGAGCACATTAACCGTCATCCGTTTACTGCGTCCTCGGGGGAGATCTTGTCCACGATGACGTGGATGGTGACCGAACAGTCAGCGGTGACCTCCGGTCTGGCGGTGGATTCGTCGCTGCCCCTGCTGGCGCAGGAGGCCGGAGACTCGTGGCTTGTCAGGCACCACAAGACGGGGATTTATTTCGCCAGACCCGGACTCGATGGCCTGGTCATGGTCGCTCGCGGGTTCGTTGTCAGTGACAGCGACGCGGACGAGGCAGTGGATCTCGGGTTGCGGCTGTCCAAAATCATGAACTTCATGAAGCCGATGGTCGCGGCCAAAGAGGCTCTCATGGACAAATGCCGCACGGCCTTGGAGAAACTTCAGCAGGCGTGGCCCCTGCGCCAGCACACTTCGAAGCCCGCCCCTGTCAAGGCGGCGTCGCGCTCCAACGGGTTGCGGAGGTAAGCCGGCACCAGTGCATTCACCTTACCTTGCGCTTAGCTTCCGGGAAGCTGCGGGACGACAGATCCCGAATCGCAGTGCCCAAACGAGGGCCTGGATCTAGAAAGCGTCAACCGGACAAAGGAGGCGATGCATGAGGGTTGGCGGGGTAGAGGCTTGGTGGATTGGCTTCCTGCCAAATGATAGGTTGCACCAGCTTGAGCGAGCGCAGCCAACGCCAAGGCAGGACTCCAATTGAAGGGCAGTTCCACCTAGGCAGTTCCCTGACCAGGTCTACGTGCGGTTCATCGATTGCCCGTGAAGTACGCGCGCCAACAACAACTCTGGTTTCTCATCTACTCCATACGCGAGTGCACAGAACACGCCAAGAGAAGGCAAGCGCTGCCCCGCCTCCACACGAGAAACGATGGTTCGATCAACACCTGCCCTATCGGCAAGTTGCTCTTGCGTGATGCCAACGCGCGCACGCGCGGCTTTCAAATGAGGAGGAAGGGATTCCAGCAGTGCGAGGTCGCGGGCCTTGGGCATGCGTGGACTGTCTTATTGTTGTTGCGAATAAGCAACGGCCTTTTAGCACCGGCTAAAAAGCACATTATGCTCGCCGGCTGAGGTAATCAATGAGCCTGTACTCCACTTCCCACCAAAGCAAATTCCTGCGCGTCGACATCCACGACATCGTCCGACTGCGGTCGTTCTCTATGACCGGCGTTCGGTTTCTCAGGTCAGTTGAATCGGGATGCGGCGACATCTTCCTCGTGACCGCCTTGGAGCGGCATGAGGGGATCACCTGGGTCAAACGCCACTCGATGGTGACCGGCGCCATTGAACAGGCTATTGCTGAAGCACAAAAGAGAAAAGCGTGGAACCCAAAGATCTTTGCGCTTGTGGCCCCTGGCGGTAGCGCGAAAGACGGGGCGGAACCCATCTTCGACCGAGTCACCGAGGTCCTCGGTGAGCGAGCGAGCGCGCCGTGCCTACTGTTGATGGAACGAGGTGCCCCGGTCGTCGTGAACTCGGAGGAAAGCAGCATCCCGACCAGCAACTTGAGGCGCTTGTTTCCCTTCTCGCAATAAGGAGGCGCTCTGCGAGGCGCTAGATCTCGCATGTAGATTTTCAGCGGTGACGCTTAGATGTAATCCACAAGGCGATACGTTTGACCTGCGCGTCAGGAGTTGCTCATGTCAGCTTGGGAGCCTGACATCGGCGGAATCGCTCCCGCGTTGCGAACTTCGCCGCCTAGAAGCGGCTGAGCGTGCCCGTTCAGACCTTGCGCTGCCTGCGCAGGGGCACCATCAAATCCTCGGCTAAGCGCATGGCATCGAATTTCAAGGAAGCGCGAGGCCGGTCGAGCATAGCGGGCCTGTCCGGCTCTGAGGGCATCCGCATGGTCCCTGAATTGGGGTTCGCGTCTTGCTCGGCCTGGGTGCGCCAGCCGAGGTGCTCGGACGCGTCGAGTGTCGCTGCGATGGCCACATGTGTGACGCGCTGCGTCGAGTCGATGTGGTCGAGAAGCCATGCTGAAAAGCCGATCGCGTTGGCGAGTTCGCGCACGACCGACTCCTCGATGATTCCCATGAGCGATCCGAAGCCGCGCTCCTGTCGGGATCGACGCTCGAGCGGCAGACGCAACGCTATGCCGCCACGCTCGTCGAGGCGGATGCTGGCCCCGCCTTCCTGCGAGAGGATCACCGCGTCATCTTCGATCAAAGCCGCCACGCCCTCGTCCTTCGCGAAGAGCCTGGGCGCAACAAACGTCGCTTGCTGCTGGATTGCGTCCGAAAGACTTTCGGCTTCGATCTCCGCTGGGCGCAGGAGCTGACGGACTGGTCCGCAAGCTAGGGCAAAGCGCAGCGCCGGGCCGTGTTGCCCGCGTTCTCGGTCGCGCCGCGAAAGTAGCACTTGGGCGCCGCGCAGCAGCGCCTCGGCGTTGACCGGCCCTGCGGCGTGCGCCAGCTCATAGGCGTGAATCGAGCGAGTGATGAGGATCCTGAGCTGCTCGGGCGAGTTGAAGCCCTCCCGGAATAAGCCTCCCTGCCAACCTTGCGCTTCGCGAAGAAGCTCCTGCTGCCTGGGCTCCGGCGCTGGGCCTTCCTGCACGAACAGCAAGATCGGCTTGGTGCCGTGGGCTTCGAGATATTCCTCGTGCGTAGGAGACACGCCCGAGCCCGACTGCGGCTGCCCGTAGCGGTCTACGAGGATGAGCACGACGAGATCCGCCGAGCGAAGTCCCTGCAGGCACGCCACTTGGGGCGAATTGGCCTGGGAGCGGAAGTCCTCTGCCATTACCGCCTCGTGGCCCAGAGACGAGATGGCGTCGCGGGCGGCCTGTCGCAGTGCCTCATAACCGCCGATCAGAGAACTGACGAAAACTTTCATGCGCCTATTTTGCCGTCACCTCTGCCGATTACCTGGCTGACTGTGCCGGCCACCGCCAGTTCATAGGCGAGCCTGAGAAAGTTGCGTGGCGCCCAGCGGTCGCGGTCGTGATCCCATTCGAAGTGGTCGAGTTCCGGGCCGGGCCCGAAATGCGCCGAGCCGTCTGCGTAGATCCGAACGCTGTAGACCTGCACGGGCGCTCTCCGAAGCTCTGTCGGAGCGCGGAAGAACACGATCCTGGCACTCAAGGCATCCTCGGACCTAACAAACTCCTGGACGAGCTCGAATCGGCCGAGTGCCGTGTCCAGAGCCACGACGCGATCTGCCTCCAGGACGGGCGTCGCGTGCTTTGGCTGCACCGCCTCCGCGGCTTCGATCAGCCAGTGATGAAAATCGGCGACATGCGCTTCGATCTTCGGGACAGTGGCGAGGATACGCCGACCGAGGCTCATTCTGTCGAGAGTGGGGTCGCTCATGATTCTTTAAGGCTGGTTGCGAAAAGCTTCCTTCAAACGATAACGCTGAAAGCGCAAGGCACTGCGATGCAGAACCGCTTGGTGTGTCCGGTATAGGCGGGCAGCCAACTCTCTGCCGTAGCAGCCCCCTTGCCACTTGAGGCTGCGCAGCGATTGCTGTCTCTTTCCAAGGATCTGTGGAGGTCAGGTTTCGGCCACTAAGCCGCCACTAGACGCCAAGAAAGGAAGCTCTTTTCGTAAAGGTGACCGGCCCGTTGCAGCAGCGGGTACGAGTGGCCCGATCTGTTATGCATCAGTTGATCCATATCGACAAGTTGGCGAACTCCCCAACAAGCCGTTTGATATTTGCATGACCAATCGCAATCCCGACGCTTGTCAGCGTGAATTGAGCCATCGCGGAGCCTGACCACGTGTCGAACATGTCGGCCATGTACGGGCGAATTTCAATGCACTTTGCCCTGATCTCCGTTTCACTCATTTTGTTCAAATCGAACAATGCTAGGATTTTGGCCCGATCATCTGTTGGCACGTTGTGGGATTCGAACAACTTCTCCAGCATTTCCTTGCTGTTCGCGCGAACTTGAACACGAGAAAAATCGTTCAAGCACGGCATGAAGAAGTCTGGATCGTTCCCAATCGAGACGGCGCGCTCTGAGATCTCTTTAGCATCGAAACCCTTCAAGAACTGACCTTGATAGGTATTTCCAAGTATGGCTTCTAGATTCATCGCTCCCAAGCTAATCGAACCGCACCCGCAAAACTCAAGGTGCTGATATCCCGCCACGTTCTTAAGTAGCTTGGATATGAAGGGGGCTACATGATTGTCGAGATACTGACCGAACATCGCATGGTTGCCTACGCCGAAATTCTGTGTGTGCTTAAACAGAAAAACCATAGCGAGTGCCGCGAGCTGGTTGTCAGTTAGCTTAGGGGCGGTGTTCAGGGACTCGTTAAGGACAATTTGGAGTATGATGTTGACCCGACCCCACGGACAGGTATTTGCTTGATTCTCAAGCGGTCACTGGGTCGTGGTTTTGGGCGACGTGCTTCTCCTCGAACGCAATGGGTGAGAGGTAGCCAAGCGCAGAGTGGCGCC
>JACCEA010985878.1_pt1 | contig 25023 bp, 20 predicted proteins | sample 7449851 | NCBI WGS metagenome assembly JACCEA01 (sample SAMN15323453, study PRJNA562643) | freshwater metagenome | isolation source: river surface water | place: USA:Blue River Watershed | collected 2017-08-18 | reverse complement strand
GTTATCGCTCTGTCAGCGCGACTCGGCTCAGCAACTCCGGATGGATGATTGTGAGCCAAAATAACGGCGGCGGCATTATGCGCTAAAGCGCTCTGAACTACAATACGCGGATACACGGGTGACGCATACTGAACACAGTTTTTATTAAAATCAATATCTACATATAAGCTAAAATGGACATAAGTAGCAATCACTCTACCCAGCTAACCAATGCAAAAATTAACAATACCTAACCTACTCGTTTTCGAGCCCAAGTTAAGTGGCAGTGAAAAAAATAAAATCACTCTGCAAATCGATAACACGGATAACAGCTTTGCGTATTACGCAGAGCCGAGTAACGGTGACTTTATCGTTGACAAGTTTCATCACTTCCCTGTCTTGATAAATGCGGATGGCTCACCATGGCAACATGGTGTTCTCTATTTACTTAGCAAACTTGAAAGCAACCAAATACCAAGTCCAAAAACACTTGAGAGTATTGCGGTAGACCTTTCGCATTTTATGGAGTTCATTTCGTCAACCCCGCCTCTCGATTATTTAGTTTCACCGAAAAGGAAATTACAGCGCCCAACTTACGCGTACAGAGCTTATCTTCAAGAGTTACTACAAGACGGGTTGATATCTAAAAATACAGCTTCTAGGCGAATGAGCAGTGTCATTGGATTCTATCGATGGCTAGAGAAACAGCATGACACTATTTTTGAACATCAACTTTGGGATGAAAGAGAAGTTTACATCCAATTTTACACAGCTGAAGGTTTTTCCAAAATTAAGCATCTCACAAGTACAAACCTAGCTGTAAAAGTACCTGCTAATAGTGATGATTTCAGTGAATACATCATTGACGGAGGAAGACTGAGGCCTTTATCCAAAATAGAGCAAGAAAATTTGATAAAGGCACTTATTGAAATCGGGAATCCAGAGATGACTCTTGCATTCTTAATCGCATTAACATCTGGGGCTCGCATTCAAACCGTCTTCACTTTACGCATAAAACACTTTATTGACATCAATATTAACGAGCTTCGAGAAGTTCCGATAAAGGTCGGGATGGGAACTGGCGTTGATTCTAAATTTCAAAAAAACATGTCTATTTTCATACCCGCGTGGTTAATTGATAAAATTAAGGTGTATTTACACTCAGAAAGAGCGTTAAGACGAAGAACACATTCTAATCACTACTTCGAATCTGAAAATGATCAGTATCTATTTCTAACTCAATCAGGCGCACCCTACTACATTTCGGAAACCGACCCTCAAATTATTAAATACAGAACCCCTCAACGCGGCAACGCTATAAGACAGTTCATCAAATCTCAGTTGATGCCAATTCTTGTGAAAAATAATGCCTATTTTTCTTTTAGCTTCCATGATTTAAGAGCAACTTATGGGATGAATATTCTAGAAGAAAAAATAAACAAAGTTGAAGCCGGAAATTATAAACTATTTGATGTTCTCATATTTATTCGGGAGCGCTTAGGTCATAAAAGCACCAAGACAACAGAGCTTTACTTAAATTACCGACAAAAACAGTCGATTGCGCTCAACACACAAAGCAACTTTGAGAGTTATTTACAAAATCTGATTGAGGCAAATTTTGGATAAAACTAAATTTTCATCAAGAGAAACAGTCAATGTAAAACTTCTTGACTTCAATGCAGAAACAAAAGAATTAATACATATAAGAAATACAAAAATAATTTTCGAAAAAAATAATCTGGTACATGATATCGGTTCTTTAGCATTCCAAAAAAGAAAAAGGCAAAAAAATAAAAACGGTACAATTAGTTTAAAAAGTGTTCTTGTCGATATATCTAGCTTAAATGTAAGACGCGAGCATGCAATCTCAAATTTAATTGAGGAAATTGCAACCCGCGTAAAAACAGGTCAGCTGAGAGATATTAGCGCAGAAGGTAAAATCCGCAGTGTGATCTCGTTTATAGATTGGTGCGATATCAATGGCTTTGGTCAGGTCTTGGACGATGTCAAGTATGGAATTACTGGTTACAGGGAATATTCAAACTACCTTGAACAACGGTTAAGACACAATTCCGTTTCATTACACACAGCCGTAGTAGCTCAAGAAAATGCTCGTTTTGCAATTTCAGTAATTTTCAGTATCGATGAAGATAAAATGTCTCAAGGGATAAGACGCATACGAGGAAATCATAATGCAGCAAACAAAACAGTCCCTCCATCAGACAATGATGTGTCCGAAGTTCTATCCGTTTGCATGTCATTTTTTAATGGTGCTTATGATTTTTTGATAAACTTCCAGAAATTTCCATTCAAAATAGCCCTTCCTTCAGAAGACGTATGGCTGTTGCCAAGTAAACCAAAATTTTTAGCCACGAAAGAATACCTTTCGTCACGTGATGAATGGGGAATGGGTCAATGGGCTTGGAATTTTGAGGATGGCACGATAAATAATTATATTGATATTGCTGAAAAATACAATAAGAGCACACTACCATTAAAAATATCAACAGCAAGACAAATGACAATTAACGCAAAAAAATCTCTAGATTTTGAGAACAAAAACAAAGAAGCACCGATTCGTCAAAGAATAGCATTGCTCGCTAACAATTGTTTCAACTTAATGTTTTTTGCAAACACAGGAATGAACTTAAGCCAAGCAAAAAATTTACACTGCCCTGAAACATATAATACATCATCTTCAAGCATTGGATTTAAATCAGTAAAATATAGAGCCAATGGTAAAGAAGTCGAGTTTGTTATTTCATCAAAATTTATAGACGTTTTTAAAAAATACATTGAACTGAGACGATATATTCTCAAAGATTTCGACTACAAATATCTTCTTTTTACAAAAGAATCTACGAAGCATAAGCCAAATCAGCTCAGTGCGTGTAGTTTACGTCAAATTACAAGAGGTCTAAGAAGAAACTTCTATGCGAATTTAAACTATATAAATACAAGGAAATGGAGAGCGAATAAATCAGATTTTCTTATACGAACGACAGATGTCGCAACAACAGCCTTAGTACTGCAAAATACTGAAGCGAGTGTAGTTCGTTCATATATAGAAGGAAGCGAACAGGATCACACTAACGAAATATCACGGTATTGGGCTCGCCTTGATGAAATCGTAAATCTTAAACAATCAAAAAACTCTGGAGAGCCAATTGCAGTTGGCAGCTGTAGAAAACCTAATTTCCCAGAAGTTGAAGCAATAAATTCTGCAATCACTCCCGACTGTAAACAACCTGAAGGATGTCTATTTTGCACTCACTTCGCAGCCCATGCTGATGAACAAGATTTAAGGAAGTTACACAGCTTGTCCTATGTGATAAATGAATGCGTGCATTTAGCACAATCCGTTGAGCACCACAATGCAATTTTCGGCCAAGTACTAAAAAGAATTAATATGATTGTAGAGCATATAAGTTCTAAATCAGAAGATTTGAACTCCCTCAACGAAAGCGTAAAAAATGATGTTTTTACAAATGAAAACCTATCTCCTTACTGGGGTAAAAAACTATCAATGCTGGTTTCTATAGGTGCACTTTAAATATGCTGGAGTTTAAGCCTAAGTTAAATATCGATAGTCCATTAGCAGAGCCAGACGTCTATATAAGGGATTTGGATGCTGACTTTGAAGTTAGCTATCCTCATGGTGACTTTACAATTTCACGAACAAAAACTGGAAATATACTTTCTAGATATCGCGATGACTTTTGGGACCTCTCACCTTACGCCATACATTCAAGAGCGCCTTCTATCATTTACTTCAAGAAGACAATTCCCAACGAAGGTTCTGTACTACTTGATGAATATAAATGGATAATGTTCATTATTATTTTCATCGCTGATTCTGGAAGATCTGGATTTCTGAGCATTTCAACAATATGCGGGCATGCAAATTCTGTTGCGTTCTTGGCTAAATATTGTTTAGCTCAAAAAACTTCAATTCGAGATTTTCTAAAAAATGAGAAGGAGGTTAGAAAATTTTTCGGCCAAGCCACGATCACTAAGCGAAAAAAAGAAAGAATTTCCTATATATTCCAATATCTCAATAAATTAGATAAAACAGTAACTGGGTTTGATCTGTGTAACGAAATGAAAATAAATTTCGCCAAAACACTTAAGTCTGATAAACCAAAGCAAACCGTTGTTATCCCTACGAGAATTCTTTCTGAAATCATATCATCTTGCACTGAGTTTCTTAGAGAATACCGCGAAGTTGAAGAAAAATTTTTAACGTTAGTTAAAAAGTCAAATGAAAACAGTGCTTTCGGCCGTTCGAAGGGGCGACAGAAATCGAATTGCCCTGGGATAGCTACTCTAGAGGACGATTTTAATACAGCTTGTAATAAACTCGGTCTCTCAGTCTATATGAATAAAAACAATATTTTTGATTTGCATGGTGTCTCTAGGCATTTGAGGAAATTACAATATGCATGCAAGTTACTTATTCATTTATACACAGGCATGCGAGACGATGAAGTGTCAAGGCTTATGTATGATTGTCTGCATACAGAAAAAACTGTGAATGGTAGAGTTTTTCGGATCGTTGGTGAAACCACAAAGCTCGTTGGCTTAAAAAAAGCTGAGCGGTGGATCACGTCACCCGAGATTGAGCCTGCAATACATATCGCAAAAGGAATATCAAAAACCATCGCAGAGGGCATTGGGGTCAGTGACCATATACTCTTTCTACCAGTATCCAATTTAAATTTTTCGCCTAGCTCAAAGAACTCAAAAAATTTATTACAATCTGGCTTTAACGATATTAAAAATTCAATATTTTCAATAGTAATTGAAGACAGTGACGTTAAAGAACTGCAAAAAATATCACCTAGCGCTGATTGGTTAAGTGACCCTAAATTTCAAATCGGTGCAATTTGGCCTATAGCAACGCATCAATTTCGAAGAACCCTTGCAGTGTATGCGGCGCAAAGCGGCCTAGTTTCATTACCATCACTTAAGAGACAGTTAAAACATATCACAAATGAAATGACACTTTACTACGCCGCAAGTTCATCATTTTCAAGTTCGCTATTTGGCGACGACAAAATGCATTTCAGGCATGAGTTCAACGAGTCAAAATTGTATGGTGAAGGGTTGGGGTATATATACAACCTACTCTTAAGTGACCAAGCATTGCACGGTGTGCAAGGTATTTGGTTAGAAAAACATGAACGAAAAAACGATGAAATTCACATTTTGGCAAGTCGGGAAAACACCCTAAAACGATTCAAACGTGGTGAATTGGCTTACGCCGACACACCACTGGGAGCCTGTTTAAGCAGAGAAGCTTGTGATAAAAAGCCCATGAGGGCGGTATCGGCGTGTATCAGTTGTGATAAGGCTGTCATTGTTGAGGCAAAACTTGAGAAAGTAATTTTTTACCAAAATGCATTGTTGGAAGATCTTAATCAAGGTTCTATGGAATATCGTATGGAAAAAGAACAGCTAGATGATTTATGTCGCCTCCATGCACAAATTCAGAGGAAAAAAAATGTCAGCACTGATTGAGTATTTTGAAGCTTTGGAGCGGCTAAAAAAAGGAACCCCCTTAATAGTACCGAAAAATACTAAAATCTCAAAAGATTCAGTTTCGCTAGAGGCCGGACGTCAAAAGGGAACTATCAAAAAATCTCGTCCAATTTTCAAGCAATTGATAGATGCGATTGACGAAGCGGCGATGGAGCAACGGCTACCAGCTCTCACCGAGCGTGAAAAACTTAACAAAATAAAAACAAAACTCGAAAATTACAGAGCGCTTTACGAAGCAGCCGTCGCTCGCGAAATCATGCTCGTTCGAAGAATTTATGAACTGGAAGCTTATATTTCAGAATCAACCAACAGCAACGTAGCAATTATGTCGCAGAAAAATCGACAATAAACCCACTGTAATACAGCAGCCTCCAGATTGACCATTTTCAAAGAGTGATGGGATTTTTAGGGAAGTAATTCGGAGGCTGGAACACCCAAAGCGTCGGACACTTGGTAGAGTTTGGTTAGCGTGATATTTTTTTCACCACGCTCAATATGCCCCATATAACTTCTATCGATATTTGCAAGTGATGCAAGCTCTTCTTGCGAAAGGTTTTTTTCCTTCCTTATAGCTCTAACCTTCTTACCAAATGCTTCAAGTCTTGGATCACGCATTATTGTTCCATCCGAAAAGATAGAACTATCAAATTTAACTGCTTATAATTCCACGGACTAAAACTCTCATTTAGCGCAGCATTGTGATAAACCAGGCCAACAGTGAATCAAACTCAAACAAGTTAATCAGCAGCATTACAATGCTTGCCGCACTTTATGCACTGACTGATGACAGTTTCAAGCTGTTTTTAGGGCTAGCGAACATCCCTAAATACCGATTTACGCCCTCACGGATTTTAGATAGCCGCATCCTGCAACGGATTGTTGATGCATCCTGCATGGCATCAGAGCATCCATTATCCCCAAAGGACTACAATGACTATGAAATGGTTGCGCATTCGAAACTGATCCACACAATGCTACCATCAGATGTAAAAACCGTTCTTGAACTCATTGCTCATCTTGAGCAATATTTGGCATGCCCGCACAACGTATCAGACGATCTCAGTATGCTACATTTTTTGCGAGAGTTATCAGTTCATGAGTGTATCGGCTATTTACAACACATTTTCTCCGTTCATGAACTTCCATTTCTATTTTCGAGTGAGTTAGAGGACACTCTAGCAAAAGCGCTGCAAAACTTTAATGTTGGAGAAGTTATCGGCTTATTATGGTCATCAATAAAAGCTCAATTAGCGAGTTTGCATGCGGGTAGAATTACGGAAGAAAAAGCAGCTAAAAATGTCATCCCTAATTTTGAGAGGATATTGGCAAGAGCAATCACAGAAAAGTGGCAGCTCACCGTATTCAACCGCCCTGCTCAAATACCCCAATCATTTTTAAGCCAAATAGCCTACCAAATTGTATTACGTTCGCCGGATAACGGATATAGCTTTTCAATACAATGGTTTATAGATACCTATGTTCAGCAACCACATGAAATAAGACGTTAATGCAAAAAGTGAGTAATTTAGATCATCACAAGATATGCCGAGAGCGTCAACCAAGTTTTCTTGACGTCCTTCGTTTGATGCTAAATATGATTATTTAAGGCTTCCCATAGATTCGACCTGTTTCATTTTCCATATTTCAGTTATTCGATTTTTAAGTAACCAAGCAAAAACCGCACGTCATATGGCCAAATTTAGTGTACCACTACAGTTAAAGATAACCGTCCCCTGGTAATTAGCGAGTACGAAAGAATCGCCTGGTATAAAAAGTACGACAAAATCACTTGGTGTTCAGACACCAACATTTACTACTTGCTAATGTCAGATCTGACAGTTTAGCCTAGAGGTTCGGATCTGAACTGAAAGTCAGTTATCAACGAATTTGGCAGTTCAGTTCAGGCGATCATCAAAATTTGCAGATGTTCATTTTTTCGTTGATGGGTGTTCGCTTATCAAGTTTAGTAAAAGCTTCTTGTAGGTGGTCGCGAAACCATCGGCGGCGCTCAACTTGACGAAACTCGTTCAAGACATACCGATAGTCACACGAGCCAAGACGATCACCACAACCACATGGACAAGGTAATTTATTTGCCTCACGCTTGCGCAAACCTAACGCTTTCAGTGCCCTTAGAACTGATGCTTTACCATTAACATTTAACAACTGAGAATAATCATCAATCAGGCCTTTCTCACCATGGTCCAGTTCGCCATAGGGAAAGTTGCCAAACTCAACCCTATGGGACACCGAATATAGAAAACTGACAACAATCTTTTCGAAAAAGGTTTTCAATGACGAGTCGGTTTTCAAAATTGACTTAATTTTCAGGTCTGAGCCAAGACAAAATGATCCATCAGAGTAAGTATGGAAGTCCTGATTACGAGGAAAGTAACCGGCTATATCAAACACCACTGGTAAAGCCCTAGGATAATTACTTGGGAATACAATCCGTAGAGAAAATGTTCGCTCAATAAACCGACTTCCAGCTAGCTGTGCTTTTAACTGATACTCTCCCTGCAACTCAACCTTATCTGCATGGACATCTACTAATCTAATGCTCGGATAGGCCGAGAGAAAAGCCTCTAGGCCTACAGCCTTCCAGTGCTTCATCTATTGCTTAAACCATGGCTTTGGATCAGATGATTGAATTGCGGAAGTTGGTTTTGCTGTCACCGCAGGAATACCCAATAGACGTGCTACCGAACTTGAATCAAGCTTCAAATCCAAACCATTTTGCGCCGCATTTACTATTCGTTGCGTATCATCACTTGAGCAGAGAGCACTAAAATCAGCTCTAGCTTGATACAGCCATTTATAAAAGTTTTCTTGTAATCGGTATTGAGCAGATTTTTCGTCATACCACTTGTCAGCAAAGTCTTCGGCCGGGTTGACTGGGTTCGGAATCATTGGCGCTTGTGCAGAAATATGGTCATCCATCTCGGAGAGCACCGTATTCAACGCTGAAGCCAAATCACTTTCACCTTTATATGATTTAGCAGCTAATGTAGTGATGATTACCGATATTGGCTTACTATCCTCATTGTTTTTAAACATAGTGTCACGATGACGCTTCAATAATTGGATAACCTGCTGTAAGGGTGTCTTCCATTGATAATATGGCAGACTATCTATACTGGCTTTAAATCGCATTTCACGTTCGTTTATAACTAACCGTGCCGTCTTCATGCGCGTTTCAAACCATCGAGCATATCCTTCAGGATTGCTGATACGCCAGTTTTCATTCACAACTGCATAAGTAAAATCTGTGTTGTCGGTAATCGAAACTGCAAGCTGAGATACGTTTTGAGCTAAGTTTTCATCAAACTTAGAGTTTTCGACCATCCGCTTTTTCAACAGTCCTCTTCCTGTATCACTCTCTGGCACACACGGAACTATGTCCATGTGAAAGCTAAGCCCATCGGCATATTCTAAGCGCCAACAACGTTTCTTCTCGGCTAGCTCTTCCTTAATGCCTCTGGCGTTTCGATAAAGCTCTAATTCATGACCGACTAGGTGCTTGAGTTGCTTTTGAGTGATAGACGTTTTATCCAGGCCACGCCGAAGATTGCACCCCATGTCTAGGTCATACTGTTCTTCTGAATCGGGCCTAATCGCCGTACCTAGACGAAAGGAACCTTGAGAAAACACGTGGGGATCAAAATTCACACATGTGGACTCTGGGCGCTGTAACCAATCAGCTAGATCCTTATAGCGTTTTTCAGCCTTTTCATAAGCACTGTCAGGTAGCTCAATTTTTTCCAGAATTGTGTTTAGAACATAGTTACTTTTGCTATTGCTCATATAGATCTCCTCGAAGCTCGATTGCCATTACAAATTGTTGTGTTTTTATGTCGTGGTCATAAATAAGCCATGGCATATCAGCCTTCGGCATTCTGGCCCGTCCTAATTCGACGGCACACGATACTGGCATCACAGGAAAAATTTGCAGTGGCGTCGCATCCCCGTGTGTATTTTTGATTTCAACAATCAGCTTTCTTATGCACTTTCTGAACAAGGAGAGCTGCTGCTTTGACTGCATGAAATCATTATGAGGCTGCTTGATAGTCACTTCCCAAATCGATGTATCTGGCCCTATAACCCGAGTAATTCGCTCATGCGACACATGGTCACTCAAAGAAAGTACCAGGGCTGGCTTTCCCTCCATATTTTGAGGTCTGTTGATGATGTACTCAAAATCATCTGAACAGTCTTGCCAAAACCAGCCTTTAGGCTCTCGATGCAGCTGAAATGTCTCGACGTCAATTTTGTCGGTGAGCAAAGCGCCAAGTTTTATTAACAATGGTTGAGGCGCTAACGCGAACAATGAAAAATGCTTACAAGAATCCTCTTCGAGGATCGATAAAATTTTACTTTGAAAACGCTTCGTTAGGTGTTGCGACTCTGCTTGCCAATATTGTTCAGAGTGATCCTTCAGCTCTGATACCATGGATAGGGTCACTGGCTTTTCAGTTGCCGGATACCAATTCGGAAACATTGCCTCAACACAACCGTGATAATTAATCGGTGATCTTTCAGTTCCAATATTGGCACCATATAAAACAACATTTGATTTACGATCAGGAGCAATGCCCGTGAGGATTTCTATACGTTGCTCATGCTGCATTTTCCAACTAATCAAGAGGTCGGCTGGATACCTATCTTCGCTGCCTTTCTGGTCAATTTTTTTGTGACAGTCGTAGCACAGCAACATGAGGTTGCTGACGTCATTCAAACTGGTTGGCTTAGTTTTCAAGAGTCCCCAACCACGAGGCCCATTCTCCGAAAATGCGTAAATATGAGCATTTTGAGAGACATTGACCGATTCCTGGGTCACCGCTGATTTATATAGCAACTTATTACACCCGCGAAACTGACAACGAGCAGCGGCACGAGCCCAAAGTTCTCGCTCAACAGGGCGGTTAATGTGCCTCGTGACTTCAACGACCATTCAAAACTCCTATAGTTTGCCAATTAAAGGAAGTGAGCGCGGTGTTGTCGCATCACTGAGCAAATGCCTGACATAAGCACATCCGGCGATTAGCCCCAACCCGCGAAGACACTTATCAATTGCCTCTTCCGGTTGCCACTCATACAAATGTTTGAGACCAACACCTAGTGCAGTTAACACCAATAGACTGTGGCAAAACTGGCGATGGTGAGGGTTACCCAAAGAGGGTTCCAGAATATCTGGAAGCTTGCCAAATAGAGAGCCAACCGTAATGGCAGTTACAGGATTGTGACTGACAACTTGTTTTTTGTTGTCCGCTAGGGCAACGGTTAAACCAACCGCAGCCCCGACGACCAAATGGTTTTTACCATTAGCCAAACTATTTCTCCTTCCTGACGCCTTTAAAAGGCGTTTTGTCAGATGTCTTTACATCCATGAATCGACCAGTATCAGCATCTCGCTTTACCCAATGTCCGCTTGGCGTCTGAGTCTGAGATCTACCTTTAACGGCACCGTTTCTGTGTCCGTCACCTGATGGGGGATTTGTAGCCATAAAGCCTCCTATTCTGCTTAACTTAATCACATTTATCAGATGTTAATAAAAAAGATCCAAAGGATCTGCTCAGATAATAAACCGCAATTCTGATTAACGCAAGCAGATTAACCAGAAACCAAAAAAAACTACACAATTGATCGGTAGACAAATTCCAGTCCACCTGACTCTGCCACTTCTTTTTGACCTAACACAAGACCTGTAGCATGAAGCTTCTTTAATCGACCACTGGCATTCTGTGCTGAAATGTCAAAGTGCTTAGATACATGTGACGAAGTCACTGTCTTTTTTGCAATAACAAAATCTAGAAGTTCTTTGACAGTCGCACTGAGTTTTACTCCAAGCACTTCGTAGCCGCTATCGCTCTTGACTAGAAGAGGTTGATCCTTGGCTGTAGCACCATAAGACCAATTGTCCAGAAGGTCACGACTCGGTACATTAGAAAGGTAAAAACCTTTTTCTCCTTTTAATGCTTTAGCCAACGAGATTACACTTTCACGAGGAAATGAAGCATCAGTGAATCGAATCCCTTCCAAGCTGATAGCAAAAATGTCGCATGATGGGTGACCATCAACGATCTTTTTAATCTTCACATAGGCTTCACTACCTTCATCGTTACCAAAGGCATGGTCAGAACCTACGACTTCTGAAAGAAGAATTTTATGAGTCAACTGTTTCATCTGCTTAAGTTTACACTATTTATCAGAAATTGCCAACATAGAAGTCAAAACAGATATGTGTTCCCGTGATAGGTACTAGCCCTCGATCTTCAGAAACATTGATGAGTTGACCCTTCGAGTATTCCAAAGCCAATGAGAAAGTTAGCTGCCTAATAACAATGATAACTTTCTCTTTGCTAGCATGCTCTCGACTACTCTTAAAGCCTAGCCCCCGACCTTTACCAAAGCGACTAACCTCACCAGATGTAAATGCTTTTTGAACTAGCGCAATATCATTCTCAGCAGTTTCCGCTGAAAACTGTGCGTATAACTTCGGATGTTCACTTTGTAACGTTGTTCTCAAGGTAGCGGCAATACCTAAACCAGAGTCGGATATGACTGTTTGAATATGCTTTGGTTTATTATACGGTCGATATACTTGCAGACCTGCTAGTCCAGGTATTTTGGATTCACTGTGATCAGTAACGTTGCCTACAAGCTCTGAAAAAACAGTCTTAGCCGCTAAGAAATAGCTAGCTGAAGAATGCTCAACAAACCTGTCGCCCAAACGAATTACAAGCTCTTTGTTTTGGATTGGATGTGCAATTTCGCCTAGTTCGACCAAGGTATCGCTATTATCCCGATAAGTTTTAGCAGCTGACAAAACGGGTCTTTCAGGAAGACAAGTGACACTTTGATTAAGATAATCAAAGAAGCCATTTCTGCTCAAAAAACTGTGAGTATTAGGACAGGCTGTAGTATCCATCACCACATCCTTTCCATTAGCAGTAAGCTGATTCGCGAGAGCAAGAAAACGGGCCAATGCTATGAGCAAAAACTTACAATCGATGCCGAATCTAAATGTTATCTTGTTTGCATCTTTTTGATATGCAAGCTTACCGATAGCACTCTCAAAGGCTTTATCATCAATCCAACCTGTAGCGAAATCAATTTCCACATGCTGAGCCCGTATCAAGCACCATTCATGATTTGAGTTTTTCACAAAAGTATCCTGGTTTTTGTGAAGAAACGAGTTCACTTGAGACTTATCCAGTCCCAGCTCCTTGGCAATTTGACGTCCTTTCAGGCCTGGTGACCCATTTAACAACTCTGAGACTGCCTTCAGCAAACCATCACTCCTTTCTACCTACATACCATTCGTTGCATACTTTGCGTCCACGACGCTTTAAATGCTGAATCCCCTGCGAACAACTTGTAGAGCTCAAGTTCATCTTTACGGCGTTGCAGCATAATTTCCTTGAGCATTTTTTCGAAGGCCAAATCTCGATTATGAGGATCTGGGTTGTTTTTGTATTTAGATTCGAAATCTGGGTGATTGCGGATACTCTCAGCGATGTTCACAAACTTAACTTTTTGCTCTTCAGGTGTGGCACTCCAGCCTTGGAACCATCGTTCATTAAATGTGCGAATGATTTCATCCAGCGGGTCAGTTTCTTTTTTACCGCCATGCGCCCCACGTGGGTTCGGATTTTGAGGATCAAGCTCCGCTTCTTGGTCACTAAGTTTAATGCTGTGGTTAAGCTTCACACGTTGCAAACCGTATGAACTCAGATCGACAGAATCGAGAAGCTCATCAATAGCATCTGCATCGGGATCTTCCACTTTCAATTTCGGTATTAAAAACTTCAGGAACCAAAACAGTTTTTCCCAGCTGACCATTTCATAAGGCATGATAGAAGCCATCTGCCCATAGATTTTCACGAACTGCTTGGCTTTAATCTTTAAGTCCACTTTAGCTTCAGCTTCAAGCTCCAGCTCATGGTCAAACCTTGCTGCTGCAACATCAATGATTGGACTTAGTGTCTGGGCGTCTTCATTCTTGAAATAACGCGTCACAAAGTCTTCAACTTCATACCACTCGTACACACCGACATCGTCCATTTCATCCTTCAACTCGTGCAGCACGTTTATATCTGTAGCCTGCGACAATGACGTTGCTGTGTAGAAAGGATCGAATGCTGACTGAATATCTTCAACCGAGTTGAAAAAGTCCAAAACAAACAGGTCTTCTGTTTTTTTACCCCATTTTGGCGCACTTCGATTGAGACGAGACAATGTCTGTACACACAAGACACTGGCGAGCTTCTTGTCCACATACATGGCGCAAAGTTTAGGCTGGTCAAACCCAGTCAGATACTTGTTAGCAACCACTAAAAGTCGATACTCATCGGTATCAAACATATCTTTGGTATCTGACTCGGCAAAACCATTAATATCTGCTTCGGTATATTCAATACCGTCAACTTCTTTGGTTCCTGAGAAAGCAATGGCAACTTTAAACGGGTTTCCTTGCTCCTCAAGTATCCGCCTAATCGCTTTGTAGTATCGAATGGCCGTCTCAATATTTTGAGTGACCACCATTCCCTTACCTTTACCTTTGAGCTTTTTCGCATTCACAACATGTGGAACAAAATGCTCCAGCATAATCTCTGCCTTGGTATCAATCGTTTGCTGGCTTCGCTCTACATAAGCTCTGAGTTTTTTCTGCGCCTTTTTGGTATCAAACTCAGGGTTATCAGCGATTGATTTCTCAATCTCATAATAACTTTTGTACGTCGTATAATTTGCCAGCACATCCAAGATGAAGCCTTCTTCAATGGCTTGTTTCATCGAATACAAGTGAAACGGCTTGAAAGAGCCATCTTCTTGGCGTTGACCAAATTTCTCCAAAGTGCTGTTTTTTGGTGTCGCTGTAAATGCCAGATACGATGCATTCCCGCGCATCTTGCGCGATTTCATCGCCTGAAGGATTTTATCCTGAGCATCTTCTGCCTCTTCGACTTCAGACTTGCCCATCGCTCGGTTCATATTGTCATGCGCCGAACCAGACTGTGAGCTGTGTGCTTCATCAATAATCACCGCAAAGCGCTTATCACTAAGATCGGCGATACCATCAATAATGAACGGAAATTTCTGAATCGTCGTTATGATGATCTTTTTGCCATTCTCCAGCGCCTGCTTAAGCTCAGATGACTTGTTCGCCGGGGCAATAATGTTCTTTACTTCAGAAAACTCTTTAATGTTATCCCGCAGCTGCTTGTCCAATAGGCGTCTATCGGTAACCACAATTACAGAGTCAAACAACGGCTGCTCCAGGCTTTTTCCACCGGCCACATCAGACGAAGCAGGATAGGTTTCAATTAACTGATAAGCTGCCCAGGTAATCGAATTAGACTTACCTGAACCGGCAGAGTGTTGAATTAAGTAAGTCTGACCGACACCGTGCTGGGCGGCATGGTCCACCAATTTTCTCACCACATCCAATTGGTGGTATCGAGGAAAGAACAGGGTTCGCTTTGGTAATGGATCTTTGCTTGACCCATCCAGACGCACAAAATGCTGAATAATATTCGCCAAGCTTTCTTTGGTGAATACTTCTTGCCATAGGTATGCCGTTTTATGGCCAGTTGGGTTCGGTGGATTACCCTGTCCAAGATTGTGTCCTTTATTGAACGGCAAGAAGAAGGTACTGCCACCTGATAACTTGGTGGTCATATACACTTCGTCGGTATCGACCGCCATATGCACTAGGCAGCGGCCAAAGGTCAGCAATGGCTGAGTTGCATCTCGATCATCTCGATACTGCTTTTGGCCGTGATAACGTGCTGTTTGCCCCGTCCATGCATTTTTCAACTCCAGCGTTATCAATGGTATTCCGTTGATAAACAATACCATGTCGATTTCTTGTAGGGGATTTGCCATGGAATAGCGCACTTGGCGAGTACAACTAAACACGTTGTCTGCAAAGTTTTGCTTTACCTTCTCACTACTGCTTGCCAAAGGGGCTGGATAGAGCAAATTGAAATGAGCATCGTCTACGCTTAGCCCTTTCTTAAGTAAATGCAGAATGCCATGCTTCTTAATCAGTCGGTCAAATCGTTCGAGTAACTTACGCTGCCAATCTGCGGGGTTGTTCTTTTGCAGTTTGGCCAGCTCTACTTCTTGCGTCTCTTGCAGAAATTTCCAGAAAAAACGCTCATCAATGGCATATTGCATATTAAAGTCACTAGCAGCACCAATGAAGTATCCAGCACCCAGTGACTGCTGACTCAGCCCCTCTTTGAGCTCTTCAGTACTGATCCCAGCCAGACATTTCTCAATGGCCGACTCTAATGCTTGTTCATTGGTTTGACTGACCATAATTGTAAATTCCCTTAATCAAAATTCTTCTGTTTCATTACCTCAGCCGCTTTTTGCAACGGTCCTTTTAAGGCTTTTTCTAACTTTGTCATCTGCTCTAAGTGCCACGCAACCGCTTGAGGCCAAGTCTCGTTATTAAACCCATCAGCTTTGGTCGAAAATTGGATACGGCAAGATTTCTTCTCATCCAGTCTCATCCACTCAAGTTCTGCACCAAAAGTATGCTCAATGTCTTGCTTGGACTGACTCAACAAGTCAAAAAGGTATTTATTCTCTTCGGTAATCCCACGGCTGATCCAAAGCTCTACTCGAAGCTCTTTTTGCAGAAATATCAGGTTATACGGACACCCGCTTAACCCTGAGCCTGCTGATAACCAATGATCTTTGCTTGGGCTAATATTGTTATAGAGTTGGCAAGCGCTTTTCTGAAACGCCTCTAAGGCGCGCTCCCAGTACTCGCGACGCACCGTATGGCGGTTTTTAAGGACCACTTCGGTGGTTTTTTCTTCCGCTTCCTTGGCATTAATGCCGATCATCAACTCTTTCGCTTCTGGCGTTGGGATGATCTGGTCAATATTAATCAGTAGCTGTTCACCCAGTGAATAAGGCGTGATTTTGAAGCAGGCAATGCTAATGCCTTGACCCAATAACCACAGCGCGGTGCTGGTCACTTCTTTGCGAAAGTTTGCCGCAACTAGCATAATGCGCTGGCTGTTACCCAGGTTGAGCTTTAACTCATCGAGATCGGGCGCATCCAAAAACTCACATATTCTCGCCGAAGCACTTACAGGGGCATTTAACAGGTCAACCTCTCCTGTTACAGGCTCATAGCGATCTAAATACTGCTGGTAAATTTCAACTATTTGCGCTTTGGTTAAACTTGCACAGTAAGAGGCATATTTAAGCGCCTGCCAAACCACATCACGACCACTGTCGTCCAGCTTGTTTTCAATAATGACCAAGTTGCCATCTTTATCCAGTGCCAGTAAATCTAAGCGTTCACGGGTATCATCAAAGCCATCGAACTCCTTTTGAATAATCAGTAGCTCTTCACCGAGTGCGGAAGGCTCGTGTGCCAACCATTCCTGAAGATGCTTGCGCTCAGTAAAGCCCAACTCACTGAATTTTTTAGTCTTAACCGGACTAATCCTATTGGTCTGATGATTTACCGTGAACATATGCGCGTCCTATTGCTCAACCATTTCTGGGGTGATTTTTATTTTTCCTGTCACGGCGCTGTTGATCAGGGTGGTTTTGTATTCTTTAAGTTTTTCGATTTGCATTAATTGAATTTGTATCGCCGAATAAAATTCCTTTTCAAGCTCATCAATGTACTCAGCAATTTCTACCTGTTGGGCTTCTGGAGGCAACGCGATATAGAAGTTTTTTAACGCTTGAAAGTTAAGCCCCTCTCGACCTCCGCCTTGCTGAAAGTACCAAATTTGGCCCTGACCGATTTCTGATGCCAATACAGCATTTAGAAAGACGGTTTTAATTATCTTATTCGGCCTCACGATACATACATGTTGATTCACATTCATTTCGTCGCTTGAATCGACGTAATAGCAACGACCAATTGACCCCCCAGTAATATTGAGTAACACATCACCCTTTTTCACCTTGCTATTGCTCATGCCCTCATGTGTTTTATTGGAAATTCGAGCAACATCTGTGAGATCTATTCGATCAAAATGTATGTTTTGGCTTCGTAAAAGTGGGATTCCATCATCTAGATATGTAGAGCCTCCCCCAGTTGGAGTAACGCCGCTTCCAATTTTTGATGTCACATGCTTTATTTTTTTTAAAACCCAATGCGCTGGAATCTTACCAATCCAATCCACACCGGAGTCTTTCATTGGCACATTGGGATCAAGCCCTTGGGTCACCGCCTGTTGGATGATGATCTGCTTACGCTCTTTGAGCAGGCTAATTTGCTGCTCTTTGATCGCAATAGCTTCGTCGATCTGAGCAGTCTTCTGGTCGAGAAAGTTAGATATTAGGAGTTGTGTCTTACTATCTGGCTTAGGAAACATTAAAACTTTCAAGTCATTCTGGGAAATCTTCATCCTAATGGTGTTCATTTTCCCTGAATCACCAAACTTTATGAGTATTCCTTTACCTAGCCTGAGCAAACCTCGCTGAAAACCTTCATTTTGAAATATTCTCTCGTAGAATGAGATAAGAACTGAGTCATCCTTAGCATACAATGCATAATAAACTGGACTAATAGCTCCGAAGTATTTCGAAACACCAACAGCTCCTACAATAACGTTCATACTATTTATAACAATGTCATTGGGGCGAGCTATTTTGTAGGCAGTTAAATCATCCTTTCGCTTATTACCACCACGACCCTCGTCAGAGTATTGAGTAACCCCATTAGCTATCGATAGTGACAAAACATCTTCAGTTACTATGGGATCATTTTTTTCGTTTCTAAAATTCAATAATCCTCTGATTGGAACTAAATCCCAACAATCCGGCACTTCTCCAAGCCAATCAACTCCAGATTCTTTATAAGCCTCATATTTCGGCATCAACGCTAAACTTTCCATTACGCTTCTCCCTGAACTTCCGCCACGTTCACACCCAATAGCTGCGCAATAAGACCTTCGGCTTTTTGTTCTAGGTTGATGATATCGGTTGCGACCTCTTCTAAACTACGCAGCGGTTTATGACGGTAGAAATACTTATTGAAGCTGATTTCATAGCCAATTTTCACCGTATCCAGGTTTATCCACGCTTCATCAACATGAGGCTTTACTTCGTCTAGGAAGTACTGGTAGATGCTTTGTTTCAATGGAACAGATTCTGTGTCACGCAGGTCTGAGTTCGTCTCGTAAGTGATATACTCGCCTTTTTTACCGCCTTCTGTGGTAGGAACGGGGTAATAACCAAAATCTGGCAGGTCAGCGACTTCACACTCATATCGCTCCAGCAGGTCGTCTAATTTATCACCCGTTAACTTAACTACTTTTTTAACCACTTTCTTGGCGGTTTCGTCATACCAGCTCACCGCGTTCAGGATGGCATTTTTCTCAGGTGCTGAAAGATTAATAGCATGGGCTTTTAGCGATTTATCAACTTGGGTTTTAAAGCTATTGAAGTCATCAAATTCATTGCTACCGATATCAGCCATCAGCGTTTGTGCAGTTTCAAGCAATGCTTTTAGCGCTAGCCAGTGTTTCACATCAAGCAGTTTTGCCTTAGCCTTGGCATTGAGACTGATGTCGTTATCTTCACACCAAGAAAGAATGTCTTTCTCAATGGATTTCAAGAAGCTCTTTTTCTTTTCAGAACCATAGCCAGTTTTTTCGTAAACGTGTTCGCCGTGCTCTGCGTAAACGTGCTCCATCACTTCACTGAGCTGCTTATCAAAACGCAGTGGGGCTATTGCGTCTTGAGTGAGCTTGGCTTTGCGGCGATCTGGGCGCTCGATAGTGACTTTGTAATAGCCAAAGTCGCCATTACTAAACACCTTGCTGGCAATGCCAACAGGATCATTGTTTGCATCAAGTGCTCTTTCAACATCCTCACATGCGAGGTAAGTATCGGTAATTTCCGTGATGTGCTCAGGCGCAAATTCACAGTTTTTGTTACCCAAGTTCTTACGCAACTTCCGGTATAGCAAGCTGGCTTCAATCAGCTGCACCTTACCTTTGCGTGCCTCAGGTTTATTGTTGTTCAACACCCAAATGTAAGTGGTAATACCGGTGTTATAGAAAAGGTTATTAGGTAACTGAACGATGGCATCTAGCATGTCGTTTTCAATTATGAAGCGACGAATGTTACTTTCGCCACCACCCGCATCACCGGTAAAGAGCGATGAGCCATTATGAACAGAAGCAATCCGGCTGCCTAATGGGCTTACGCTCGGATCTTTCATCTTATTGACCATTTCCATTAAGAAGAGCAGCTGGCCATCACTTGAACGTGGCGTGGCATCCACCACTTCGAGATTTCCCCAATAGTCTTTCAGGCTAACCTTAAAACGCGGGTCAATCACATCACTGCCGTCTTTAATGTGCTTCTGTTCAGACGCCCAACTCTTACCGTATGGCGGGTTAGACAACATAAAGTCAAAGCGTGACGCCGCAAACTCGTCGGTAGACAAGGTGGAGCCTACTTTGATGTTCTCAGGGTTGTTACCTTTAATCATCATGTCCGATTTACAAATCGCGTAGGTCTCGTCGTTGATCTCTTTGCCGTAAAGGTAAACATCTCGACTGTCGTTCGGGTATTTCTCTTCAATGAAGTTTTGAGATTCAGTCAACATACCACCGCTACCGCAAGCAGGGTCATACACTGTCATGGTAAGCGGTAACTGGTCTTTGACTGGGTCAAACACCAGGTGCGTCATCAATTCAATCACTTCACGTGGCGTGAAGTGCTCACCTGCTTCTTCATTGTTTTCTTCGTTGAACTTGCGGATCAACTCTTCGAACACGTAACCCATACCCAGGTTAGTAAGGGCTGGCATCTTGTTACCATCTGGGTCTTCGACCGTTTCATGAGTTAAGTTGATGTAAGGGGAAACAAACTTTTCGACGACATCAAGAAGGACTTGCTTTGAGGCCATGTGACGAATTTGCGACTTGAGGTTAAAGCATTCAATGATTTCTTTAACGTTATCGCTAAAGCCAAGCAGGTACTCTTCAAAGTTGGCGAGTAATATCTGTTGGTTATTAGTCGCGGTGTTGAACAGGGATTTCAGCGTCCATTTAGATGTATTGTAAAAGACATAGCCACTGGCCGCCTTCAACGGTTCATCATCAAGCTCCGTGGCTTGCATCTCTTCTTTTTGGAACTTTACCTCTTCAAGCACGGCTTCTTTGGTGGGTTCAAGTAACGTATCTAAACGTCGTAATACCACCATAGGTAAAATCACATCACGGTACTTACCGCGAACGTATACATCCCGTAAACAGTCGTCGGCAATATTCCAAATAAATGAGATGAGCTTGTTATGTACACTATGATCCATTTTCTTTTCCTGTTCAGTGTTGGTTGCACCCCACTAGGTTGCTGCAACGGCTTCACTATAAATTTAAAATTCTGTTCTTTATGTAACGTCTCAATGGTCGCTACATCGTTCGATTAACTTGTTCTACCCGGCGCAATACTTAAGTTTGTAACACCATAAAGAGCCTGGCTGTTACGCAACCAAAGCTGATACTCAAAGCCCATTAATGAGTGTTCCGTAGAACAATCCACATGCCATTGGCGTAGCAAATACCCAGCGGTTGCAGCTCTAATCTCAATTTTTAAAACACTACCTTTCATGCCATAGTCCAGCTCTATCGCTTCGCTGTGTTCTATGCGTGGGTGTGGCACTAACTCCAGCTCTACAAAGCGATTCCATTGCCGGTCTTGGGTTTCGAGCTCAGATTCAGATAACCTTGAGTCTTCAAGCACAATCGCTGCTTTAATTCGGGTCAGCACAAAGTCACGGAACTCACCATGCTTGCGGTCAAAACCACGAACATGCCAACGCAGGCCATTATCCACCAGCGTATGCGGCACAATTTCCCGCGTTGTTTCACCGATCGATAACGACACATAGGTGATACTCAAGGCTTTGCCTTTGTGTATGGCCTCGGTGACTTTCGCCACTATAGATAGGCTTGGCTTGTTTAAGTGATAAGGCGCTTCACAAGCCAGTGGTGGTTTTACCTTTCCAGTGAAGCCATCTCCGTACCCTTGGCTAATGGTTGCCAGAGTTCTCACAACGTCGTAGTCGAACAAGGGCTCAAAAGCTTCACCACGCTTGTGCAACTTGAGCTTTTGGTCATACTCAATGTTGCCTGGCGCAAACTCTCGGTACATTGTGAAGTCTTTTGTTGCTTGTGCAGCAGCTATGCTGAACCGATCTACTAAGTCTGCCCGTACCGCTTCTCCCTTAAACAATAAGGTGAAATCGATATGGGCAATGCGATCCCTGGTTGCTTGTGGCAACTGCGCTATCTGCGAAAGCCTACCTGGCTTCGCCACTACCGTTTCTTTCAGACCATCATTTGTCATGCGTCTTGTTTATCCAATTCAACCAGATTCTTAAAACTCTGTTTATAAAGTACGGACCGACATCGCGTAATCACATTAAATAGCGTCACTCAATGCTGCTCTTTATCCGAAATGACTTAGCAATATCTACCGGTCGAAGCTGGACAAATGGCCATAAAATACTGAATAGGTTTCAACCTAATTAATTTTATTAGGTATCATCCTATCACAAATTATCACGTTCGAAATGACGCGTTGAAATATACATCAAAGCTTTGGCCTAATAGCATCAGCGATTTCACGATGGTCTTTGAAGCAATCTTAATTAACTAAATGGTTATATACGTTTTCCGTTACCAAAAGCTCCACCACTGAACGTTAAACGCAAATCAAAAGGGTCAGTTGAGTACAAATTAAGCCCTGGAATTTCTTGAATCGGAAAATGAGTGATAGAGGCTTTTTCAGAATTTTTGATGTGAGTTAAAATCTCGAAATTTTCAAGAGCCCTCAGATTAGTTTTGTTGGTAATGTCCGCTTTCAGTGAAAAGTGCCGATTTAATCAAATCACAGCGGATTTCTGCTTTTGGCACAGAACCGATCCTCACTATGAGCGAGTTGCGATCATCTCAATCAAACGCTCACGTAAAAGCGAATCTCTGCTTTGCCCTCTTTTCCGACATTCCATTTTTCTTGAACCCAGGGGCTTGAGCAAATTGTCGCAACTTGCAATATTCATTTGGCCACAAATCCTAGGGCACCGTGCCGATTTGGGCATGAGTTATACTTCGGTGCAAAACATCTTCCAGACCGTTTTCATCATGGCATTGATAGCTGTTACATAACAGATGCCAGCCATCATCTATACACTTACTCGGGATTAATGTTCAAGTCACGCTGCCGTAACCTTACAATTGGTTTCTCGAAACTTTACACATGAGTATCAACAACTAACAGAATGGCTTTTAGGCAATATTCGAACTTTATCGAAAAAATCTACCATTACAAGGTTTTGTAACATGATGTATAGTTGACTGATAACTTTCACAAAAGGCTATAGGCCTAAGTATTTCGGATATTTAAGGATGAGCTTCCTCAAATGGAATTGCGAACCTGACGGTTGTTGGCAGAGTTTTATTGTCAGTTCAGCATGTAATGTTATCTTATGGGCTGCGGCATTAGCTTACGGCGGCTATGTATCTGTTTTTTCAAGTGAGATCAAAGAATTGACGCCCATTTCTTTGGAACTCGCACCGAACTGGTATTTTTGGTCTGCGGTTATCTTTTTCTTAGTTCTAGTTTTTTTGTTCTCTGCTCGCTCCATAGCAATAGAAGCAAAAGATGAAAGTAAACTGAAATCAATCATTACCGCGCCTCCCGCAGATTTTCTTGAGTACTTCGCACGAAATTACGACCAGGCATCTAATCAGTTAGAGATTTTTGAAGCTCAAATGGCTATGACAGAGAGCATACTCCTCGATGTAATCTCATTACTTACAGAATACAATGTCAACATTCCTGACGATGGTTCATTGCCCCCTCCAGAACCATTGGAAAAACTTTCTATAGTTATACCACCTAGCGACGGTGTAGCAATTGATCAGGATATGATTAGGCAACAACTTCTACAGGCATATTCAACAGCTAATAATGCCTTTTTAGCCAAGAAGGAAAAAGGGAAAGAGGATCTGCGATTTTTACTTATAACGCTTATTGATTTGGTGAATAAATGGGACGTTCGAAATCGTCGAAGCAACAAAGTAGTTTATCGCGCTAACATTATGAAAGTATTCTATTACGAAGGAATGGATTCAAATGAAGCCGAACATTTGCACCGAAAGGCATCAAAATTTAACGGCGGCCATTTTTCAGACTACAGTGGTATTATTATTTTAGATAGTAATGAATTGACAACAGCTACTGATACTCCAGAGCCGATTCCCGATCCAGACCGAGTACCGATCGCTTTCCCTTTCACATTAGTCAAAAAACGTGAGAACCCAAAACATCAAAACCTTTTGGGGGCTCCTACAGCCGTTGCTGAAAGAAGATATTCTTACATTAAAGATATTTCTGATATTTATAAGCACTACGCAAGTCGCAAAAACACGATCAATTGGTCAAGTGTGGTTGAAAACAATTTGAGGCAGTATTATCTAGAGGATAGCAAAGGCGTTGCTGACTCGCTGCTGAGTATTCCCCTTACTTCCGCTTTCAAACAAGAACAAGTTAAATGGGTTGTGAATATTTATCGTGATCAGGATGGGCTTCTGTTTAACGGTGAGAAAGTATCTGATTTTCTTAATATTATTGAGCCTTACTTAGTGCTAATTCGTAAACGACTGTATATTCAAGCTGATTAGCGAATGGTCAGAAATTCTGCTATGCTTAGTACACAAAAAGAGGAGTGCAGTAGTGAAAAATTTTTCAGTTCTAAGTGTAGAGCAATTACAGGCACTTGATCCAAAAGAGCGTGAGAGGCTCACCCGAGCGGCGAAATATAGAGTATATGAAAGCCGAGGTTGGATCACTCCCGAGCTAAACAAGACTGCAGAAAAACTGGAGCGAGAGATGAAGTTGCGTAGTGCTCAGGCTAGAGTTGCTTATAGTGAATAGAATTTTCCGTTATTTCTGATTGATAAATACGCTCCTTTATCCACGGCTTAAAATGTCCCACCTCCAGGCTAACAATTTCCAGTGCATAATTGTGTAGATGACCGGCTTTCAGAATTTTGGTCATTCGTTCCTACGCGTAGTTGTGTCTGACACCGTGTGCGCCCCCTTTCTCTATCAAGGCCTGTGGTTTTACCACAATGTGAAAATTTAGTACTTCTTGGAGGGAGATAAATGAAGCGGACTGTAAATCGGAGCCAGACGTAAGTGGAAAGCTGAATTAAAGGTGATAGAATTCACGTTTGGAAAACAGCAATGGAACAATCCGTTGTAGTGACAAATATCCATATTCACAATAATTTAAATGGACACATATTTTAGCCAGTATCGCGAACTATGGCTTCATTCAAGCTGTCTATTGATTTAACTATCACTAGTAGCTGCATCAATTGTGCCGTAAAACAGCGGTTCGGCTTTAATTAGCCGGTGTTGGCTATCTAAATACAGCAACATAAACACCTCACGTTGTTCTAATCCTATGCTGTATTGCAGATAATTTTTTACCAAGG
>JACCEA011051763.1_pt1 | contig 25038 bp, 26 predicted proteins | sample 7449851 | NCBI WGS metagenome assembly JACCEA01 (sample SAMN15323453, study PRJNA562643) | freshwater metagenome | isolation source: river surface water | place: USA:Blue River Watershed | collected 2017-08-18 | reverse complement strand
TCACTCTGGACGAACGGACCATCGTCGTGTGATAGAATCAGGAACCCGTACCCCTAGGGGTACGGGAATCCTTTATTTTTTGTTCTTTGAATTCAATCATTTACAGATATATATTACCTAAGTGAACCAAGCTGAAAACGCTTGACTCTTTCTGTTAACTGGAGATTATCCAAATGAAAAACGTATACTTGGTTACTGGCCAGCTCTATGGCAATCTTCCAACCTCCCTGCTCGAGCGCTTGACTTCCCAACCTGTAACGCTGGAAGAGGCCTGCAAAGAAATGCCGAGCAACTTCCCGTTACAAACTTCCGATGTCTTGCGTGGGAATGTTGTGAATGAACACACCGTAATCTTCGTCTGGGGTAAAGACAATTCACTGAGACGGTACAGCTTCACACCCATCCAGAACACTGAGGTGGTCGTGGAACCAGCGCCCGTCAGTGAGCCAGACACCGACGAGGGGTACTGGTGATAAACTAGAGCTTCCTTGCGAGGGGGCTCCATGATTATCATCAAAAAGGAGATATCCAAATGAAAAACGAACTTCCTAAAACTGATTTCACAGCCGCCATCACGACCAACACCAAGGTCTGGTGTCGTCGCTTTGAAGTTGAGTTCAAGGACACCCAAGACTGCATCATCGCTGAGAAGCTCTACCCAAACAGTGGGCGTCGTGGGCCAATCGCTCTCGCAGCCGCCCGGGCGAGCAACGGGTACGGTGTCACTGACAAACGGGAGAGACTGGTCATCGGTTGCTTGGTTGCTGACCTTCTCATTCATCGCCTCGACCACAACGGGGCAGTGAAGTCTTACGCCAAGGCAGACATGGACGCAGAGACCAGCGCGGTCTGGAAGAAGTTCGAGTCCGTTGTCCTGGTGCTTGCGGATAAAGCCTGGGCCAACCGGCTCAGAGAGAAGTCCACTCCGAGCATCGCCGGCATGATTCTCGATGCTGCGCGTGGAAAATAAAAGTGTCGGAGACCCTAGGGTCTCCGACTTCTTTTTTTGTTGCAACCGTTAAGCGCAGTAGACTCATCCGACCCCAGTTTATTTTTTGCCCTGGTGTAGGCCAGCCCGCCATAACATATCCAGAGGCACGTAAAAAACCACTCGATTGGAGTCACTTGGAACCACAAATCCCGACCCAAAATTCTGCGCGATTTTCAGCCTGAGGAGCCCAGCCCAAGGCATCGGTATCCCCCGTCCAGCGAAATCGATTACAGGCGATTCTAGGCCGGTTATACGCGACGTTCGACCCCTGAGCCGAGGTGACCCGACCGCCGGCCGCCGAGCGACCCGCGCCCATCGATCTAACACGATCTTGATTTTTCTAGATCTCGAGTAGATTATATCTCAACCGATTTTCGGTTGAGTTTGTTCACTGGAAACTTCTCAAAACTGGTCGCCCTAGCGACCACTCTCACATTCAAAAATAACTATCCCTTCTCTATTACGCGTGCGCGCACGCGTTTAAGATCTTTGATCTTTATTTTTATATTTTATTTTTATTTATTTTTTATATTTAATTTTTATATTTTATATTTAATTATTTATCTTTAAGATCTTAAAGATCTAAAAACGCGCGCATGCGTGTACGTGCGCACCCGCGCACGCGGATAATGAAGGGGTTATTTTTTCGATGGGGCGCGATCGTGTTTTTTACGTGTTCCCAGAAATACTATGCGAGAAACTAACCATCGAACGAATCCGAGGGAACGACATGACCAAGCTCATCGACACGATTACCGACCGCGCCGCGCTGTCGGCACACGTCAACGGCATCCTGGACCAGTGCAGCTACGACTGCCACCACATCCACGGAACCACCACCACGCTGGCTGCGATTATCGCTCCCAATGGCCACGTACTGGCGGTCGGGATGTCAGCCACGGTCTTCCCGGAAACCTACAGCGCTGAACTGGGTGCCGAGTACGCTAAGTCCGATGCCAAGTCCAAAGCCCGCCAAGTCCTGTTCGAAACCACGACCTGGCAGATGCGCTCGGAGCGTTTCGAAGTCGAATAACGCGAGAAAGTATATTCTATGCGAATCGCGGTTTGTTTCACCCAAGCCTGACGATGCGAGTGTTACCAGAGCTCAAATCCTTGCCCGGCGTTGACCCACCCCTTCGCCGGGATTTTTTACACCGAACATGTATCCTATGCGACAACGCAACACACAGTCGCATAGCCGAACCGTACCGTAGGCTTTCGCGCCACGGACTGTAGGGTCTGTCCCCGACTGACCCACGCTTTGCCAAGCCGGACTGTGGTCCTACTGCGTAAGACCCAGCGGTGACGAGCAAGCAAACCCGCTGCCCCAACAGAACCCATCTGGCCTAAAAACCAGTTAACCAAACAGGTGAACCGCCTTCGGGTAGGTCGTACTGGAGGGGGTTGAGGGGCGGCACCCTATTCCGAGGAGTGTCACTGTGAGCGAACCCGTAGCACCCACTGGGCTACCTGACCGTTACGTCACGGTGCCATCCAACTGTTCGAGAGAGCGGCTCCAGAAGCTTTGCGAAGAACGGGATAACCACGAGGGCGACCTCGCACGGCTAACCGCGTTTATCATCTCCGACCGTTTCCAGAAAGTTACTGAGCGTGAGCGTGAACTCATGCTTCGTCAACAAACCCTGTTGACCCAGCTCGTCGAGATTCTCTCAGAGCGAGCCGTCATCACGGAAAAGCCGTGGTGAGTTGAAAAACACCAAGAACGTTATACTATGCGCCAGCGACTCTCTCGATGCAACTCGAGAAGCGCTACACAGACCCGGCGTGTAGGAGTGACCCAACCGATTCAGTTATTCGCCGCGGTTACCGCTAGCCCCTTCGGGAGCAGAGCGCAGGCGGTGTTTCCCTAACCTCTGATGAATTGGGGGTGTGGCCATCAACCACACGACACGAATCGTGAACGTCGCTCGATAACTACCCAGCAGGCACGGCCTTCGCCACGAGACCTGACTGGGGACTCCGCACCCTGGCACGGGTACAGGCAGCACGCTACGGCGGCAGCCATTTGGGTACTCGGCCGCTGGTCGCTTCCTATGGGGGTTGGCGAGCAGCAGAGAGGGTGTTGCCTACGGTGCGTCGTAGGCTGTCGAACGCGTCCCTCGGGGGTCGCCTCTTCGACGAAAACGGGTAGGGTTCGCTTCGGCGGAAGCCTTCCCTGGGCAGGGAAGGGAGGTTCATCCAATCTCACGGGGTGGACTTCCTTTCCCAAAAGCCCTAATTTCAGAGTAGTCGTCCCTGGTCACTACCCGGGCATTTAGCCATGTCATCCGGCTACTCGAAACGCTCAGACAATTCCCCTGTCAGTCGAACGGTCTGGGCGACCTATTTCCGGGGTATCGCGTCACCGTGTTTAACGTGTTGATTAGGGTCACACGTTGCACTGTGGGGTAATACCCCGGGTCCACTTTCTGGAATGGGGCTGGGAGCCTAATGCGTGCGTGCCCACGCATCGATGGCCTTGGCGTTATCCTGGAAACCTTTTTGGAGTGGCGTGGTATCATACCGTGCTTCCGCTTGGCTTGAAACAGCAGCCATGCCATTCCAAGACCCTTTCGCCTTGCTGCACTTTCCAGCCACACCCACGGATGGGTGGGTTCCCGATCAGCAGCCGGGCGATTCTATATTGGACAGGAGCGTCCTCAAACCTTCTCGCTGAGGGTGACCCGACGTTTCTGTCCTCTTCTTTGCCCGGCGCGCATGTGAGGCTATGCACCCTTCCATCGTGGCTTTGTGTGTGTCGGGCAAGCCCTATTCTGTACCGTGTTCAATCGTGTTTGCGTCTGGTGAAGCATCCTCTTTTGTGGGCGCACGGTACAGATAACTAATCCTTAGCGGGATAGCACGTCCGGTTGACATTAGTCTTCCATTCTCCAATAGATGCTACTTGAACTACCTACCCCGCCTTGGGGTAGGTAGCTTTTTGTTTTTTTTATTTTTTGGTATGAGCGCATCATTTTTTACAGCAGGACAGGATGTTATAGCAGGAGGTGCGAACAATGACGCCAAAGAACATAATCGAGCTGTTAAAAGAAAACAGATACCCAACCAAAATAGACGTCAGCAGCCCACTCGGTTATCTTCTCCTCAGAAGCTTCGACCGCCTAATCGCTGAACATCATGAATGGTCAAACTCCACACCCGCTGCCGCTGAGTTGTTTTCAATACGTAAGAGCGAATTGAAAACCATCGACGTACTGGGAGCTTTACCCATTGGCCAGATAATTGACACCGCATACGCGCTCTCCGTAGACGAGACCGCTGATGCTATCGGTAACTGCAACTACAATGCCTTCTGTGCATCGATAATGAACGCGTGGGTAAGACAACGACTACCCATTGATGAAATCATCGCATTGCTTGTAGACGCCCGTGCATGCGTGGACTACCGCTTCGGCGTAAAAGGTTTGCATCACATCCATTAGTTATCGACTTGACCCCTTTATTGGAAGCGCTGTCGTAACCACTTCCAAGGAGAAAAGAATATGTGCCGTAATGTTAGTCCAGCCGACGTGCTGTTTATGCGTCCGGAGCAACTGGACAAAATCAAACCCCAAACTGAAATGGATGCTGCCCTGATTGAGTCACTGCAATGGGGATATGCTTTCCACCCTAAAGAAGCCCAGCGTGCCCGCGGAGTCGCAGTAGATGAAGAAGTCACCATCGATTGGAGTTGCCCCCAGCCTTACGAAGACGTCCAAGAGGCCATTCGTGAAGCGACCGTTCTCGCTGATATCCCGATTGCGGGCTTGGCTGAGCACTTGGTCGGCCTCCGACGACTCGTCAACGCACAGCCTATCCAAGTGCGCTCAGGTGAAAGCTGGCGCTACGGCACCACGGCTCATCTGGCTACGTTGTTTGGGCAGGACTAAAAAGAAGCGTCCCCACTACCCTCGAGGGTAGTGGGGGTTTTCATTTTAACTTTGGAATCGTCCGCCAGACAGATAGTTGTACCGGTTACCGACATCATCGTTGTGGATGAGTGCGCGTTTCACCGCTGGCAAGGTATCTTCGTACTGCTCGGCAGCATCGCTGTAGTTCGAGACAAAGTCCTTGAACGCACCGAACTCCATGCCGTGTTCCAAGAACCCTGCATCCATTTCAAACATCATCTTGTTGTAGATGTATTGCTTGGTTGCTTGCACCGCGAGCGTTGCAATAATGTCGTGGAATGCAGGTTTGATTTCGTTGAGCTCTTCAGTGAATGCGAACTTGACCATCAGCCTCGTGGAGTAAACGAACATCCCCGGGTCTTTGATACGAATCGCATCGGGTCCCCAGACACGAATCTCAGGAGAGCTAATCCGTGGGATGGATGAGTTGGAGTCAACAACCCGTTGTGCCCCTGACATTACCCCGGTGGTAAAGCCATCCAAATACGACCCTGCGGGTGGCAAGGTATACGCTTGACCTGCAACCGGGGTGACTGCCAAGTGAGCTGCCACAATCTCCCGTCCTGAGGTTTCACGCTCAGTCAGGTAATAGATGCGAGCGAACTGGTCATTGGGATCAGTCTCGTAGGGACAGCGTGTGATATCGATTTCAGCGTAGTTACCGACGGGCATCAGGTCCGGCAGGATGTACGCCTGGAGGACGTCTCGAATAATAGCCGCGTCAGGCGAGGTCACAATGCCAAGACGACGCAGGTCTTTTGGTACAAAAGCCGCTTTAAGCAATGGCTCGGGGATGACACGGCGAATCTTCCTCAAGCATGTATCCAGTACGTTCATCTTTAGCTCCTCAGAAGCCGTCTATTGAATTCATACCATGAATGGCTAGGGATGTACTCCAACCCTATAAAAAACGTCAGCAACGGTTAATGTGCGCGTACCCCTGCTCCTAATCAAAGACATTTGACATATATTTTATCTCTTGAACGTAACTTCAGGAGTTAATTGTGAGTAAGCATATGCTCGTTATTGACATGCCTCGCCCGCAAGGTTGTCCTGATCGTATTACCACGTTAGAGCTTGCAAACGGAATTAGGGAGCTTATCTTTCCAGGGATAACCCCGTATATCGCCAGTGAGGTCTTAGACTGGGCCAAGGTATATTTTGGCACAGACACGTGGTACGCCCTAGGGAAACTCGGCCCTGCACATCCTTTTCACTTCGAATACCATAGCCAAAACCCAGGAGTCTTAATCACATGGCTTCCACACGATTTCGATTTGAGCCCAGGGAAATTCATGAGTGTGTATGGAACTCATTTGCCTGGAACAGCTGTACCCCCAACCTCATCCCCGGAATAAAAGCAAAGGAGGAAATCACGTTAGGCTTGTTTTGCTGTGTTGTTGATGAGTTGTTCTTGAGTACCCCGACGGAAGATGTTCGCAAATACGACCACCTGCTGGCGGAGTATGTTGGCGATCACCTTGGCCTTCACCAAGCACTGGCCATGGCCGGTGAAATTGACCCGCCTGCCCGCAAGGTTGGACGAGTCTTCACCAACGTTGGAAAAATCCTGCCTATCCATCAAGAACGTTATCGTGAGTATTGGGACGTGGCCCCCAAAGGTCTTCTGTGCAAAATTGCGTTCAGCAAAGTGTACGAAAACCTTCTGGAGCACGTCGAGTCCAAGCTCCTTGGGATGTGCAGAATCGGCAACATGGAGTTCAACCCCTATGCCACCGTGGCGATTGAGCCGCGCTTCCTGCACAATCGTAAAATCGTTAGCCTAGAGTTGGTGGTGGGAAATGACGTGCGTTTCCAAGTCTTCGACAACTTATTCCCAACCGGACGCTACAGCCGCGAACATCAGGGTCGCTGATTTCTGGCAGGTATGCGGACCCACGTATCACGAGTTCCATCAAATGATACGTGAGGATGAAAACGAATTGGGTGTGGATAGAAACTACGGCCCAGTGGAATGGCAGCGTACTATTCCAGAGTTGGTCGTCGACCTGACCTGGTATCACTTGTTCAACATTCGTCCGCACGGTGCGGTGAACATGCTCGAGGCGAGGAACATTTGTCGGTTAGAACTGGCAAAGCTTTCTCGAATCGATGCTGATAAGCTAATCATGCTCGCACACCGTAAGGTAGTAGAAGGGCTTGCGCTTCCCAAGGATGGGGTGTGGGTGGAGTTCTACTTTGAACGGTTCCCACTCATCTACTACCGCATTCACCCGATTATCACGTGGGGACTGCTTGATGTAGAGGTTTACGATGATATCAATACTAAGATGCGATCTATCATCGATGTATCAATATCTGCATCAGGAAATGGCGCCCTTCTGCGGTACGATTGGGCAAAGTGAACCTGATGTGATGCTGTTGGATGCGATGGTCGAATGCGTGATTCGCAGTCGATTCTCGAACATCGGCAGCATCAATATGTTGACCACATTGTTAGTTGATAAGCTGGCCGCGTACTTGGATATGCCCGTTAATTTGGACTTTCCGTACGGGTTTGAAATCGACCGATACTACCTGATTCAGGACTTGGCAAAACATCTGGGGGGCGATGCAGGTTTGCGCAGACTGCGGCACGCATTAATCCCCGATTGGTTTTACGATGAGCAAAATGGAATGGGGCTCATCTTGTATAACCACGGCCATTGTATTTGGACGATTGTTGGTAATAGACATTTCACCTTTTAAGGATTCTCGACATGAAACCAAACCTTAGCTTAAACACGCAGCCCGAGCTCGTGTATTTGCCCGGCTTCCAATGGGAGGTTGGGCCCTTGACCGAATTCGATCCCCACGCACTGTTGCGTGAGATCAACGATGACGTTTCTAAGGCGATAGGCCAAGCATTGGACTTCGCCAACACTGGTAGCATTGGGGAGCTCACCCAGCCCCTGCAAAACAGCTTCATGTACGTTGGCACCACGCTGTCATCGTTTGGCAAAGACCTGGAGCTGGACGAAGCCAAGGTATATACGCGCGCCCTGCAAAAGGCGGCGCTCTGTTACTTGGATGGGCTGTCGAACACCTCCATGTGGGTTAGCCATCACCCGAACTTCTTGGCCGCTGCTTACTCCAAAGACTCGCCTGGCGATTTGGAAGCGATGGTGCGCTATGACATCCGTCGTCCCCAACTGGAAGGATATGACGTCACCCCTGCGTTGGTGCGCGAAGTTACGCCCACGTTGCTGTACGTGACTAAGCAACTCCTGGGTGCAGCTGTGGAGGCTGAGTAATGATGTTATACGATGCAATGGTTCAGGTGGCCACCCTGCCTGACCGGTCACGTGAGGTGCTAAACGAGTACCTGCGCGAGCATTTGGATGCCTTCTACTCGAGCCCGCAGTATGCCGAGATGAACGTCAACCCGCAGACAGCCTACTACGCCCTGTACTACGCAGCAGTAGGTGCTTGGGTAACCAAGGACGTCACCACGTTCCTAGACCTCATCTGCCCAGAGGTAGCTGGCGCAGAAGGCGACCCCAACGCTTACAAAGAGTGTCAATTGGATGGGTTGGTGTATACGGAGTACCCGCAGCCGATTATGGCTATGGCAGAACGTATCCAGCATGAGCTTGTCACCCAAACCGGGTTGATAGGCATGATCCAAACAATGTTCCCTGGCTCACCCATCAGGTACATGGGGGATGATGCGCGGGGTATGGTGGTGGCCTGTGAACACTTTAGTTTTTAACTACGGCGACTGCATCGATGTGACTGCTTTCGAGAAGAAAATCGACGGGTACATGCGGGATGCTGGCGACATTGTCGCCGCATCTCGTTACTTGGATTATTTTCTGTTCTACCTAGCAGCGGACATGTTGACTTCGGTCTGGTGCAGACGCGGAGAAGGATTTACGGTGAACCACGTGACATACCTTCGCAAAGCACATGCGTCAACTAGGCAGCGAATGCAAGACATCCCAGCAATCCAATTGCACGGGATCGATGCGATGTTTCGTTACAACTTCCACGCGGTGCTGGACGGTATCGAGACGGGAAAGCTACTTAAGTTCTCCCGTCTTTTTACGATACAACTACAGTGGTATGAAAGAGAGGTTGCGCCAACAGGTCAAACCTTGGAGCAGATTCTGCCCGAATTGATCATGTCTGTGGTGTCTCCACATCAACCCGAACGCTTTTGCACCTTTAAACCGTGGGCTCTTTACACCGGCACAGGTGTTGTGGGGTTCAACAACGTATAGAGATGACCTATGCCAGAACAATACCGCATTGTCACGCTGGTGCACTATGAGCCCACCCTTGGCACGGTGGACTATATAGACACTGCGCGTGTACTGGGAAAGCTGTTTGCCCGCGTACGCTCAGAGCTAGCGAAATTCAGCGTGAGCGTCACCCCCGCAGAGATGGAGCAAGCTGAGTTGGTTTCTGCTGCTGTTAAGCAGGCCATGATGGCGCTTGCCAAAACCAAGGGGCTTGCGTTACGTCAACCGGAGATTATCCCGATTGTGAACCTGCTCAAGGAGCTGCGTACTGAATACCGTCGCTGGGACTTCAAGTGCGTGTCTGAGTCGGAGTTGTCCGATGAGTGGTACTACAACGCCATCGCCCCGTTCAAAGACCTCTACGAGCGTTACGTCGATGAGTCCTCTGACCCAGAGGTGCTGATTGAGTACATGGTCGATATCTTGGCTGCGGATATGGGTGCCCAGATTGTGAAAGAGTTTGCCAACCCGCTCAAGCTCTTCCGTCGTGCGCGCTTCCCCAATGACAAGAAAGGGGAGACGTTCACCATGCGGGTGGATTGCGACCACTCATGGGGTGCGACAGGGCAATCGTATGTGCTTGTGATTAAACCAAAGGAGTAACACGTGTTCGATATCAGTTCCATTGAACCCAGTACCCTGGTCAACATAAACTTCGACACCACGATGTTCCAACCCCTCAAACGGGTGCGTACGCGTGGTGTTGTGGATTATGCCATTGCGTCGATGTATCGTGATGTGATGACCGACCACAAAAACATGTACAGCACGTTGACCCAGAAACCTGAGGACAACATCAAGGCAGCCAAGTTCCTGCTCTATGAAGCATCTGAAAACAAGCTCTCGGTGATTGCCGACTGCTGGATTCGGGATGTGACTGTTATCAAAGGACTCGACGTGGACTTCACGTTGAACCTGGATAACCGTCAGGAACTGGATTTGGTTACCAAAGCCCTGGCCTCGGTTGGCATCAATGATGTCAAGTACACCGTGCGTGAACGTACTTAAAGAAGATGTCCACCCTTCGGGGTGGACGTTCTTTTTTTTGTTTTTCACACGAGGGGGTGATTGTATAGAAGGACTAAACAGGAGTTAGGTTGTGGAATACAATTCACCGTTTCGTTTACCGCGCGACGAGTACGAACGCGATGTTGACACGATTGATGCGTACCGCGACCAGCTGGTACACTACATCAACATCCGCACGAACCGTAAATGGGAAACACCATTTATTCGACAAGTCGTTGACGCGATGTTTGAAGAGGCTGGCGAGCTGAAACCAAATTACCCATCGTGTAAACTGTGGGTCAGGAACCAAAAAACAGGCGACCGCGAAGAACGCCACATGCCAATTGATAAACTGTTTGACACAGTTATCAAGAAAGGCATCATTGCGGCACCCAGTTTGACATTCTACCTGCCAGAACATATTCGTCGTTCCAAGCTGGCGGAGTTCACTGAGGGCAACGTTGCCAAACGGGGCCAAGTAAAGAATGAGATGTACGAGGCGTTCTCGTTGGGGAACCGCGTACTGGGTATCAACAAGAAAAACGAACAGAATGCGCTGAAGACGCTGAACAACGGCTCCTCGGGTGCGTTCTCTTCACCGTACACGATTCTGTTTAACCAGTCTGCCCACTCTGTGCTCACGTCCACGTGCCGTACAGCGACTTCGTTTGGTAACTCTGCTAACGAACGGCTACTGGGTGGTAACCGCCACTACGATAGCGCCGACCGCGTCATCAACTACTTCTTGTCGATTTCCACACTCACCAACTTTGCTGAGTTCAAGCGTTGCATGGAGCTCTATGACCTCCATTACCCAACCCTTGAAGAAGTCATGGAAGTCATTGAATACTCGTCCAAGCTGTACTGGATTTCCGACGAGTCTATGACCCTGCTGCGCAACTTCATGTCCAACACCAACCCGCTGGAGAAAGCGGCGTTTGTGTACATGGGGGACTTCTATCATTTGGCCAAGTACAACGATGCCTTCATGCGGGGCTTCGTTAGCAAACTGATTGCCAAAGTAGAGTGGGAAGACGTCGAAGACTGGTCTGCTGCTGAGAAGACCATCGACGGCGACATGAAAATCATCATCGCTCAATTCCGTACCGACATCGTTCCTCCTGGAAAGTCGTTTGGTGACGTGAAGAAGAAAGATGAAGATACCCTCAAGGCATTGCCGTGGGAGGAGCAGGACGAGTACAAAGCCCTGATTCGCTCTGCCCTGTTCCTGCAAAAGAACATCGGCGACTACGCGACCCTCATCAAGAACGTGCTGACCACCAAAAACCTGCCTATGAACATCGCGTGCATGCCCAGCATGATTCGCCGTGTGGGTGTGGTGTCAGATACGGACTCGACAATGATGTCCGTACAGTGGTGGGCACAGTGGTTCTGTGGCCAGACCCATGGTGAAGAAGCAACGCGTGTTGCGGATGCTATGATTTACGTGGCCACTCAACATCTTCGTCATTTGATGGCGAGCATGTCGGTGAACATGGGCGTGTCGAAAGAACGCATCTTCTTGTACGCCATGAAGAACGAGTTTAAGTTTGCATCGTTCTCATTGACCACGAAAGCTAAGCACTACTTCTCCATCATTACCGGTCAGGAAGGTCAGTTGAAAACCGACCCTGAGTTGGAAGTGAAGGGGGTGGGTCTGCGTACCTCGAACATCCCCGCGGCGATTATGCGGGAGTTCAAGAAGACGATTAAGCAGCTCTGTGTTCAAGTAGCCGACGGCGACAAAATCAACTTGTTGGATTTGTTGGAGAAGGTTGCAGGTATCGAACACACAGTTGTGGACACGCTGACCGCAGGTTCTGGTGAGTATCTGAAAACCACGAACATCAAAGACCGTGGCGCATACTCCGACGACGATGAAAAGAACTATCATTACCATCGGATGTACAACACCATCTTTGGCCCACGCTATGGCATGCTGGATGAGCCGCCGTACGAAGCTGTGCGTCTGCCGGTTAACCTGGAATCGAAAACTGCTATCCGCGATTGGCTGGCAGCCATCGAAGACCCGATTATCCGTGAAGGTGCAACGAAGTGGTTTGAGGAGACCAACTTCCGTACTTACAAAACGCTCATCATCCCAGAGCATCTGGTGTCGAACTTCGGTTTGCCGCCTGACCTTATCCGTGTTGCGAACAAACGCCGTACTGCGTTCCAGACCGTTGAGCCGTATTACCATGTTCTGGAGTGCCTGGGTGTGTTCATGATTGATGAGCATCGCAGTCGTCTGCTGTCAGACTACTACGGCGAAGCCATCGATGACGATTCATTGACTGATGAGGAAGTCACCACCATCGTCAATGCGTTGGAAGCGATAGCGGAATAAAAAAGAAGCTAACAGTGCAACCTGGTGGTTGCACTGTTAGTGTATATAGTATGTCACACCACAAGTGTGATAAAACGGGGCCGCATTTTTTCATTTCGGCCTCACGATCTCCGAAAGGGGCTCGATCAGCGTTTGCCTGTAGTGTTGTTGCAGTTCTTTCGGGAACTTCTCCAATACCTTCTGGTTAAGGAACACAACGAGCTCCCGCCAGATGACGGAATGGTAACGTTCCATAAGCGACCGGTTATACTGGAAGCAAAAGAGCGTTAAGTGCCAGTTGATAATCTGTTTGTGCCACGAACCTTGGAATGTTTGTCCATGGTCGAGGAATGCAACCAGTTGTCGCGCATCACCAATCTCTCCGAGCTCTGTAAAGGGCTGAGGGATATTGTAAAGCAGTTCAACCGGAGTAAACAGCTGCGCCAAAAAGACGCGTTGTTTCTCTCGGGCCCCTCTCAGAGCAAGGGCATAGAGTGGCGGTCGTGGAAACGTCGCTACTGGGAACTCGGCCATTGGCACGATGTTCTTTGCCCGTAATCTGTGGTGGTTGAAAAACGAGATATTCATGTAGCTGGCCAACATGGGATTGACCATGTGGCGTTGTACCAGCACTGGCTCATTGATGGGCTCACCGGTTGCACGATAATACTCGCGTGCTTTCAAGTGAACCCACAGCAGCGCCACCAAGTTTATCTCGATGATGTTAATGCCCTTCGGCTCAACGTTACCCAGTTCCCAGTTAAGGTTGGTCTGCTCGTGCCACTGGTACGTACAGCTTGCGATACTTCGCCAATCTTGTCGAGGGTCAATGGGTTTAGCGACCAGAGCAATGATTTCGTCCTGATAGCGTAAGAACTCGCCGTTGTGCAGTTTGCCGTAGCTGTTGGATGAGGTTAAACGAAATGCGTTACCTATCGACGCGAGGCGTCTACGACAATGCCATTCGATATCGTCGTAAGTGCCATCACCCATGTAAACCAGCGATGCAATGATTTGGATAAGCAAGTGTTCTGACTTCACCCGGGTTTGTAGCGTGCTCAAGTATTGGCGAATACGCCGATCGTTGTTTTTTACGTGAGCAACCAAAGCTATGGTGGAAGGGTCCACTGTGCGGGGTAGCCCACTCTTGTCTATTTCCGCTCGTTCGAACATGGTCGACTCCTAAGTGCTTTACATAGGATGCGTACCTCGCATCTAAAAAATTACAGATATATGTCATATTGTGAGACGCTGCCACAATGTCTTTTCTTAACATCGTTTTGAAAATATTGTAGCTATATGTTATCAATGTGACGCTGACGTCATAAACCATTGTTTTTACTCGAGTAAATAAGGAAATAATCATGCCAGAAATCATCGACAACGCCACCATCGGTTCCAACGAAGCTTCCAAAGGCGCAGAGCTGGGTGGTGATCAGGGTCAGCAACTCGGTCAAGGTTCTATCGCACCGACCTCTCCCATTCGTTCCAACATCACTGCGTTCGATACCGCCTTCGGTTTCAAAACCATCAACACCCGCGCAGCTCAACTGTGCTCCGTCCTCGAAGAAGCCAAGAAGCAGAACCCGGCTCTGGGTGCGTTCTTCTTCGGCACCTGGGACGAAGTCGACATGGACAAAGGTTCCATGGCCTGGGTTGCTGGCGAATACAACGGTGCCCTGCTGTACGGTGCCCTGCTGTTCGAGAACGGCGACAGCTTCCGTGTCATGACCAATGGTCAGACTGAGAGCTACTACACCGTTGCTGGTCTGTTCGGTAAAGAAGCCGTGGCTTCCATCACTGCCGCGGTGACCGCACGTGTTCCGGCGAACTACGCCGGCAACATCCACTTCCTGGGCCTGAACGTTGTCCCGGAACTGCCGACCCGCTCCACCATGGATCCGGCTTGGGCAATGCACCTGCTGGGTCAGCAGATGCTGACCATCTTCGGTCGTGCCAAAGGTTTCCTGGGCACCATGAAGCTGGGCCCGAACGATCGCTTCACTGCCAGCGTAATGGGCGGCGGTGGTGTTCAGCACGTGCTGGATACCAACGGCCACGCTCACCGTGCTGACTTCCAGATGTCCGTCAGCCACATGCCGGTTGCTGCGAACAACGATCTGGCTCCGACCCTGACCGGTTCTGCCGCTCAAGTAGGTTACCCGCAAGTTGCGGGTGCTGGTTACATCAACCTGCGCTACATCGGTCTGCGTCAGCAGAACAACGTAGTTGGTCAAGTAGCCAACCTGCAACAGCTCCAGCCGGAAGTGGTTGCGGCCATCCTGGACTCTCAGCAACAGGGTGGTAGCTCCAGCACTCCTATCCAGCGTCAGCTGGTAACGCTGGCAGGCTTCTGTGCTCTGGCTGCTGACGGTGGCTGGCGTGACCTGGCTATCCGTTCCTTCGACCGCGAGAACCGCAAGGTTAGCGCACTGGCAGCCCACATGAACTGGATGCAGTCCAACGTGGATGTCAAGGCACTGGATAGCTCCGTGGAAGCAGTCACCGGTTTCGTCGACAACTTCTGCCTGCCGACCGCAGCAGTAATGCTGTACCACCGTGCTGGTAACGGCATCGCCGGCCTGACTACCATGATGGCTGAAATCGCTCTGGGCACCACCGAGACCATCCGCCAGCTGCTGAACCTGCTGGATGAGATGTTCCCGAAACTGGGCGCCGAAGGCGATACCTTCACCCGCTTCTTCATGCGTCGTCTGCAAGCTGAGAACCAGAACCGTCCGACCGAGATCACTGCACGTGATATCATCGTTGCTGCGGTTCCGACCATCTCTGGCGTGTATCAGGGTTCCGGTGGTCTGCTGTCCTTCCAAGACGCTGACCTGGTTCGCGTTGCGAACTACTTCGGCGACAAGGCTGGCGAGGTGATGGACTACATCCGTGCACAGTCCTACGGTCACCGTAACCTGGACGAGAAAGCTCAGCGTATCTACCTGCTGAAGCTGTACAGCGCTATGTTTGGTGCTGGCAAGCCCAAGGCTACCGGTGAAGCTCTGGAGATGGCACTGAACCCTGTGTTCGGTAAAGCTCTGCTGGATGCCGTTCGCGGCGTTGGTACTCGTCTGGATGTGGTCGGCGTTAGCGCCTACAACCACATGAACAACTCCCTCTTCACCGGGGGTCAGTCGTTCACTCTGGCCGGTTCCGCAGGCATGGGCAACATGTCCGACTTCAGCCTGACTGGCGCATCTGGTGGTCACTTCACTTTCTAATAAAGTGGAATGACAAAAAACGTGGAGGGGTTCGCCCCTCCACCTTTCTTCTTTTTTTCGAGGGTATCCATGCACATCAAACACAAACGCGTGCCATTGTACTACGGCGTCAGTGGAAAACTCGAAGCTCCGGATTTGTATTATCGTGAACTGGTAACGGAAGCCCAGCGGCTGGAGATCGCTCCGCCGGTGGTTATCAATGACATGGCGCTGGAGAATGATCCAGAGACCACATGGGCGTTGATTGACCGCATAGTTCAAAACCGCATCATTGATGAACGCATTAACTCATCGCCGATGTGTTCAATGAACTGTTCGCATCCGATTGTCCATCGCTACAATGTTGGGGTGAAGTGTCCGACATGCGGCTATCGTGTTGCTGAAAACCGCCTCGAGTCGGAAGTTGTTCTCCGTGCTCCAGAGGAAGTGGGGTTCTTTGTCAACCCACGCTTCTGGATGATTTTCAACAACGCTTTCGGCTGTACCCAGTTTGACAAATTCGAGCGTAAAGCTGTCACCTCGTTAGAGCGTGGGCCTGACTTGATGATGTGGATGATTGATCCATATTACACGCCAGCCAGTCCTTTTAGTGCGCAGGCACAGAAGTTCGTGAGAGCGTTGGAGCGTTTGGGCTATCAGCGCGGCCTTCTGAATTTTGCACAAAACTACCGCACCATCTTTGATACAATCCTCAGTCCTGAAATCTGGCGTGAGGTTGTTCCGAGCACTGGTCGCAAAGCTGGGGCGTCTGAGCGTACCCGCCAACATTTCATCCGCCTTGTGAGAGGACAAGGAACGGAGTTCTTTAGTAAGCACCTGACCCTCATCCCGTCAAAGCTGATTACCGCTGAAGAAACCCGACGTGGGCTTTCTGTTGACCCAGTCAGCGCAGGTGCAATTGATGCCGTGAAGAACTTGGCATCCCTCTACATGCCCGGACGTACTCGTGAAGCTCGCTTCGTGGCACAACGGGCAGTGAAGATTAACAGGCAGATTGCATACTTCCACATGGACTACCGTATGGAGCTGATGGGGCCGAAAGCAGGTCTGTATCGCGCTAAAGCGTCGGCAACATTTGTTCCGCACTCTGGCCGCGCTACGATTTCACCCATCTCCAAACCCCATGACGCGTGGAAGCTTAAAGCGCCGTGGCGTTGGGCAGTCAATCTGCTGGCTATCGATATCGAAAACAAACTGATGCGTCGTGGATTCACGGCTCGCCAGTGCGAACGTATCTTAGCCAAAGCCTGTATGCAGTACCACCCGATTGTCGATGAGATATTCCACGAGCTCATCGCAGAAAGTCCAGGTGGCCAGGGGATTATGGTTTCCCCTCTCCGTAACCCGACGTTGGTTCAGCTTTCAATCCAGACGGTGTGGATTGATGAGATTCTGACCGACGTGAATATCTGCTCTGTCCAAATCGGCGTACGCATCATTAAGATGATGAACGCGGACTTCGATGGTGACCAGCTGATGTTCTATCGTCCGGTAGACGCAAACGAGATGCGCATGGCGCTCGACTTGCGGCCAGACCAAGGGATGATGTCGGCAAACGAAGCTGGGCGTGTAGCGCACGGTATGGTGTTACACAACGAATGTATTTCGATGCAGTCGAGTTACCTTGCTGATGAAGAGCAGGATGACTGCGAAGGTATTGCCCTAGAACTACTGTAAACGAGGATTCTCATGGGAATGTGGAACAACGCGGCGACGCCGTGGACTGTTCAAGGAGTGGGGACAGAAGTTCACAACTTTTTCAGTGAACGTCTGGGTACGTTGAATCTGGCTGCGGATGTCATGCAGTCTTACCAGAAGGCCAAAGAAGAAGTGGCTAGTCTGGACATGATTCGTCGTACCAGCGCAGCAATGCGCAAACTCCGCTACATGGATTCCACCAATGAAGTGCTACAGCTCTTCGAAGTGGGACAGTTCCAGCACGCCAATCATGTCATGCAACCGCTGCTGGTTGCAATGCCGGAATACCGTAAGTTGTATAACGAGCGGTTTGCAGCAGGATTTGAAAGCGGGTTCGGTTCCGTAGATATCTTCCGTGGCAATGCGTATATGCACACGGATGAGAACTACCGAGAAGTCACCGATGGTATGTTGAACAGTTATGACGAGCACATCTGGACATGGGTAGGTCGTGATGATCGCGCCAACCCACTGGACACGTTCGCCAAGATTGACATGCTATCGAACTGGGACCGTATGCGAGCCATGGATTGGGAGGATGAAGACCCTCTCTCCGAGCTCAACGCATCCTGTTAATAAAAGAAAGACAGGGGAAGGGCGCTTGCCCTTTCCCTTGCTCTTTTTTTGCATAAGGAGACATTATTGTGGTGACGACCGTAGTTGGAACGCTTTCAACCCGAGGTTGGGCGAGAACACCAGAAGAGAAAATTCGGGAACTCATTAATCACTTTACAGAGTCGGGCTACAGTCAGTCCGTCCTCTATAAAGGAAGTATTAAGTCCCTGTCGTACTTACGCGCTGCTTACATCGAAGACCCTACCGCACTGGCTGAGGAAGTCCAGAAGTCACTCACGACACTGCTGCGCAATGTGTTCTTTGAACCCGATAGCGTCGTTGAGGTGGAAGTCACCAGCGAGGCCGATCGTGGAAGCGAAGTGGTCTATCGTCTGGTTATCACCGCCCGAGTGACCGTCGCAGGTCAGAAGTACGACGTTTACGACAGTGTTGAAATCAAGGAGCAATCATGAACGAAGAAGATTTGACAGGCCGTTCCTATCGCCACCGTACTATGGTGGAGTTGGAGCAGTTGATGGTGGAAAGTTTGACTGGCAACAGCTACTCCCGCGAAAGCCACTTCCGCCGTAATGCACTCCCGATCCTCAGTGGCCTGCTGAACACCACCTTTGACGAGGACGTTTGGATGAACCTGGTGGGTTCTCCCCACGTTGCCTACGACGTCTACAGCGACGACGGTGAAGAACTGCTGTTCACCCTCCCTCCTCTGATGTACGTCGGCTCCAGCCTCATCGGCAGTGACGACCAGCCGAGTTTGACCGAAGAAACTGGTCAGCTCATTCGCCAAGCAGGCGGCGCTAACCTCTTATCAGATGAGGCCGTGGGTCAGCTGGTCTACAAGACCGTTCAAGCCATTGGCGATGCCACCTACGCTTCTGCGGTTATCCGCGCGAAGAACACCATCGATACCCTGAACGGCATTTTCCGTCGTTACGGGTTGACGGGTCAAATCGAGTACCCTGAAGGTTTGCTCGCCGCACACGCCGCGGCCATGAATGAGCAACCTGCCTCGGCTACAGCAGAAAATGTGGCTCCCCCAGCCCCAGCCCCCACTACTCAGAGCTTTGCTTTTGATGGCGGAGAAGATCTATAACCTGCCACCCTGCTTAGCAGGGTGGCGACGTTTCCTCGTATTCGGAGATGTCCATCTCTTACATGGTCGTGTCCCTACTGCCCACATTGTGAACATCCTGACCGAAAAGATCATCGATGCTGGCAGGATTTCTGCCATCTACATCGTTGGGGATTTGTGGGATGATTCTCGGTATCTTCGTACGGAAGATAGCAAGGTGGCCATTGCGTTTATTGTCTGGTTACTGAACTACTGCAAAGTCCAAGGCATCGCGCTGCGGGTTTTGGAGGGGACACCGTCGCACGATCACAAGCAATCAGAGATGATTGTCAACATGAACGCGACGATTGGTGCCGATGCCATGTATCTGAACGAGGTAGGGGTGATGTACGACCCTGCTATCGATGCGGTGATTGGTTGGGTTCAGGATGAATACCGGATTGATGCAACTGAGACCGAGCGCATCATGGATGAGAAGATGCTTTCCGGGGGTTACGACAAACTGGACTTTTGTTTCATGCATGGCATGTTCAAATTCCAGTCACCAGTAGAAAACATTCGATACTTCGACATGTCCTTCTGGCTGGCCCGCGTGCGTCAACTCATCATGATAGGTCATGACCACCGTCCGAAGCAGTGGGATCGAATCCGTGTGACTGGCAGTCCTGAGCGACTGTCGCATGGCGAGGAAGAAGACAAAGGTGTGACCATCGTGGATTATGATGGCCAACACACCCGCGATTACTTCTGGGTAAACGAACGCGCGGTGCCACAGTTTACTGTCCGTGTAACCGAGGACTATGACGCGTGCTTGGCACAATGCTTGGAGCGGATTAATCGCATACTGGCACATCCGTCGTGTGACCTCGGTCGATTAAAAATCGAATACTACGACGGTAGCCCCATCGCCGCTAACGTTGCCCAATGGAAGCGCGAGTACCCGTTCAAAATAGAACTCGACAAAATCAGCAACCAGCAGGAGTTGGACGCGGTGATGGAGAGTTTCAATCAGGACGACGACGAGGAGGAACCGATACTGCCCGACACCATTGAGCGTTTGATGTTGGAGGCGACGTCACATCTTCCTTTGAAACCTGATATCGTTAGTTCCATCGTGAGGAGTGTACAATGAGCCCCATCAGTAGCGATCGGGTGTTTGGAAACTTCCCCATCTCAATTGCGACATCGCTTGCAATTGAGGGGTTGTTCCACGTGGGTGAATTCGAAGGGGCCATCGGCCCCTTAGCTGCCGAGAGTCATCAGGCGCTTTGGATAAACCTGCGCACGCTGTTCCGTAATGGCTTCTATGCCTTTGAAGATAAGCGTGAATTTCTCACCCCCGAAGTAATGGTTGATTCGTTAACGCAAGACGTGGCTGCGATTCGCACCGCGGTAAGTCAGCATGCGCCGAATCTGGAAGTGCAGTTCTACTTCTGCCAAATGCACAAAGTCAACCAAGCGTTCCCAGAAGCAAGTTTCAAGAATGCTAACACCCCCGCCCAACTCTTTTACAATGCGCTGGAGAAGGACACCTACGCAGGGATGGTGGATGTATCGCAGTACAAGGTTTTCGATGTCGAGATCAAAAACGACAAAGAGACGTTGATTGTCACGCACATGCCAATGGACTTGCTGTGGCGTGCCAACTTTCCAAAGCTGACACTGCTGGAATCTCACACCGGTAAGATAAAGGCTCACACAGAGTGGTACAGTAAGCTGAATGGGAAACCTGCCCAGCTTCCGTTCTGTAAAGCATTCCTGGTGTTGTTTGGCGATGGGGTGGTGTTCTCACCACTCGACCGCAAATCCCGTGCTGTGTTATTAAAAGTGGCGGATAAATACAAGTGGAACCAAGGCACTACGTGGGACCGTATCAACAACGCATTGCGTTTGGAGAACGAACCCCATTTGGTCGAGTTCTTACGTCGTCTGAGTCGCTAACCCTCATTTTTACGGGTGCAACTCTTAATTTGTGAAGCACATCCCCTAGATAGGTGACCCATGAATCAAGAAATCTTAAAAGACCGTTTTCTTTACCCGATGACCGAACCGGATGGTCAGGGTAAGCAGCGTAAGCTCGGCATCGAGCCGAATATCTTCAAGAACTCCGACGAGTGTGAAGGTCTGGTTTTCAAATACAGTTTTGCCCAAGGCGAAGGTCTCTACTTCGTTGCAAACCAAACTGTGTTCTTGGCCGTCATGAAAGGTCTGGAAGATCTGCTGCGCACCAAAGAGCCCACTCCTCCGCTGATCTGGGAATACCAGCCGAACCCGCAAAAGCCCGCGGTTAAGCTGGCAGTTGGTCGTGGCGATGACCTGCGTCCGTTCCTGGCCATCTCTGGCGAGATTAACGGCAAGGTTCGTTCCAAGCGCTTCTACTGGTATCTGCCGAAAGGCTACTCGCTGGTTCGTAACGGCAACCCAGTATCAGATTTGGAAGGTGCGGAGACCATGATGCGTTCCTTCATCGGTCGCACCGACCTCTTCCTGCGCGTACTGGAAGACTCTTACAAAGCCCGCGTGTTCCAGCAGGGCGGCGGTAACCGCGGTGGTGGCGGTGGCAACCAGAATTACCGTGCGCCTGCCGGTGGTGATGCCCAGTTTGATGACCTGTTCTAAAAACGTGAACCTGACCCGTGGGATATCCCACGGGTCATTCTATCGCCAAGTAACGAGTCGTGCTGGAATAAATCACAGATAGATTTTATCTAAGTGAATAACTCACTTAAAAGAGTTTACCAGCCAAAGGGTGAAACAATGCATATCAGCAAAGATAAAAATACCATCGAAATTTGTTTTGGTAATGAAACGCTTTCGTTTGGCGGCCTCGCTCGCATGCGCAAGAAAGGAATGTCGGAGCGTGGTGATGAGCTGCTCATGGTTGAGCTGAATCGTCTGTGGAATCTGTACGATGTGGATACCCAAGAAAAGGTGTTCCAGTGCTACAAAGACCTGGACGAGATTTCCACCGAAGGAATGGAGGTCATTGAAAAGCACCTTCCAACAATTGTTGCGCGGCTGGTGGAACTGCATCCGGCTGAGGTGTTCAAGAATCTGTACCCGCGTGAGCGTGTGTGGATTCCTGAGTCACTGCACGACGACTTTACGCGGATGTCACCCAACTACACAGAAGGGATGACTTACACCGCCCCAGATTACTACAACCTGATTATCTTCGCTTTGCAACTTAAACCATTGTTGCCGGTTTTCGGTCTGCTACAAGTGTACGATACTCAGCGCACAACCCGTCGTCGTTCTCAAGAAGAACGCGACCGTAATGACCGTGAGCAGTTGGCGAGACGCCGTGCCACCATCCAACGTACCGTGATGGCGTTTAACTACATCATGGAAACGGAGATGGCAAACTCCGCTGCGGTTGGAAAACTGCGTACCTACCTGAACGATAGCGTGAAGAACTTCCAGCGTGAGATGCAACGCGGCTCTTCCACGATTGAAACAATCGCGGCGTATTGTGGGTTTGGTACGGACATGCTCGAAGATTATCTGATGGCGTATGCTGTCGTCAACGTGTTGGCGCAGCAAATCGTGGGGGCGATTCGCAACCATAGCCTGAATGATAACGCACAGCTCGTCACCGAGATTTATTTCTCAGTGAAGGGTGAAGTGGAAACGGGGTTGGCCAACAAGCTGACCATGAAGAACGTTTCCTCGAAGCCGAGTATCAAGGTGGCTAGCGTTGGTGGTGAACGTGGTAAGTTCTCAAGCATTGACTTGGTATCTGCCCGTTCTGATGGCCCTATCAAAGAGCCGATTCGCGGTGAAATGCAGTTCACTCATCCGGAGTACCAACGTAGCTTATATAAGGCGATGAATATCGACCTGACCTTTGACCAAGTCCAGATGCTCATCGAGAATGCGAAAACCTTCATCGATGAACCGTGGTACGAGGTTCAAGAGTGGCTGGTGGCGTTGGCTACCCATCGCTTTGTGGACCGTCGCACCATTAAGGACATGGATCCCATTGCGCCACGTGTGGCGATGGGGTGGGCACAGGCGGTGTTCATTCACTACGGGATGTACGATATTGCGCAGATGCTGTCGTGCCGTGTCCGTCCACGTGACTTGAATCTGCTGGGGTACATCATCAATCCGTATACCAGCGCATTTAAAGAAGATGTGGATAGATATTATCCTCAGGGATACACGACACATCGCGGTTTTGGTGCAGGCGCATCGTCTCCGCTTTATCAGTCTGTGCAAGCATTCATTGGCCTGATGAACCGCTATGAGTATCAACTCACGGCAAGCAATCAGGACGTTGCGGCTCTGCTGCGCATTCCAATGGAAGTCGTGTCCGCGCCAATCGTACATGTGCCGAATCCCGATATCGGCATTGCGTTGGTGGAAATGAGCCTTATCCAGGCTAAGAACAAATTGAAAGAAGTTGATTTTTATACCCTCTAAGGAGTCTCGAATGTCCATGAAACTGTTGAACTTTGTGATGTATCCTGTCTACGGTATCCCTGAACAGATCCGTCGTCGGATAGACATCAACGGAGGTCTAGGTGACCTCCAAACTCTTTCTCAGGTGGTTGACCGCTTTGGCGATAACGCGCTCGGCACCCAAGAGTTCTCTGTGGCCATGGGTGGGGTAGTTAACTTCGATGGCACACCGCAAGGTTTTGAACGTCCTTTCGTGGACGTATCTGGTGCTGGCGAAAGTGGTATCCGGATGCCGTACGGCGATTCCGTCACCGGCGTGTACAACTGGATTGCGGTGATGGTAGAAAACCCCATCAACAGCACCCGTTCCACCGAGAACCGCTACATCATGTCCGGCTACACTAGCCGTGCAGAACCGTCAATGCTTGGACGCATGCCAGACGACATGCGTCTGTACATCAACGACATCTATTGCGTGCAAGCCACGTACCTGATGTCTGGTTTGGGCGAGCGTCAAATCGACCCGGGTTCTTTCCGTGTTCTGGAAAGCTATGTGCTTTGCCAGACGCTGGAAGACCAGCTCAATGGCGTGTCTGAGTTGGATGTTAGCCCCATCGCAGTAACCAAAACTGCCGAGATGGTTCGCAAGATTGGTGCAGATGACGGTGTTATGCTGGTGCCAAACCAGCGTAGTCCGCTGGGTGGTAACGGCGACAACGCCTATTATTCCAGCAGTTTCCAGGCCAGCCCTCAACTGATGGCCAGCCAGCTGAGCAACCCAGAAGGGTTTGTGGGGACGCTGGCAAAAGGATACATGCATGCCAAAGTCACCAAAGATGATGACCTGGGCTCCAGCATGTCTTTCTTTACCGAAGCAGGTTCGCAGGTTGAAACCTTCCTTCGCCAGAAGACTATTCAGCGCAATCTGAACAGTCACAACGTGATTCGTGGCATGCAAACCGCTCTGAGTCAGGTTGATGGTGTGGGGAGTAACGCCTTGGGACATCGTGGTAACTTCTCGCTGGGCAACCTGCGCGGTGCTATCATGAACCCGGTCGAGTTGGATAGCTGGGTATCTCAGTCTATCACGTTAGCTCGTCAGCGCGGCTTCCAGAGCGCAATGGAGAACACCGATACTTGGGTAACCAGTAACGGCCAGTCCACTCGCGCATCGCTCATCAGTTACGACATCGCCATGCAGCTCGGCCCAATCCTGAGCCGCCACTTGGTTGGTGCAGCACGGTTTGTTTACGACAACCGCTGTGCGGATCTGATGACGCCTGCTCAGTTGCAGGTGATTGAGACATCAATCGAATCCATCAACGGTGGACCGTTACCTCGTCTGATGGCAGTCCGTCTGCAAAAGGATTTGGAATCGTTGATGCTCAAAGCCAGTAAGCATAACCGTCAAGCGTTCAGATGCACGGTAACGACCCGTCTGGGCACCGTCACCCGCGTTGAGATTTGCATGGATGGTTCAATGCCTGAGTTCTTCACTTACGCATCCTTCATGTCCAACCGTATGCACGTGGGTATCACCAACGATGCAAACTACGTGGGCACGCTGGGCGCAGGGGT
>JACCEA011707236.1_pt1 | contig 25043 bp, 22 predicted proteins | sample 7449851 | NCBI WGS metagenome assembly JACCEA01 (sample SAMN15323453, study PRJNA562643) | freshwater metagenome | isolation source: river surface water | place: USA:Blue River Watershed | collected 2017-08-18 | reverse complement strand
TGACTATGTCATTTGCCGGTCCTCCAGAAGACGATATCGACTGGGCGGATGTTTCTCCGTCTGGTGCAGCCAAGTTCCTTGCGCGTGCATGGCGAGCAGCCAATGATGTCGTTAGCCCAGTTGGGTCAGATGCTGCACTTGGAAACAAGGAGTTGCGTAAGGCGACCCACACTTTCTTGCGTGACTTTGGCCCAGTAATCGAAGGCTTCAAGTTCAATGTCGGTGTTGCCAAAATTATGGAGCTAGTCAATGCGCTTCGTAAGGCTATTGACGGCGCTGCCGGTCCTGCTGATCCAGCAGTGCGCGAAGCAGCCGAAGTCGTAGCCAAGGCACTCTCGCTTTTTGCTCCGTATACGGCAGAGGACATGTGGGCACAGCTTGGTCATCAGCCTGGAGTTGCGCTTGCACAACTGCCTGAAGCCGACCTAACTTTGCTGGTTGAAAGTTCAGTGGTTGCTGTCGTGCAGGTCGACGGCAAGCTACGGGACAAATTTGAAGTTGACGTAAACATTTCCGAGGATGAACTCCTCGCTTTGGCTATGCAGTCAGAACCGGTCAAGCGTGCAATTGGGGATAAGTCGATTGCAAACTCCATTGTTCGCGTTCCAAAACTTGTGAACATAGCTACCAAGTAAACAGTTACTCACAGAACTACCCAAGGCGCTCAGTGCAATCACTGGGCGCCTTACCTTTTGGTAATGGGTTGGATAAAGTCCAGGTTTTCAGAGGCGCTGTCGGGTACGCAACCCATCAGTAAAAAACTCGCTTTTCTGTTGCTGGGAGTCGTTGCCGTTGGTCTAATTGCAGTCAATAGTCTTACCGGGGCATCTGGTGATTCCCAGATTTCGCTTAGTGGACCTGGAGAAAATCAAAACATCGAGCCTTCCGCTGCGAGCGTTTCAGTCAATCAAGCAATCATTTTCGTACACGTAATCGGCGAGGTTAAGAAGCCCGGTATTTATGAACTTGAGGCTGGATCTAGAGTTTTCGATGCTGTTTTTGCGGCGGGTGGGCTTACCGAAGATGCTGAACAAGCCACCGTAAACCTTGCGAGATCGCTTACCGATGGAGAGCAAATCCACATCGGTGCAATTGGAGAGGCACTATTTGGTGGCAATACCGAAGAAGGTCAGGCGGCAAAAATAAATCTCAATCGGTCATCCCAGGTTGAACTCGAGTCTTTGCCCGGAGTAGGCCCAGCCTTAGCTGGCCGAATTATTGATTATCGCGAACAGAATGGCGGTTTCCAAGCCATAGAAGACCTGAAGAACGTGGGTGGTATTGGGGACAAATTATTTGCAGGCCTAATGAACGAGGTGACCATTTGAGAATTTGGATTGCTGCCGGAGTTCTTTGGATTTCATTGGTGGCCCTAATTCAAGGCTTGGGGACATGAGGCAACTTCTGCGCTGGCTGGTGCCAACTGTCTTAGCTCTAACTGTGGGATTGACCTCCTATGGGATTCAACTCGGCAACTCAAAGCCGACAAATTTAGTGACAGTAATCGAAAACTATGAAGGCGGCCAAGCTGAATTCTCAGTTATTCGAGAACTGCCTGCGACCAATTCAGCCTTCTCCGGACCGCGTTTCGAGATTTTGCTTGAGTCGATTCACATTGATAACGAAGTTGCCAAAGTTCGCGCATTTGGGGTTTTGAACGGAAAAGATCCGAGTGAGTCGCTTGCGGTTGGAGCAAAGTATCGGTGTTTTATGAATTTTGCGCCCATTCAATCGGTCAATCGACAAATCTTTCGCGCGAGCTGCATTTCTGGCTTCGAATTGTTAATGCCAGCTCACCCAGGAGCAAATGCCTCAAAGCGGTTCAGAGATTCTTTCCTTGTTAATCTGGCCGGTATTTCGGCTGAGGCTAAGGGGCTGGTGGCTGGATTGGCCATCGGAGAGAAGCGGCTACTTAGTGATGAGTTTTCCGTTCAGATGAAGGCGGTTGGTTTGACGCACCTGACTGCGGTCTCTGGGGCAAACTGTGCAATCGTGGTCGGGCTGGTGTATTTAGTTTCGATGCGCATCTCGCGGCGCAGGATTGTTCGCACAGTTATTGGTGTTGTAGCACTGGTGCTTTATGTCGGGCTGGTCGGTCCCGAGCCAAGCGTAATCAGATCTGCCTTTATGGCTGGTGTAGTTTTAGTCGCTGCCTCTCTAGGTCGGCCCGCTGCTGGTTCGCCAGCTCTTGCGCTTGCCGTGTTGGTGCTGCTTTGCATCGACCCATGGTTGGCAACAGATTACGGTTTCATGCTGTCGGTGGCCGCAACCGCAGGAATACTTCTGCTCACAAGGCCACTGTATGAGAAGTTCAAGTCCCTTATGCCTGCATGGATTGCGCTGGCACTCGCCGTTTCGGCGGGTGCTCAGGTTATGTGTTTGCCCGTTCTTTTGCAGCTCCAAGAGGGTTTAGCCACTTATTCATTGCTGGCCAATCTTCTGGTCGAACCAATGGTCGCCCCAATTACTGTCCTGGGTATTCTTAGTTGCTTGGTTGCCATTCCACTACCTGGGCTGGCTGTCGCTCTAAGTTGGCTCGCATCCGTCGCAGCGCAGTGGATAGTCGTGACCACCCAATTGTTGAGCAGTCTGGCTGGCGGAGTAATTCCATGGCCAAACGGATTTCTTGGTGCGATTTCGGCCGTGGTCGTAATTATCGCGCTGGTAGTTTTTCTGCTGGCATCTGCTCAGAAATCAAGGAACTGGGCGGCTTTTGCTCTGCTAATAATTTTGGGCGTGACCATCGGGTCAGCTGGTTCGGCTGTAAAGAGATACGGAACCTGGCCTAACCAGGCATGGCAGGTAGTTGCCTGCGATGTTGGACAAGGGGATGCGTTTGTCCTTCGTTCTGAGGGGCTAACTGCTGTAATCGATGTTGGTCGCGAGAATGCGCCAACAAAAGAATGCTTGGATCGACTTGGGGTGCAGACCATCGACCTGCTGGTGCTTACCCACTACGACCTAGACCATGTGGGTGGGCTCGGTGGTGCGCTTGCTGGTCGTCGCATCGGCGAGGTATTACTTTCTCCGTTTCCAGATGAACGTTGGGCTGCTAGCAATGTTCAAGAGACACTGCAGGCGATGGGGTCACGCATCTATCGGCCATTTGAGGGCGATAGCGGGAAGCTAGGGGCGTTCACCTGGACGGTGCTGAATCCACCAAGGAACCTAAACCTGGTTGAGGACTCAAATGACGCTAGTCTTGCGATGCTTTGGAAGGGCGCCGAGCTTAATTTCCTCGCATTCGCAGATCTAGGTGAAAGGGGCCAGATGCGTCTTGGCGCGGCATCTTCAACCTGGCTTGGGCAAGGCCTCGACAACGTACCCATGATTCTCAAAGTTGCCCATCACGGATCACGGGACCAATTCTCCGAACTGTATGAGGCAGTTCGTCCAGATGTGTGTCTGATTTCCTCTGGAGAGGGCAACAGTTACGGGCATCCGACCAGAAGAACGCTAGATCTTTTGGAAAGCTTGAATTGTGAAACGCTGAGAACAGACAATCTGGGGTCGATCTCCCTTCAGGTCAACCAGAATGACTTGAAGCTTGGAGTCAGCGGTCGCGGTTAGGCTTATGGGGTGAGTAAAGCAAAGATCATTGACTGGCGCCGTGCGGCACCGGATTCCGTGGTTTTTGTCTCAGGTCCAGAAGAATTTTTGGCCGGTCGAGCAATTCGTATGATTCGTGAAACCCTAAAGGGGCAAGATGATGCGCTCGAGATTCACGAAATCGAGGCATCGGACTACTCAGCCGGAACTCTCCTAAACCTGACCAGTCCGTCGCTATTTGCCGAACCTCGATTGTTGATCATTCGTGGGCTCGAGCGGTGCTCTGATGACCTAATTGCGGATGGCATTGCATACCTCGAGCACCCCACTGCAGACACCACCGTAGTTCTCCGGCACAACGGTTCGAGCGTTCGAGGCAAGAAACTCGTTGATGCCATTCGTGTCAGCAGCCACGCAACAGAAATCAATTGCGCTGAGATAAAAAAAGATGCTGATCGCGTGTCTTTTGTTCAAGCAGAATTTGCCCACGCCGATAGGAAAATCGCTCCAGCAGCCGTTAGAGCTTTGCTTGACGCATTTGCTGATGACATTGCAGAGCTGGCTTCGGCTTGTAATCAATTGCTGATGGATAGTTCTGAGACCATCTCCGAAAGTGTTGTCGATCGCTATTACGGCGGCAGAGTCGAAACAAATGCATTCAAAGTCGCAGATGCTGCTCTTGCCGGAAAGTCGGGGGAGGCCCTGTCGCTTCTCCGTCATGCAATTGCTACCGGCGCGGATCCAGTACCGCTAGTTGCCGCCATCTCTATGAAGATTCGCCAGCTGGCCAAAATCTTCGGCAACCGCTCGGCGTCACCGCAGTCGTTAGGCATGGCGCCTTGGCAGGTTGACCGAGCGCGTAAAGACCTCGTTGGCTGGACCGACGACGGTCTGGCAAACGCCGTTTCAGCTATGGCGATTGCGGATGCCGCCGCCAAAGGTGCGGAGCGAGACCCTATCTATGCACTTGAAAAGGTCATTCACCTCATCTCGAATAAGGGACTAAGTGGATCGTCGAACTAAGGTTCTCGGGCTTCTAGCTCTAATTGCTATTTCCCTTGTCCTCAGACCCGCAGTGGCGGTTATTGGCCCTCTGCTAGCCGAAATAACCGATTCGCTAGCGCTCTCTCCAACCGATGCGAGCGTGTTGACCGCAGCGCCAGTTCTATGTTTTGGCCTAGGTGCTTTTTTTAGTCCCTGGTTGGTATCCCGATTCGGTGTCGACCGAGCCATGATGCTGGTTCTCTTAGTCCTTGCAATCGCGATGGCGCTTCGAGGGTTCCTGGGGTTCCCAGGTCTTCTAGTTGGTACTGTCGCGGCTGGGCTCTCGATTGCTGCAGCCAACGTCCTGTTGCCTTCGGTGGTGCGCCGAGACTTTCCAAAGTCGGTTCCGCTGGTCACCGGCATGTACACCACGGTGCTAGCAATTTCGGCCAGCTTTGCTGCCTCTTCGGCTGTATCCGTAAGTGGCGCACTAGGTGGTTGGCAAGCGGCATCAGCTATTTGGGCTGCACCTGGATTGCTGGCAATTGTGCTTTGGGCACCAAAATTGACTCGCGGTCGTAACGACTCGATTGCGCCGATTGCCCACTTAGGTCAGGTAAATTCCCTTCCACTCCATTCGGGTTTAGCTTGGCTCCTGGTGCTGTTTTTCGGAATTCAGTCACTTGGTTTCTACGCGATCCTTGGCTGGCTTCCGACGGCCCTGCTGTCGAAAGGGTTTACCGACGGCGACGTTAGTTGTTATTTGGGTATCGCAACATCGATTGGAATCCCGTTCGGGCTAGCAATGTCGTCGATCCTGGGCAGGTTTAAATCACTCGCTTGGTGGGCTTCCGGCTCGAGTGCGGTTTCAGCTGCAGGGTTTGCTGGGTTGGCCACATCGCTGGCCTCAAGTAACGCCGATGAAGTGATTCTTCTGCTCAGCTCAATCTTGATTGGAATTGGGCAGGCCTCCACCTTTCCTATTTCCCTCTCGCTAGTGAGCATTCGCGCATCGAGCAGTTCTGCAACGACTCAGTTGTCAGCGATGACCCAGGGGATTGGCTATTTAATCTCTGCCTTGGGCACCTTCGTAGTTGGTGTTCTGGCCACCGCAACTGGCTCTTGGGCGGTCAGCCTTTGGCTGCTTACAGTTCTGACTGTGCTGCAGATGGTCTGCGGCTACATTGCAGGTAAGCCAGGTGTGGTTCAGGACAATAAAAAACCCCGAGTCAAATGACCCGGGGTTTTTCTAAAGCTTCGGTTTAGAGAGCTGCAACCTTCTTGGCAAGTGCTGACTTGCGGTTTGCAGCGTTGTTCTTGTGAAGAACACCCTTTGAAACTGCCTTGTCTAGCTTCTTGCCAGCTAGTGCAAGAGCTGCTGCTGCTGCTACCTTGTCGCCGCTTGCAGTCGCTTCGCGAGATGCGCGAACAGCGGTCTTGACCTCGCTGCGAACAGCCTTGTTGCGCTCAGCAGCCTTTAGGTTGGTGCCAATTCGCTTAATCTGTGACTTGATGTTTGCCATGTTTCACTTTCTTGGTTTGCACCCTGCAGTCGCAGGCATGCTGAACAAATTCAAAACTTGTGGGATTTGGATGATTACTTCATCCGTCTCGACCTCTAATGCTACCAGCAGTATGCGGTAATCGGCAAGTAAATCCCTCGGAGTGCCGTCGAGCATGTGAGAGAATAGAGAAACCGCTGAGCGGTCCCTTTCTTCAATCTAATTAGAGGTTTCTTTTGTCGCCACGCGCAACCACCCGTCTAGAACCGGCAAAGACCGATCCAGCGATGATTCGCAATTTCTGCATCATCGCCCACATTGATCACGGTAAGTCAACTTTGGCTGACCGAATGCTTCAGCTAACCGGTGTCGTCGACGACCGTTCGATGCGTGCCCAGTACTTGGACCGCATGGACATCGAACGTGAGCGCGGAATCACGATCAAGTCCCAGGCGGTTCGCATGCCTTGGGAGATGGATGGCAAAACCTACGCGCTCAACATGATTGACACACCTGGGCACGTTGACTTCACCTACGAGGTATCTCGTTCATTGGCCGCCTGTGAGGGCGCTGTTCTTCTTGTTGATGCTGCTCAGGGTATCGAGGCCCAGACCCTGGCCAACCTTTACTTGGCGATGGAAAATGACCTCAAGATCATCCCAGTCCTAAACAAAATTGACCTCCCAGCTGCGCAGCCAGAAAAGTATGCGGAGGAGCTGGCCAACCTAATCGGTGGAAATCCTGAAGATTGCCTTCGCGTTTCAGGAAAAACCGGTATGGGTGTTGACTCGCTGCTTGACCTGATTGTCAACGAGGTGCCTGCGCCAGTTGGTGACCCAAATGCGCCTGCTCGCGCGATGATCTTTGACTCGGTTTATGACAGCTATCGTGGCGTAGTTACTTACATCCGCATGATTGACGGGCAGCTCAAGCCACGTGAGCAAATCACCATGATGTCTACTAAAGCGGTTCACGAAGCGCTGGAGATCGGTGTTTCTTCACCAGAACCAGAACCTACCAAGGGCCTTGGAGTCGGTGAGGTCGGTTACTTGATCACCGGTGTGAAGGACGTTCGTCAGTCCAAGGTCGGTGACACGGTTACCACCAAGCTAAACCCGGCAACTGAGCCGCTAAAGGGTTATGCGGACCCAAAGCCAATGGTTTTCTCGGGCGTGTATCCGATTGATGGATCCGACTACCCAGTCTTGCGCGAAGCGTTGGACAAGCTCAAGCTTTCAGACGCCGCACTGGTCTACGAGCCAGAAACCTCGGTAGCTCTCGGTTTCGGATTCCGAATTGGATTCCTGGGACTATTGCACCTAGAGATCGTTACCGAACGTCTTGAGCGCGAGTTTGGGCTTGACCTAATTGCTACGGCTCCATCGGTGGTCTACGAGGTAACCCTTGAGAACGGCGACGAGATTACCGTCACTAACCCGAGTGAATTCCCTGGCGGAAAAATTAAGAAGATCCTCGAGCCGATTGTGCGTGCCACAATTCTGAGCCCGAAAGACTACGTCGGTACCATCATGGAGCTCTGCCAGAGTCGCCGTGGCACCATGATCGACATGCAATATCTTGGTGAAGACCGCGTTCAGCTTCGATACACCCTTCCGCTGGCCGAGATTGTCTTTGACTTCTTCGATCAGTTGAAGAGCAAGACCGCCGGTTACGGATCTCTCGACTACGAGGAAATCGGTCTTGAAGAGGGCGATCTAGTCAAGGTTGACCTGCTTCTTCAGGGTGAACAGGTTGATGCCTTTAGCGCAATCGTGCACCGAGAAAAGGCTTATGCCTACGGTGTCATGATCACCGGCAAGCTACGCGAGTTGATTCCGCGCCAGCAGTTCGAAGTCCCAATTCAGGCTGCCATCGGTGCCAGAATTATTGCCCGCGAGTCAATCAGGGCTATGCGTAAAGATGTTCTTGCCAAGTGTTACGGCGGTGACATCAGCCGTAAGCGCAAACTTCTTGAGAAGCAAAAAGAGGGTAAGAAGCGCATGAAGACCATTGGTCGCGTTGAAGTGCCGCAAGAGGCATTCATTGCCGCGCTATCGACCGATGGCGAGAAAAAGGGCGAGAAGAAAAAGTAGTGGCCGGACCACTGCCGATTGGCGAACCTGCCCCGAGTGACGGCAGTCTGCCGGCACAAGCAGGCGAGGGTGCTGAACACAGAAGCTTCCACGCCTATGTGCACATTCCTTTTTGCCGTGTCCGTTGCGGTTACTGCGATTTCAATACCTACACAGCCTCCGAGCTCGATGGCGCGAGCCAATCTGAGTATGCAGAAGTCCTAATATCTGAGATTGCCTTTAGCGAGGGAGTTCTAGCTCGAACCGGCATCCAGAACCGGCCTCTTTCCACGGTATTTTTTGGTGGTGGAACTCCTACGCAATTGCCGGCTTCAGACCTAGTCAAGATTCTCGCTTCACTCGACTCAGCGTTCGGTATTGCAGACGCCGCCGAAATAACTACTGAGGCCAACCCCGATACCGTTGACCTCGAATACCTTCAAGCTCTCACAGCGGGTGGATTCACCCGAGTATCTTTCGGTATGCAATCCGCTGTTCCATCGGTCTTAGCCACGTTGGAGCGTACACACAATCCGGCAAACGTCCCGGCCGCCATCGAGGCCGCAAAAGCTGCTGGGCTGGCGACCTCTGTAGACCTAATTTACGGAGCACCGGGCGAGACCCTAGAGCAGTGGCGCGAAAGCATCTTGGCCGCACTGAGCATGGAACCCGATCACGTTTCTGCATACGCCCTGATCGTAGAACCGGGCACTAAATTGGCGCGGCAGATTCGAAGCGGTGAGCTCGATGAGCCCGATGAAGATTTGCAGGCAGATAAGTACGAGCTGGCCGATCAGTTGCTAAAAGATGCTGGATTCAAGTGGTACGAGGTTAGTAACTGGGCAAAGGATTCTGCCGGTGTTAATAATGCATCGAGGCATAACCTGGCTTATTGGCAGGGGCAGGACTGGTGGGGTTACGGCCCCGGCGCTCACAGTCATTTCGGGGGCGTACGTTGGTGGAATCAGAAGCATCCGAGTGCCTATTCGGCATCTCTGACGTCCGGAAACTCGCCTGCTGCTGGTCGGGAAGTCTTGTCGGAAAGGACACGCCTTGAGGAGAGAATTCTCCTCGAAATCAGAATTTACGAAGGTCTTTCTGTCGACCTGGCCAAAACAGTTAGCAAGCACGCAGTGGAGTTGATCGCTGGATTCATTGCCGACGGCTTAATCGAGCCGGGAGCGGCGATTAGTGGTCAAATCCGTCTGACGCTCAAGGGTCGGTTATTAGCCGATGCTCTAGTTAGACAACTACTGGACTAGTTCTTGACGAATCGGATAGTCAGCGGATAGCGATAGAAGTCTCCCTGGCTGGCTCGATAGGAAGCGACAATCCTAAAAATTGTCCAGTAGATTGGCAACGCCCAAATTACCAACCAACCGATAACTGAAATCGCTAGGCCGATAGCAAAGACCACCATCGTTAGGCCAAAGTTGAGCGACTCTGTCACGTGGTGACGAATGAACGGCCCCTTGTCTCTGAAAAGCAGAAATCCAAGTACTGGGGCAAAGAACTCAAGCACAATTGCAACAGCGTGTACTAGGACCGACCAAAGTTTCTCTTCCTCTTTCGAGAATTGGTTACCCGCAGATTTGTACTCGTTTGTGTCTGACATGATTTCTTCCCCTTTACCTAGCCGTTTCAGTCTATGGAATCGGCCCACCACAGGCTAATATTGGCACTCAAGGACATCGAGTGCTAGCGAAAGAGAGGCCATCTTGATACCGGATAGAAGCCTCGAGGTTTTGCGAGCGATTGTTCAGGACTACATCGCAACCAAAGAGCCGGTAGGTTCAAAATCTCTTGTTGAGCGGCACTCATTTGGCGTCTCGGCGGCCACGATTCGCAATGATATGGCGTTTCTAGAAGAAGAGAACCTGATTCATGCGCCGCACACCTCGGCCGGTCGTGTTCCAACCGATAAAGGCTATCGAGTCTTTGTTGATCGCCTTAACGAGGTAAAACCGCTCAATACTGCTGAGCGCCTGGCTATCGAAAGTTTCATGACCGGCAGTGCAGACTTGGATGAAACTCTAGGTAGGACTGTCAGGTTGCTCTCGCAGCTGACCAATCAGGTCGCTATGGTTCAGTACCCAACACTTGGCAAGGCAACCGTTCGGCACATCGAGCTCATTCCCGCCTCTGACACCCGCATTCTTATGGTGCTGATCACTGACAGCGGCCGTATTCAACAGCACGTTGTTGAATTGGGGCAAACCATCGATGAAGGATTCGTGGGTGAACTGAGGGCAAGACTCAACACCCTTTTGACCGGTTTAGCTCTGAGCGCTGTAGCCGAGAAGCTCAGTGGTTTGGACAAGTTTTTTGAGCCACGCTTTGCCCACCAAGTTGGTTTAATTTGCGCGAGCCTGATTGAACAAGTCGATGCAAACCGTCAAGAGAAGATTATTTTGGCCGGGGCCGCAAATCTTGCTAGGCGCGAGCAGGACTTCCCGGGAAGTATTTCTCCGGTACTTGAAGCTATTGAGGAGCAGGTGGTTCTGCTCAAGTTGATTTCGGAAATGCAGGCAGAGCAGCATGGAGTGAGCGTGCGAATTGGCCGAGAAAACTCCTTCGAGGGACTTGCTGGTGCCTCGGTTGTTGTCAGCGGATATGAAAATCAGGGCAGTGAGATTGCCAAGTTGGGCGTCATTGGGCCGACTCGAATGGACTATTCATCAAACATTGCGTCAGTGCGAGCCGTGGCACGTTACTTGACCAAAGCACTAGGAAACTGAGGAACTTTTGGTTGATCACTACGAGGTTTTGGGTGTCGCACGCGATGCATCCGAGGACCAAATCAAGAAGGCTTACCGAAAGTTAGCTCGTGAACTGCACCCGGATGTCAACCCGGCACCTGAGGCGCAGGAGCGATTTAAGTCGGTGACCCACGCCTATGAGGTGTTGAGCGATGCCAATTCCCGACGTCAATACGACATGGGCGGACAGGATCCATTCGGTGGTTCGGGTGGATTCGGATTTGGCGACATTTTTGACACCTTCTTCGGCGGTTCAAGCCAACGCGGGCCAAAGTCGCGTGCCGAGCGTGGGCAGGATGCGCTTATCCGAGTGGAACTAACTCTTGAAGAGGTCACCTTTGGTGTGGCCAAAGAAATCGAGGTCGACACCGCCGTAATCTGTGAAACCTGCTCAGGAAGTTGCTGCCGACCAGGTACATCTATGGCGGTTTGTGATATTTGTCGAGGAACCGGACAAATCCAGCGACAGGTTCGATCACTTCTTGGCAATGTAGTTACCTCTCAGCCGTGTGGAACATGCCGCGGTTACGGTCAGGTAATCCCGGAGCCTTGTCTTGACTGTCGCGGACAAGGAAGAGTTCGAGCCCGCCGTTCGCTTGACCTAAACATTCCCGCTGGAGTTGAAGACGGTTTGCGTCTTCAACTTGCTAGCCAGGGCGAGGTGGGTTTCGCCGGCGGTCCAAACGGAGACCTGTACGTTGACATCTCGGTTCGTGAGCACGACATTTTCGGTCGACAGGGTGATGACCTCACCTGTGTCCTGGTGGTGCCGATGCAGGATGCCATCTTGGGTGCATTGACCAAAATTGAGACTTTTGATGGCCCTCAATCAATCGAGATTGAGCCGGGGCAGCAGACTGGCGACATTATTACCGTCAAGGGCAAGGGTGTTCAGCGACTTCGGGCTTCTGGACGCGGTGATTTGAAAATTCGGGTTCAAGTTTCGACACCAACCAAGCTTGACTCCAAACAGAAGGAATTGATTCGAAAGCTTGCGGCCATGCGCAAGTCTGATTCGATCAAGTTGGTCGAACAGACTCACGGTTTCTTTGCCGGACGACGGAAGAACTAATCATGGTTGAACCGCTGTTTAAAACAACCTTGGGTAGCCCGGTTGTTGATGGCATCATTACTCTTTCAGGTTCAGAGGGAAAGCACGCCGTTTCGGTCCGCAGGATGCGAGTTGGCGAGGGAATTCAGCTGACCGATGGGCGAGGAACTCGAGTTCGCGGTTTGGTGGACTCATTGGCTCAAAATAGCCTGACCGTTCGAATCTCAGAGGTGATTCTTGAGTCTGAACCGGCAGCAAAGTTGACCCTGATTCAGGCACTTGCCAAAGGTGACCGCGATGAACTTGCAATCCAGGCAGCCACCGAATTGGGCGCCTGGGGCATCGTTCCTTGGCAATCAGAGCGTTCTATCTCGCGGTGGGAAGGTGCAAAAGTATCCAAAGGCGTAGAGCGCTGGCAGACGATTGTTGCCGAAGCGGCCAAACAATCTCTGCGGGTATTTGAACCGGTGGTTGCTCAGCCAGTGTCATCAAAGCAACTGGCGACAATGATAGGTTCCTTCGATCTCGTGTTAGTTCTAGATCCAACAGCCAAAGTGGGCCTTGGCAATGTTGATTTATCCGGGGAGAACGTGGCAATTGTGGTTGGCCCAGAGGGCGGCATCAGTGATTCTGAATTGGCACTTTTTGAAGAGGCCGGCGCAACGCGAGTGAACCTCGGTGCGCCCATTTTGCGCACCTCAACGGCGGGTGTTGCTGCGATAGCCGTTATCCAAGCCAAGCTTGGGCTCTGGTCCTGACCGCAGAAGTAGACTGACACCATGATTGACTGCATTTTTTGCAAAATTGCCGCAAAAGAGATTCCAGCAAAGATTGTTGCTGAAACCGAGCTCTCTTTGGCCTTTTGGGACATTGCTCCCAAGCAGCCAATTCACATCTTGGTGATCCCAAAGCAGCATCATGAAAATGTTGCCGAGTTGGCCGCCGAGGCCACAGACTACCTGGTTGATTTGGTGCAGTTGGGGTCTCGCATCGCCTCAGATGTATCCACCGGCTCGTTCCGCCTCACTTTCAACACCGGAGTCGAGGCCGGTCAAACGGTATTCCACGCACACGGTCACATAACCAGCACAACACCTAAGGAGCAGGTTGCCTAATTCTTCGGCCGATAAATCACGCACCGAGATCCTTGAGGTACAGGGAGTGCCGATGGTGGCGCTTTTTGGAACCGAGGACAGGCTCCTAAAGACGCTGGAGCTAACCTATCCAGATGTTGATGTGCACGCCCGCGGAAATTCGATAGCCATCAATGGTCCAGCCAGCCAAGTTGCCGCAGCGAAGAGCCTCATTGAGGAAATGATCGCCATGATCATTGCGGGTAAAGAATTGGTTCCTCAAGACCTGACCCGATCTGCCAAGATGCTGAGTACCGACATCAAACCCGCCGATGTTCTGAGCCAGAGCATTCTGAGCTCGCGGGGTAAGAGCATTAGGCCAAAAACTCTTGGGCAAAAGAACTACGTGGACGCCATTGATGATCACACTGTGGTTTTTGGAATTGGTCCGGCTGGAACGGGAAAGACCTACCTGGCCATGGCCAAGGCAGTTCAGGCTCTACAGCGCAAAGAAGTCAGTCGCATTATTTTGACTAGGCCGGCGGTTGAAGCCGGTGAGCGACTCGGATTTCTGCCTGGAACCCTCAACGACAAGATTGATCCTTATCTAAGGCCACTTTTCGATGCACTTCACGAGATGCTTGATTCAGAAGCTGTTCCAAAGCTAATGGCAGCAGGAACCATCGAAGTTGCGCCGTTGGCCTACATGCGTGGCCGTACTCTAAACGATTCGTTCATCATCCTCGATGAAGCGCAAAACACCACACCAGAGCAAATGAAGATGTTCCTGACCCGATTGGGATTCAATTCCAAAATGGTCGTGACCGGTGACATCACCCAGATTGACCTGCCAACCGGAGCCTCTGGTTTGCGGACAGCCGTGGAGGTTTTAAGCGATCTCGAGGACATGCACTTTGCGACCCTAACCTCTGAGGATGTGGTGCGTCACACCCTCGTTTCAAAAATTGTCGATGCCTATTCGAAGTATGACGAGTCCAAACTGAAGCCTGGAGCCAAGAAATAATGAGTATCGAAATCAATAACGAGACTGAGATTGAGGTCGATGAGGCTCGAGTACTAAGCCTGGCAACCCATGCACTTGACGTTCTCTACATTCATCCCAAAGCTGACCTAGCAATTGTGTTTGTTGATGAGCCCGCTATGGAGACACTCCACATTGAGTGGATGGATGAGCCAGGCCCAACTGATGTGCTCAGCTTTCCGATGGATGAGCTTCGACCTGGGACGGAACTCGAGCCTACTCCAGCCGGTCTCCTCGGCGACATCGTAATTTGCCCTCAGGTGGCAGCCAAGCAAGCCCTTGCTGCCGGGCACGAGACAATAAACGAGGTCTTGCTTCTGACCACCCACGGAATCCTCCACCTGCTTGGGTATGACCACGCCGAACCAGATGAAGAAAAAGAAATGTTTGGACTTCAGCGTGAAATTCTCGAAAGTTTCTATGCGTCTGAAGGTGCTAGTCGTTGATCATTCTCGCAATCTGGATAGCGGTCATTCTGGCCGTCTTGACGACTGTGACGGCCGTTCTCAAGGCGGCTTTAGAAGCCAATGAAGACCCGCAAGCTGAATCCCTTGGTTTTGTGCGACTCAGCCTGACTGGCATTTTTGGTGTGGTTGTTGGCCAAAGCGTCAGCCCGTTGGGGTGGAGTTGGTGGCAGGGTGCCCTAATTGCCAGCTTCTGGATGTTTGCACTGTTAATCGGTAGTCAGTTTGCTGCCAAGCGCCTTGGTCAGGCAGAAGTAATCAAATCGCTTGCTCAATCTGCCGCGCCCCTTATTCGTTCGATTCACCTGGTCTTCACCCCGATTTCTTTGCCGAAGAGTGAAGAGCCAGAAGAGTTTGAGCAGGAACTCCTAGATTCAGTAGAAGAGTTCAGCGAGACCATCGTTCGCGAAATTATGGTTCCGCGAGTCGACATGGCAACGGTTGCCGCCGACGTTGAGCTTCGAGATGCAATGGGTGTTTTTCTAAAACGCGGTTACTCGCGGTTGCCTGTAGTTGGCAAGAACATCGATGACATTAGCGGCATTTTGTACATGAAAGATGTGGCTCGACTGCTGCATGAAAGCCCGAGCGTGATGGCCAAACGAAAGGCAAGCACCGTTGCCCGACCAGTCATCTTCGTACCTGAATCAAAGCAGGTAGATGATCTACTGCGCGAAATGCAACTCTCCTCAACCCACATCGCCGTTGTAATTGACGAGTACGGGGGAGTTGCCGGTCTGGCAACCATGGAGGATGTAATCGAGGAAATCGTCGGTGAAATCAGCGATGAATACGACCGCGACGACTTGGACTTTGTAGATCTTGGTGACGGCCGCTACCGAGTGAATGCCCGTTATCCGCTCAGTGATCTGGGTGCGAATCTTGAGCTCGAACTAGAAGATGAGGACGTTGATAGCATCGGCGGACTTCTGGCCAAGGCTCTGGGTCGATTGCCTAAATTCAAGGATGAGGTAACCGTTTCTGGCCTGAACATCACCGCAGAGCGGATTGAAGGTAAGCGAAAGCGACTAACCTCGGTAATTGTGCAGAAAGCACAGAGTTTGGCTGACGCCCAGTCTGCCTTTGAGCAACTGGATCAGGAGAACTAATGAGCGAGCACCGTTCAGGATTTGCATCATTCGTTGGGCGCCCAAACGTGGGTAAGTCAACTTTGACCAACGCTTTGGTGGGCGAGAAGATCGCCATCACCAGTGCCAAGCCGCAGACCACTCGCCGTGCGATTCGAGGAATCGTCCACCGTGATTTTGGCCAGCTAATCTTGGTCGACACTCCAGGCCTGCATCGACCTCGCACGCTACTTGGACAGCGCCTGAATGATCTAGTTGAGCAAACCCTCGGCGACGTCGACGTGATTGGGTTTTGCATCCCAGCCAACGAAAAAATTGGTCCGGGTGACCAGTTCATCAATGAGCAGCTGAACGAGTTCAGAAGAGCCAAGCTTGTGGCAATCGTCACAAAATCAGAACTGGTTAGTCCTGAGGAGCTGGCTAGGCAGCTGATAGCCGTGGCTGAGTTGCGTGATTGGCGTGCAATCGTTCCGGTTTCCGCAGTCGCCGAGGACCAACTTGAAGTTTTGACGAAGGTGCTAATCGACCTGCTGCCTGAATCGCCGGCTCTTTATCCGCCAGAGGCTGTTACCGACGAGACACTTGAGAATCGCATCTGCGAATTGATTCGTGAGGCTGCGCTCGAAGGTGTTCGTGATGAGTTGCCTCACTCAATCGCTGTCACCATCGATGAAATGTCAAAGCGTAAGGGTCAGAACCTTACCGACATCCATGCCAACATTTTTGTTGAGCGAGACAGTCAAAAAGGCATCATCATTGGCCACAAGGGCTCACGACTAATTGATGTCGGAAAGCGCTCACGACTAGAAATCGAAAAGCTAATCGGGCACAAGGTGTTTCTGGGACTGCGGGTAAAGGTTGCATCAGAGTGGCAGCGCGATCCAAAACAGCTTGGGAAACTTGGATTCTAGGGATTTCAGGTCTACTCTAAAAGTGTGTTCTCGCTCCTGCTTAGCGGCCGCAACGAGGCCTAACCCGGCCTTCCTCGTTGCGGAGCTTTTTGCTGGTCGCACTCACGCCATTGAATTGGCCCACATTTTTAGTCCGAAGGCATAGTTTTAGCTCTCGGGTCAACAGGAGAACATCATGGAAAACACACAGCGTCCTTCGGGAATGCCGGTTCACAAATATGTACCATTTCACGAGCAAATTGCGGTTTCGCTTCCAGACCGCACCTGGCCGAACAAAGTAATTTCTGAGGCTCCGCGCTGGTGCGCAGTTGACCTTCGCGATGGCAACCAAGCCTTGATTGACCCGATGAGTCCGGAGCGCAAGCTCAAGATGTTCAAACTTTTAGTCAAGATGGGCTACAAGGAGATCGAGGTTGGATTTCCATCGGCCAGCCAGACTGACTTTGATTTCGTTCGTCTGCTAATTGAAGATGGGCACATCCCAGCAGATGTGACGATTCAGGTACTAACTCAGGCCCGCGATGCCCTTATTGAGCGCACCTACGAATCTCTAAAGGGTGCCAAGAAGGCAATCGTTCACTTCTACAACTCAACTTCAGTTCTTCAGCGTCGGGTGGTTTTCAACCAGGACAAACAGGGCATCATGGACATCGCACTATCGGGTGCTCGCAAGTGCCGCTCGATGGAGTCGCTGATTCCTGAAACCGACGTTTACTACGAGTACTCTCCAGAGTCATACACCGGTACCGAGCTCGAGTATGCGGTTGAGGTTTGCAATGCCGTCATCGAGGTTCTAGATCCAAAGCCGGATCACAAGATGGTCATCAACCTGCCGGCAACGGTAGAGATGGCAACTCCGAATGTTTACGCTGACTCGATCGAATGGATGAGCCGAAATATCGCGCGACGCGACAGCGTTCTGATTTCGTTGCACCCGCACAATGACCGTGGAACTGCAGTTGCCGCGGCTGAGCTCGGATACATGGCCGGTGCCGACCGTATTGAGGGCTGCTTGTTCGGAAACGGCGAGCGTACTGGAAACGTCGACCTAATCACTCTCGGCATGAACCTGTTCAGTCAGGGTATTGACCCTCACATCGACTTCAGTGATCTAGACGAGATCAAGCGGACAGTAGAGTACTGCAACCAATTGGCCGTGCCAGAACGCGCTCCATACGGTGGAGATTTGGTTTACACCGCGTTCTCGGGTTCTCACCAGGACGCTATCAAAAAGGGCTTCGAGCTCATGGCCAAAGAGGCCGATGACAAGGGCGTGTCGGTCGACGACTTGGTTTGGGCAGTTCCTTACCTGCCAATCGACCCTAAGGACGTTGGTCGTTCATACGAGGCTGTTATCCGTGTGAATTCACAGTCGGGTAAGGGTGGCGTGGCTTATCTTTTGAAGACAGATCACCACCTAGACCTGCCTAGAAAGCTTCAGATTGAGTTCTCGCGCGTGGTTCAAAACCGCACCGATGAAAAGGGCGGCGAAGTCTCATCAGCCATGCTTTGGGACATCTTCACCGATGAGTACCTGCCGGCCCCTGCGGACCGAATCGACCTTAAGTGGGGCCGTTTCGAGCTCAAAAAGATGCGCACCGCCAGCGACATGAACGGCACTGTCGACCTCGATATCGTGTTGCGTGATGGAACTGGCGAGTTGGAAGCACACGGTACCGGTAACGGCCCGATTTCAGCTTTCTTGAGTGTCTTGAGTCAGCAGGGCGTTGAAGTCCGCCTGCTCGACTACGTTGAACACACCTTGAGTGAGGGTGGCGACGCTCAGGCTGCTGCCTACGTCGAGCTAGAGGTCAACGGAAAGACACTTTGGGGTGTTGGTATCGATGGCGACATCTCGACTGCGTCTCTCAAGGCGGTTATTTCCGCGGTGAACCGAGCCATTCGCAACTAATCAGGACAATTAGTCGGATACTTGCTCTGTGCCTTTATACAGAGATGAAGCGGTTGTGCTGCGTACCCACAAGTTGGGTGAGGCTGACCGCATCGTCACGCTTTTGTCGAGGTACAACGGGCAAATCAGGGCTGTAGCCAAGGGTGTTCGCCGTACCGGATCTAAGTTCGGTGCCCGTCTTGAGCCGTTCATGGTTGTTGAAGCTCAGTTTTATGAGGGTCGCACACTCGATGTCGTCAATCAGGTTGAAACTATTGGTGCCTACGGCCGCGAAATAATTGCCGATTACCCTGCCTACACCGCTGCAACAGCGATGGTTGAAACCGCCGAAAAACTTACCGGTGATGACTCAAGTCCTCAGCAGTATTTGCTGTTGGTTGGTGCTCTCAGGTCGCTGGCCAACCGTGAACATGATGCCTCATTGGTTTTAGATTCTTATCTCCTCCGTGCACTGGCAATTGCGGGTTGGGCTCCAAACTTTGTTGACTGCTCTCGTTGTTCCGCTCCAGGACCTCATCAGGCGTTTGTGATGCAGCTCGGCGGCGTGGTTTGTCGTGATTGCCGGCCAGCAGGTGCAGCAGTGATTGACCAGCAAACCGCGGTCATGCTCGGAGCGCTGTTGTCTGGCGAGTGGGAAGTAGTTGAGGCTGCTCCTGACGGTATTCGCTCCGCAGCATCGGGTATCGTTGCTGCTTATAGTCAGTGGCACATCGAGCGCGGACTAAAGTCCCTTCAACACGTGGAACGTCAATGAGTACTTTTGATTCAGTAGCCAAGCCGGGCGTAACCGTGCCAAGTTTTGTGCCCGGATCTGTGCCGCAGCACATTGCCATTGTTATGGATGGCAACGGCCGATGGGCCAACCAGCGCGGACTCACTCGGGTAGAGGGGCATAAAGCCGGTGAGGCGGCCTTACTTGACGTTGTTGCCGGCGCGATTGAAGCCGGGGTTAAGTACCTCACGGTCTACGCGTTTTCTACCGAAAATTGGAAGCGTTCACCTGACGAGGTTCGTTTTCTTATGGGCTTCAACCGCGAGGTGCTTCGAAAGCGTCGCGACCAACTGAATTCCTGGGGTGTCCGGATTCGCTGGGCTGGTCGCAGGCCGCGGCTGTGGTTATCGGTGATCGATGAGCTTAGAGCGGCCGAAAAGTTGACCGAAAAGAACACGACGCTCACTCTGACTATGTGTGTGAACTATGGGTCACGAATTGAGATCGCCGACGCTGTGAAGGCGATTGCAACCGATGTTGAATCAGGCAAGCTAAAGGCAAGCGCAGTGTCAGAGCGCACCATTCAGAAGTATCTCAACACCAACTACCTGCCAGATGTTGATTTGTTCCTTCGAAGCTCGGGGGAGCAGCGCACCTCAAACTTTCTACTTTGGCAGTCTGCCTATGCGGAATTTGTTTTTATGGATACCCTCTGGCCAGACTTTGATCGAACCTCTTTGTGGGCTGCCATCGGGCACTATCACCAGCGAGATAGAAGATTTGGTGGCGCTGTAGATCAGCCAAAATCCCAGGCTTCAAAGTAGACTAAGAACTTCGAACAAGTGCCAGGCATCCAGCTTGGGCAAGGAGTTTAAGTGGCTACCCCAAATCGTCTAGATTCAGTAATTTCTCTCGCAAAACGTCGTGGATTTGTTTTCCAGGCTGGCGAGATTTACGGCGGAAGCCGCTCGGCTTGGGATTACGGACCACTTGGTGTTGAACTCAAAGAGAACATCAAAAAGCAGTGGTGGCGGACTGTAGTACAGAGCCGCGAAGATATTGTTGGACTTGACTCTTCAGTAATCCTGCCTCGCAAGGTCTGGGAGGCATCTGGCCACGTTCGTGAGTTCTCAGACCCTCTAATTGAGTGCACCAGCTGCCACAAGCGCTTCCGTCAGGATCACCTAGAAGAAGCCTTCGAAGAGAAAAAGGGCCGTGCTCCTGAGAGCATGGCTGACATTGCCTGCCCGAACTGCGGTGGCAAGGACATCTGGACCGAGCCGAAAGCCTTCAACGGTTTGCTACAAACCTTCTTGGGTCCGGTAGCAGCTGAGGAAGGGCTTCACTACCTTCGTCCAGAGACTGCGCAGGGCATTTTCGTTAACTTCGCCAATGTTCTTGGTGCAGCTCGAATGAAGCCTCCGTTTGGAATCGGTCAAATCGGAAAGTCATTCCGAAACGAGATCACACCTGGAAACTTCATCTTCCGTACTCGCGAGTTCGAGCAGATGGAGATGGAATTCTTTGTCGAGCCTGGAACCGACGAAGAATGGCACGACTATTGGATTGAACAGCGTATGAATTGGTACACCGATTTGGGTATCAATCCAGACAACCTGCGCCTCTACGAGCACGCCAAAGAGAAGCTGTCACACTACTCAAAGCGCACCGTCGACATCGAGTATCGCTTCGGTTTCCCGGGCAGTGAATTTGGCGAGCTTGAAGGTATTGCAAACCGCACCGACTTTGACCTCACCACTCACTCCCGTGAATCAGGCACCGATCTGAGCTACTTCGACCAGGCCAAGGGTGAGCGTTGGACTCCCTACGTAATTGAGCCAGCTGCGGGTCTGACCCGTTCGCTAATGGCCTTCTTGGTTGACGCATATTCTGAGGATGAAGCACCAAACACCAAGGGTGGCGTAGACGTCCGTACAGTTCTCCGTCTTGATTACCGACTGGCTCCAGTTAAGGCCGCTATTCTTCCGTTGTCTCGTAATGAGGACCTATCGCCAGTTGCCCGTAACCTTGCTCAGGAGCTACGTGGTTACTGGAACATCGACTTTGATGACTCGGGTGCGATTGGTCGCCGATACCGTCGTCAGGACGAAATCGGAACCCCATTCTGTGTGACTGTCGACTTCGAGACTCTTGATGACCAGGCAGTTACCGTTCGCGAACGAGACACCATGCAGCAGGAGCGCGTATCGCTGTCCAAGCTTCGCGAATACCTTGGCGCCAAGCTAGTTTCCTAGGAACCATGACAGATCAACTGGGCGAGAAGCCGGCACTGCAGTACGGCTCCATCGGGATTAAAACCCCGGTGGTGCTGGCGCCCATGGCTGGAATCACTAACACCGCTTTTCGTCGTCTGTGTCGTGAATTTGGCGGCGGGCTGTTTGTTTCTGAAATGGTCACTTCTAGGGCGCTCGTCGAGCGAACCGAGGAATCTTTGCGACTCGTGGGGCATCACGAGTCCGAAGACATCCGTTCAGTGCAGCTCTACGGTGTTGACCCAAAGACCATCGCTGAGGCTGTAACCATGCTGGTTGCTGAGGACCGCGCCGACCACATCGATTTGAATTTCGGATGCCCGGTGCCAAAGGTGACCCGAAAGGGAGGCGGAGCTGCTCTGCCTTGGAAGCAAGACCTCTTCGCTTCAATTGTCACGGCCGCAGTTAAGGCCGCGGGCGATATTCCGCTGACCGTAAAAATGCGCAAAGGTATCGATTCGGATCACCTAACTTACCTGGATGCCGGAAAAGCAGCCAGAGATGCCGGTGTGACCGCGGTTGCTCTGCACGGCCGAACAGCTTCGGAGTATTACTCGGGACAGGCAGACTGGCAGGCAATCGCAACGCTCAGAGAGTCTCTGCCGGATGTCCAGGTTCTTGGAAACGGTGACATTTGGTCAGCTGCGGATGCAATTCGAATGATGCGTGAAACCGGGGTAGACGGCGTCGTAGTTGGTCGCGGTTGCCTGGGTCGCCCATGGCTGTTTGGAGACCTTCAGGCGGCCTTCGATGAGTACCAGCGTGATCCAAACTCAAATGCTGCTATTTCGCCGATTCAGCCAAACCTTGGTCAAGTTGCTGATGCGTTCAAGCGTCACGGCGAGCTTCTAGTCGAGTTTTTTGAGAGCGAAGAACACGCCTGCCGAGACATTCGTAAGCACGTTGCCTGGTACTTCAAGGGTTATCCGGTAGGTGGGGAATTCAGAGCCTCGCTTGCACAGGTTGAGTCGCTGGCACACATGGATGACATTCTGGGAACACTCGATCGCGATCAGCCGTATCCGGGTGAAGAAGCCGAAGGCCCACGTGGACGACTGGGTGGTGCAAAAGTTTGCGCACTCCCAGAAAATTGGCTTCAGTCGCGTGAGTTGATCGGCGACCAGCGTAAGGTCCTTCTAGATGCGGAAATCGGAGTTTCAGGAGGCTAAATGGACATTCGAAACTCAATCGAGCCTGGCTACAGTGACTTCGATCGTGAACGGTTCCTGACCGAAGAGCGAACCAGCGGCACTCGGCGCGGAGAGTTTGCCCGCGATCGGGCACGCGTGGTTCATTCGTCTGCCCTTCGCCGACTCGGTGCCAAGACTCAAGTACTTTCTCCATCTGGTGGAGATTTTGCCCGCACTCGTTTGACCCACTCTCTAGAGGTGGCTCAGATTGGTCGCGAAATGGCACGTGACCTAAACCTCAACGCTGACATCGTTGACATGGCTTGTTTGGCCCATGATTTGGGTCATCCGCCGTTCGGACACAATGGTGAAAAGGCCTTGAACGACTGGTCTGAGAACATCGGTGGGTTTGAGGGCAACGCTCAGACTCTGCGTTTGCTCACCCGCATCGAACCAAAAGTTTTCCTGCCTGACGGCACCTCGCTCGGACTAAATCTGACTCGTGCCAGCCTAGATGCCACCTGCAAGTATCCGTGGAGTCTTGCTGATGCCCCTCAGGGTCGCGAGCACTCAATCAAGTTTGGTGTTTACGAAGATGACCTGCCGGTGTTCAATTGGCTTCGAGAAGGCGCCCCGTATCGGGTTAAGTCTGTTGAGGCCCAGGTCATGGATTTTGCCGATGATGTTGCCTACTCAGTTCATGATTTTGAAGACGCTATTGTCGGTGGATTCGTTGACCTTTCGGTCCTGAGTGATGTGCGCTCAGGCAGTGAACTGGTAGCCAAAATCGCCGAGTGGAGTCTGGGTATCTACAGCGAGGATGAGCTTAGTGAAGCCTTGGATCGACTTAAGGCCGAAACCTACTGGTTGAAGCACTACGACAAGAGCGCAGAAGCCCAAGGCACCCTGAAGAACCTAAGTAGCGCCCTGATTGGACGATTTGTCAGTCAGACCATCGATGCCATTGTCGACGCCTCACCGAGTGATTCGATGGCGCGTTTCGGTGCCAACATCGTGGTTCCGGTTTCGGTTCGACAAGAAATTGCCACACTCAAGGGCATTGTCTCGGCATTCCTGATGTCTCACGAGTCTCGCCGTCCATTTTATGAATGGCAACGTGCCTTGCTCGCTGAGTTAGCTGATGCCCTGCTGGCTGCGAATGGCCAGCACCTAGACGCCTACTCTCGCGCAGCCTGGGCAAGCGCCAAGACTGAGGCCGAGCACCGTCGTGTGATTGTTGATCAAGTTGCGTCTCTCACCGATCAGAGTGCAATCAACCTGCATCACCGCTTAGTCGGCTCTCCGAATGCGACCTAGGATAACTTCTATGGCAGGCAAGATTCGGGCGCGAGACATTGACGAGGTCAAATCTCGGATAAACATCGCCGATGTCATTAGCGAGTATGTCGCACTTCGACCAGCCAGCGTTGGATCACTAAAGGGACTATGCCCATTCCACGATGAGAAGTCTCCGTCATTCAATGTCCGACCTGCTCAGGGTTTCTATCACTGCTTTGGTTGCGGCGAGGGAGGCGATGTCTACAAATTCGTCCAGCAAATGGATCAGCTGAGTTTCTATGAGGCAGTCGAGAAGTTGGCTGCTCGGGTTGGCTTTGAACTGACCTACGAAGAGGGCTCTTCAAGTCCGGATCAGGGCCAGCGGTCTCGATTGCTAGAGGCAAATTCTGCAGCTGCTGAATTCTATGCAAATCAACTCATGACTGACGCAGCTATTCCTGGGCGCGACTTCCTAAAGGGCAGGGGCTTTGACAAAGCCGCGGCAGAGCATTTTGGCATTGGTTTTGCACCTCAGGGGTGGAATAACCTGGTCGACCACCTCACCGCCAAAGGGTTCACCCTTGATGAGCTAGTGACTGCCGGTTTGGCAACCAAGAGTGAGCGCGGCGCGTACGACAAATTTCGCGGTCGTCTAATTTGGCCAATTCGAGACACAACCGGCCAGGTAATTGGTTTTGGTGCACGAAAACTGTTCGAGGATGATCAGGGCCCAAAGTATCTGAACACAAGTGACACTTTGGTTTACCACAAGTCACAGGTACTTTACGGGCTTGATTTGGCAAAGCGCGACATCGCCAAGCAGCAAAAGGTAGTTGTTGTCGAGGGGTACACCGACGTAATGGCCTGCCACCTCGCGGGCATCACCACAGCCGTAGCTACGTGCGGAACTGCATTCGGTGATGATCACATAAGGATCCTGAACCGCATGCTCTCGGCTGAAAAAGACACTCCAGCAGAAGTCATTTTTACTTTTGACCCTGATGCCGCCGGGCAGAAGGCGGCTATGCGAGCATTCTCTGATTCAGAGAAATTCTCGGCTCAAACTTTTGTTGCTGTCGGGCCAGATGGTCTAGATCCATGCGATTTGAGGTCAGCCAGGGGTGACGAAGCTGTCCGGCTGATGGTTGAGAATAAGCGCCCGTTGTTTGAGTTTGCTATCAAACAGAAGATTTCGAAGTTTGACCTAGTAACTATCGAGGGCCGGGTTGGCGCGGCTCGCGCT
>JACCEA011342143.1_pt1 | contig 25063 bp, 21 predicted proteins | sample 7449851 | NCBI WGS metagenome assembly JACCEA01 (sample SAMN15323453, study PRJNA562643) | freshwater metagenome | isolation source: river surface water | place: USA:Blue River Watershed | collected 2017-08-18 | reverse complement strand
TCGTCAACGGCGTGGTCAAGAACATCACCGAATACGGTGCGTTCGTGGACCTGGGCGGCATCGACGGCCTGCTGCACATCACCGACATGGCCTGGCGCCGTGTCCGTCACCCCAGCGAAGTGGTCACGGCCGGTCAGGAAATCACCGCCAAGATCCTCAAGTTCGACACCGAGAAGAACCGCGTGTCCCTGGGCCTCAAGCAGATGGGCGACGACCCCTGGATGGGCGTGGGCCGCCGCTACCCCACCGGCACCCGCATGTTCGGCAAGGTCACCAACATCGCCGACTACGGCGCGTTTGTGGAACTCGAGCCCGGCATCGAAGGTCTGGTGCACGTCTCCGAAATGGACTGGACCAACAAGAACGTGGCCCCGTCCAAGATCGTGTCCCTGGGCGACGAAGTCGAAGTCATGGTCCTCGAGATCGACGAAGACAAGCGCCGCATCTCCCTGGGCATGAAGCAGTGCCGTGCCAACCCCTGGCAGGAATTCGCTCAAAACACCAAGCGTGGCGACCGCGTCAAAGGCCCCATCAAATCCATCACCGACTTTGGCGTGTTCGTTGGCTTGGCCGCTGGCATCGATGGCCTGGTTCACCTCTCCGACCTGTCTTGGAACGAGCCCGGCGAACAAGCCGTGCGCGAGTACAAGAAGGGCCAGGAAGTCGAAGCCCTGGTGCTGGCTGTGGACGTGGAGCGCGAGCGCATCTCCCTGGGCATCAAGCAACTCGACGCCGACCCCTTCACCACCTTCACCTCGGTCAACGACAAAGGTTCTGTGGTCACGGGCAAGGTCAAGACCGTGGATGCCAAGGGCGCTGAAATCGACCTCGGCGAAGAGATCCTGGGTTACCTGCGTGTGAGCGAAATCTCTGTGGACCGCGTCGAAGACGCCCGCAATGTGCTCAAAGAGGGCGATGAGGTCACCACCGTGATCGTCAACATCGACCGCAAGTCACGCAACATCCAGTTGTCCATCAAGGCCAAGGACGCAGCCGACCAGCAAGAAGCCATGGCCAGCCTGAACCAGAACACGGGCAACGTGGGCACCACCAGCCTGGGCGCTTTGCTGCGTGCCAAGCTCGACAACACGGACAACAAGTGATCCGCACATGACGCGCAGCGACTTGGTTGATCACCTGGCCGAGCAGTTCAAACAGCTCACGCATCGCGATGCGGAGCTGGCTGTCAAGACCATACTGGATGCCATGAGCGAGGCCCTTGTGAAAGGGCATCGCATCGAGCTGCGCGGCTTTGGCAGTTTTGCCATCAGCCGTCGCCCCCCTCGCCAAGGACGCAACCCGCGTTCTGGCGAGCAGGTGGCGATTCCCGAAAAGCGTGTGCCCCATTTCAAGCCCGGCAAGGCCTTGAGAGAGGCCGTAGCCCACGCCCCTTCCCCCACGCACAAGCCCTCGAGCTGACCCCGAGCGTGACTACAATCGTTTCAGTCCTGGAGGTCATGGCTTGAAACGCTTGTTGGGCCTGCTGAGCCTGTTGCTCAAAGCGGTCTTTTTCTTCACCCTGTTTGCATTCGCGCTGAACAATCAGCACGAGGTGGTGGTGCATTTCTTTTTCGGCCATCAGTGGACCACCAACCTGGTGGTCTTGCTGTTGATCACCCTCACCTTGGGCGTGATCCTGGGTGTGCTGGCCATGGTGCCACGCTGGTGGCGCAACCGCACCCCTTCTGCCAAAGAAGCCGCCGCGCCGGCCTCGACATCCTCCGCCCAATCCACCGCCAGCGCCCAAGCCGCTTCGCCTGGCAAAGAGGCTGCGCCCAATGCACCCCACACGGTGGTGCCCCCACCTGATTCCATCTATGGCCCTTGACCTGTCCACCTGGCTCCTGGTTTTGCCCGTGGTGTTCGTCATGGGCTGGGTGGCTTCGCGCCTGGATTTGCGCCAGATGCGGGTAGAAAGCCGCACCAACCCCAAGGCCTATTTCAAAGGCCTCAACCACCTGCTCAACGAGCAGCAGGATCAGGCCATCGATGCCTTCATCGAGGCAGTGCAACTCGACCCCGACACCTCCGAGCTTCACTTTGCCCTGGGCAACCTGTTTCGCCGTCGCGGCGAATACGAACGCGCGGTGCGGGTTCACCAGCACCTGCTCTCACGCGGCGACCTGAGCGAGAGCGATCGCGAACGCGCCCAGCATGCCTTGTCCATGGACTACCTCAAGGCCGGCATCCTCGACCGCGCCGAAGCCGGCTTTCGCAGCCTCTTGCAATCCCCCTTGGCGCAGTCGTCTCTGCTGGCCTTGCTGAGCATTTACGAACGCACCCAGGAATGGACCGAGGCCTACAACATGGCCACCCAACTCGAGCAGCAAGGTCAGGCCGCCTTTGCCACCCGGCGCGCTCATTACCTGTGCGAATTGGCCCAGGCCGAATTTGCCGCCGACCCCGCACAGCGCATTGCCAAACTCAACCAGGCCGTGGCCATTGCCCCGGCCAGCGCCCGCCCTCGCATTGCCCTCATGCAAGCGCACCTGGAGCTGGGTCAACATGAAGATGCCTTGCTGCACCTCATTGCCCTGCATCAGCAAGCCCCCCATCACCTGGGTCTGGCCGCCAACGAGATCCTCAAGCTCAGCGAATCCTCCAGCCACCTCACGCATGTGCTGCGCATCCTGCGAGAAAACCACGCCCAGACGCGGGGGGTGGATGTGCTGGGTGCGTGGGTGCGCATCACCCAGAAAACCGACCCCACCGCAGCACGCACCCTCATTGCCAACCATTTGCAGCAGCAGCCCTCCCTGAGCGTGGCCGCGCAATGGCTCTCGGGCGAGACCTTCACCCATGAGGACATGCACCCCGTGATCCAGCAGTCGCTGGACCACGCGGTCGGTCCGCTCAAGCGGTTTCGTTGTGCATCGTGTGGCTTTGAAGCGAATCGGCATTTCTGGCATTGCCCGGGCTGCCAGGCCTGGGACAGCTTCCCGCCCAGAAGGATTGAAGAACGATGAGACCCAACTCGTACCCCCAACTTGCGGCTGGCCGTGTGCTGGTGGTGGGCGACGTGATGCTCGACCGGTATTGGCATGGGCAGGTGGATCGCATCAGCCCCGAAGCGCCCGTGCCCGTGGTGCGCGTCACCCAGATCGAAGACCGCCTGGGCGGATGCGCCAATGTCGCACTCAACATCGCCAGCCTGGGTGGCAAAGCCAGCCTACTTTCGGTGGTGGGCGAAGACGATGATGGCCGCCGCCTTGAACAGCTCATTGCCGCGCAAGGCATCCATGCCGAGCTCAAGCGCGACCCCCATTTGCAAACCACCGTCAAGGTCCGCATCATTGGTCGCCATCAGCAACTGCTGCGCGCCGACTTTGAAAACGAGCCGCAAACCGAAGTCCTCTCCAGCCAGACCCAGCGCTTCAGCGAGCTGGTGGTCCAGCACCAGGTGGTGCTGTGCTCGGACTATGGCAAAGGGGGCTTGGCCCACATCCCCGAAATGATTGCCCATGCCCAGCGCAGCGGCAAACCGGTGCTGGTTGACCCCAAGGGGGCGGACTATTCACGCTACGCGGGCGCGACGCTCATCACCCCCAACCGCGCCGAGTTGCAACAGGTCGTGGGCAAATGGCATTCCGAAGACGAACTCACGCAAAAGGCCCATGCCCTTCGGCAATCGCTGGACCTCCAGGCCATCTTGCTCACCCGCAGCGAAGAAGGCATGACCCTGTTTGACGATGCGGGCCAAATGCATGTGCCAGCCCAGGCGCGCGAGGTCTTTGATGTCACCGGCGCGGGCGACACCGTGATTGCCACGCTCGCGGCCTTCATGTCGGTGGGCGCGAGCCTGAGGGATGCCGTGCCCTGGTCCAACAAGGCCGGCGGGATTGTGGTGGGCAAGTTTGGGACGGCCTGCGTCACCCCAGAGGAGTTGTTCGCATGACCATTGTTGTCACCGGAGCCGCCGGCTTCATCGGATCCAACATCGTGGCTGGCTTGAACCAGCGCGGCATCACCGACATCATCGCGGTCGACGACATGACCGATGGCAGCAAGTGCGTGAATTTGTCTGACCTGCACATCAGCGACTACGTCGATGCCAGCCGCTTTTACGACCGATTCAGCCAACGTGCATTCGGCCGCGTCGAGGCGGTTTTCCATGAAGGCGCGTGCAGCGACACCATGCAAACCGATGGTCGCTACATGATGGACAACAACTACACCTTGTCCTGCCAGCTGTTCGAGGCCTGCCAGGAACAACACACGCGGCTGCTTTACGCTTCTTCGGCTGCCACCTATGGCAACGCCACACGGTTTCAGGCCATTGCCGCCAACGAGCAGCCGCTCAACGTCTATGGCTACTCCAAACTCTTGTTCGACCAACGCATGAGGCTGCGCTGCGGCATGGACTTTGCCAAAGCGCCCATGCAACTCGTGGGCTTTCGCTACTTCAATGTCTATGGTCCGCGCGAGCAGCACAAGGGGCGCATGGCCAGCGTGGCCTTTCACCAGTTCAACCAGTTCAGACAAGACGGCCAGGTCAAGCTCTTTGGCGCCTACGGCGGCTATGAGGCGGGCGAGCAGGTGCGCGACTTCATCCACGTGGACGATGTGGTGGCCATCAACCTGTGGTTTTTTGATCGTCCCCACCTCAAAGGCCTCTTCAACTTGGGCACGGGTCGGGCTGAGCCCTTCAACTCCGTGGCCATGTCGGTCATCCGTGCCCTGGCCTCAGGGCACAACGCCAAGTCCACGCCCAGCGATGCAGTGGCACAAGGGCATTTGAGTTACATCCCCTTCCCCGATGCCCTGGTTGGCAAATACCAGTGCTACACCCAAGCCGACATGGCCTGGCTGGTCCAATTGGATTGCGATCACGCCTTCAGCGATGTGGCCACGGGTGTGGCGCGCTACATGGCCTGGCTCAAGGCCAGAACCTGAATCCTGCACGCTCGACCAAGCGGCAGCACGTCGCCACTGAACACCCCAGACCTCAGACCGCGCCGTAGCCGCCACCGCCAGGGGTGCAGATCTCAAAGACATCGCCCGGCAACATCTCCACACTGCCAATGTGACCCAGGTTCTGGACCTCGCCATCGACACGGATCACGCGGTTGATGCCCACTGCGCCCGCTTGGCCACCCTCTAGGCCATAGCCCGCGTGGATGCGACCATTGGACAAGATGCTGGCCGTCATGGGTTCGAGGAACTGGATGCGGCGAATGCCGCCATGGCCGCCCGGCCAACGACCCGCTCCGCCCGATCCCTGGCGAATGCTGTAGGACAGCAAGCGAACCGGGAAGCGAAACTCCAGCACCTCAGGGTCGGTCATGCGTGAATTGGTCATGTGGGTCTGAACCACCGAGGTGCCTGCAAAGCCGCCCACCACCTGACCTTGGGCATCGAGCACCGGCCCTGCGCCGCTGCCCCCCGAAATGGTCTCGTAATACTGATAGCGTGCATTGCCAAAGGTGAAGTTGTTGACCGTGGGCTGGCTGGACGCCACCAAGCCCAGGGCGGCACACAAGGCGTTGGTGATGCAGGTGGAGGTCTCCACATTGCCCGCCACCACCGAGGCGGGTGGCTGCGGATCGAGCATGCTGCCTTGGGGGATGCGCACCTCGATGGGCTTGAGGCAGCCCGCGTTGAGCGGGATGTCGTCTTCCACCAAGGTCCTGAACACATAGAGCACCGCCGCCATGCACACGGCGCGGGGCGCATTGAAGTTGTTGGTCTGCTGAGCTGAGGTGCCAGCAAAGTCCACCACAGCCGTGCGCGCTTGCGCGTCCAGGGCGATGCGAACCGCGATCTGCGCCCCGTTGTCCAGCGGCATGACAAAGGACTGCTCGTGGCGTAGCGCATGGTCGGCAAAGCGGCGCACCAGTTGCACAATGGCGCGCCTCACCGACTCTTCGGCGTTGTCTTGCACATGCTGCATGTAGGCCAGCACCACATCCAGGCCAAACTCACCCGCCATGCGCTGCAATTCCTGAACGCCCTTTTCATTGGCGGCAATCTGGGCTTTGAGGTCAGCCAGGTTCTGATCCGGATTGCGACTGGGATAAGGGCCAGACGACAAGAGGTCGCGCATGGCCTGCTCGCGCATGCGCCCCGCCTCGACCAGTTTGAAGTTCTGGATCTGAACGCCCTCTTCGTCGATGTGGGTGGAAAACGGCGGCATGGAGCCCGGCGAAATGCCACCAATGTCGGCATGGTGGCCGCGCGAGCCCACATAAAACACGGGCTGCGCCTCATCGCCCAAAAACACGGGCGTGATGACGGTCACGTCGGGCAAATGCGTGCCACCGTGATACGGGTCGTTGAGCACATAGACATCGCCTCGTTGCATGCGCCCCTGGTTCTCGCGGATCACGGTCTGAATGCTCTCGCCCATGGAGCCCAGATGAACCGGCATGTGGGGCGCGTTGGCAATCAGCTGGCCTTGCTGGTTGAAGAGGGCACAAGAGAAATCCAGCCGCTCCTTGATGTTGACCGAATGGGCGGTGTTTTGCAGCTGCAAACCCATTTGCTCGGCGATGTTCATGAAGAGGTTATTGAAGACCTCGAGCAAGACGGGATCGACGCGCGTGCCCACGGCATGGCTCAGGGTCCTGGCCTCGATGCGACGCAGCACCAGGTGGTGCAAGGCGGTGAGCTGGGCTTGCCAGCCGGGCTCCACCACCGTGGTTGCCGTGCGCTCCACGATGACCGCTGGTCCGGTCACGCGTTCACCGGCTTCTAAATCGTCGCGCCGCACCAGGCGGGCATCGAGCCAGTGCCCCTTGACGTGCATGCGCACCTGGGCGTGTGCCTGAGCTTCTCGCGGCGCGACCAGAGGCCAGCGCTGGTCGGGCAGCGCCTGGGCACTGACCACCGCCTCCACCGATACGGCTTCGATCATCAAGGCCTTGTCGGGCATGACAAAGGCATAGCGTTGGCGATAAGCCGTTTCAAAGCGCTCGCGCAGCTGCGCCACATCGCCCCACTCCACCACCAAGGCCGAGTCCGAACCCACGTAGCGCACATGCGCGCGGCGGCGCACCTGAACCTGCCCCTGGTCGGGTGACTGCGCACGCAATTGCGCGCTGGCCGCCTGGGCCAAGTCGTCCAGCACCTCAACGGCCAAAGGCCAGCTGTGGGCGTCCAGTGTTTTTTCTATCGACTGCTCCTTGAGCACCGCCTGATCGGCCAAACCCATGCCATAGGCCGAGAGCACACCGGCGAGCGGATGGATGAGGACCTGGGTCATGCCCAGGGCATCGGCCACCGCACAGGCATGTTGTCCGCCTGCGCCGCCAAAGCACTGCAAGGTGTAGCGGGTCACGTCGTAGCCCCTGGCCACTGAAATCTTTTTGATGGCATTGGCCATTTGCTGCACGGCAATCTGCAAAAAGCCCTCGGCCAGAAACTCAGCCGTGGGGCGAGGCGCATCGGACTGGCTCGCCACCGCATGGACCTGATCGGCCAGGGCTTCAAAGCGCTGGCGCACCACCTGGGCGTCCAGGGGCTGATTGGCGTTGGGACCAAACACCGCTGGGAAATGATCGGGTTGAATCCGCCCCAGCAAGACATTGGCATCGGTCACCGCCAAAGGCCCGCCATTGCGATAGCAGGCCGGACCGGGGTTGGCGCCTGCACTCTCGGGTCCCACACGCAGGCGCTGACCATCGAACACCAGCAAGGAGCCCCCGCCTGCGGCCACGGTGTGGATGCTCATCATGGGCGCGCGCATGCGCACGCCCGCCACCTGCGTCTCGAACTCGCGCTCGAACTCGCCCGCAAAGTGGCTCACATCGGTGGAGGTGCCCCCCATGTCAAAGCCAATCACCCGCACCGCACCCGGCATGGCCTCGCCCAGCTCGTGGGCAGCATGGGCTTGCTCGGCCGTGCGTGCCATGCCCACGATGCCGCCGGCTGGCCCGGACAAGATGGCGTCCTTGCCCTGGAACTGCGAGGCATGCGCCAGCCCACCCGAGGACTGCATGAAAAACAAGGGCACACCGGGTAACTCGGCAGCCACCTGGTCCACATAGCGGCGCAGGATGGGCGAGAGGTAGGCATCGACCACGGTGGTGTCGCCACGGCTGACCCACTTCATCAAGGGGCTCACCTGATGCGACACACTCACCTGGGTAAAGCCCGCGGCCTGAGCCAGTTGCTGCGCCCTTTGCTCATGGGCTGTGAAGCGGTGGCCGTGCATGAAGCAAATGGCCACGCTGCGAAAGCCGCGTGCAAACGAAGCCTGCAAGGCCTCGCGCAGTGCCGCATCGTTGAGGGGCTCGATGACCTCGCCCTGGGCACTCACCCGTTCCTCGGCTTCGATCACCTCGGCGTAAAGCAGCTCGGGCAAGACGATGTGCCGGTCGAACAGGCGGGGACGGTTTTGATAGGCGATGCGCAAGCCATCGCGAAAGCCCTGCGTGGTGACCAGCACCGTGGGCTCGCCCTTGCGCTCGAGCAAGGCATTGGTGGCCACCGTGGTGCCCATCTTGACGCACTCGATCTGGTCCACGGGGATGGGGGCGTTGGGCTTGAGCCCCAATAAGGTGCGGATGCTCGCCACCGCCGCATCGCGGTACTGCTGCGGGTTGTCGCTCAGCAGCTTGTGGGTGACGAGCTGACCATCGGGTCGCCTGGCCACCACATCCGTGAAAGTGCCCCCTCGATCAATCCAGAATTGCCATGCTTGCTTGCTCATAGGCGGCTCAGTCTAGAGGATTTCACCCGGGCCGGTGTCGTGTAGGTTTCTCAACAAGGGGAAATACGCATCGGCAATTGGAGGAAGTCCACTAAAGTTGCCGTTCTTTCCACCCTTGCATTCGCGGAGGTCTCTTCAATGAAACGTCGTCTTTTTGAATTGGGCATGGTGTCTATCGTGTTGGCATCACCCTTTGCTGCACAAGCTCAAACCAAATGGGATTTGCCCGCAGCATATCCAGCCAACAACTTCCACAGCGTGAACTTGCAGCAGTTCGCCGATGACGTGGACAAGGCCACATCCGGCAAACTCAAGATCACCATCCATGCCAATGCCTCGCTCTTTAAAGCGCCAGAAATCAAGCGCGCTGTGCAAGGTGGCCAGGCTCAAATCGGCGAAGTCCTGATGGTGAACTTCCAGAACGAATGGCAAATCTGGGGCGCTGATGGCATCCCCTTCCTGGCCACCAGTTACGACGATGCCATGAAGCTGTGGAAAGTCCAACGCCCCTTGGTCGAGAAAAAACTGGCCGAACAAGGCATGATGGCCTTGTATGCCGTGGCTTGGCCGCCCCAGGGCATCTACAGCAAAAAACCTTTGAACTCCGCTGCCGACCTCAAGGGCATCAAGTGGCGTGCTTATAGCCCGGCCACATCGCGCATCGCCCAACTCGTGGGCGCACAGCCTGTGACTGTGCAAGCCGCCGAAGTCTCGCAGGCCTTTGCCACGGGTGTGGCTGAGAGCATGATGTCCAGCGGCTCCACCGGAGCGGATGCCAAGATCTATGAGCACATCAAATACTGGTATGACACCCAGGCCTGGTTGCCCAAAAACCTGGTGATCGTCAATAAAAAGGCCTTTGACGCCCTGGACAAACCCACCCAGGATGCCTTGCTCAAAGCGGGCGCCGCAGCCGAGGCTCGAGGGCTTGAAGCCAGCAAAAAAGCCAATGGCGATTCTCTGGACGTCCTGCGCAAAGGTGGCATGCAAATCCTGCCTCCATCGGCCACGCTGTCGTCCGACATGAAAAAAGTCGGCGAAACATTGCTCAAGGAATGGCTTGAGAAGGCAGGTCCCGAGGGCCAAAGCTTGGTGGATGCCTTTAACAAGTAAGTCAAGGGCTTCATCTTGCGCAAATTGCTCGATCAACTTTATTTGAGCGCGGCCGCCTTGGCGGCCGTTTTCATGCTGGGCCTGCTCGTGATGGTCCTTTTGTCCGTGCTGGGTCGCCAATTTGGCTTTTACGTGCCCGGCACCGATGCTTATGCGGGCTACCTGATGGCGGGTTCAGGCTTTCTGGCTCTGGCTCACACCCTCAAGCATGGTGAGCACATCCGAGTCACCCTGATCCTGGCCTCACTCAAAGGGGCAGCCCAACGCCGCCTGACCCTGTGGGCGATTGGAGCCTCCGCTGCTCTGAGCGGCTTGTTCACCTTCTACAGCATCCGACTGGCTTGGCAATCTCACACGTTCAATGACATTTCCACCAGCAACGATGCCAGCCCCTTATGGATTCCCCAGCTGAGCATGGCCGTCGGTGCCTTGCTCTTCACGGTGGCCTGCCTGGATGAATGGTGGCTTCATTGGCAAGGCAAAAGCGATGCAGCCAGTAGCGAAATTCAACACGTGGAGTGAAACAACATGAGTGATTTGGCCATCACCGGATTGCTGGTGGTTTCGTTGTTCCTGATTCTGGGCAGTGGCGTGTGGATTGGTTTGGCGCTCTCGGGCGTGGCTTGGATCGGCATGGAGTTGTTTTCCTCGCGCCCCGCAGGAGATGCCATGGCAGTGACGATTTGGGGGTCTTCTTCAAGCTGGACCCTCACTGCCTTGCCCTTGTTCATCTGGATGGGTGAAATCCTCTTTCGCACCCGCCTGAGTGAAGACATGTTCAAAGGGCTTGCCCCCTGGATGCACCGCATTCCTGGGCGCTTGCTGCACACCAATGTGGTGGGCAGCATGATTTTTGCGGCGGTCTCGGGCTCCAGTGCGGCCACTTGCGCAACGATAGGCAAGATGACCTTGCCCGAGTTGATGCGCCGGGGCTACCCCGAGCACTTGGTGATTGGATCCTTGGCAGGCGCGAGTACGTTGGGCTTGCTGATCCCACCTTCCATCATCATGATCGTCTATGGTGTGGCCGCCGAAATCTCCATCGCCAAACTTTTCATTGCCGGAGTCATCCCTGGCATCTTGCTTGGCATGATGTTCTCTGGCTATTTGGTGGGCTGGTCTTTGCTCCATCCAAACCAAATCCCGCATGATGACGAGCGCCCCAGCCTGATGGCTCGCCTTCAGGCCTCGCGCCATCTCATCCCCGTTGTGTTGCTCATCATCAGTGTTTTGGGCTCCATTTACACCGGATTGGCCACGGCCACCGAAGCAGCCGCTGTGGGCGTGGTCGGTTCACTGGTGTTGTCGGGGCTTCAGGGGTCGCTCAATTGGGTCAGTTTTCGTGATGCCTTGATGGGTGCCACACGCCTCTACTGCATGATCGCCCTCATTCTTGCGGGGGCTGCATTCCTGACCCTGAGCATGGGTTACATCGGCCTGCCACGTCACTTGGCTGAATGGATTGGGTCGCTGGGCCTCACGCCGGGTCAACTCATCCTTGCTCTTTCCCTCTTTTACATCGTGCTGGGATGCTTTCTGGACGGCATCTCAATGGTGGTGCTCACCATGGGCGTGATCACGCCCACGATTCAGGCCGCCGGGATAGATCCCCTGTGGTTCGGCATCTTCATTGTCTTGGTGGTTGAAATGGCGCAGATCACACCACCCGTTGGCTTCAACCTCTTTGTGTTGCAGGGCATGACCGGCAAGCAATTGACCTACATCGCCCGCGTGACCTTGCCCATGTTTTTTGTCATGGTGATGGCTGTGCTGGTGATTTATTACTTTCCATCGCTGGTGACCTGGTTGCCTGCCCGCATGGGCTAAGGCAGCGTTGCATGCGCCCTGTGGGTCCAGACCAATGCAGACCCAGGGTGGGGCTCATCCGACTCGACACCCACTTTCCTCGCCCCTTGGGCGACATGGGGCAGCCTCAAACCTATGCGCACATGGGTTTGCACGCCGAGGTGCTCACCGTCCCTCAGGCGAGTGCGCGCCGCGTGATCGAAGAGGCTGACCCCGCCCTCTTGCACCCCTTTGTGGAGGCCGCCCGCACGCTGGAGGCCAGGGGCGTGGACCTCATCACCACCAGCTGCGGTTTTCTGGCGCGCTACCAAGCCGCCTTGCAGGCGGCAGTGCGCGTGCCCGTGCTGAGCTCGGCGCTGCTGTGGTGCCGCCAGCTCAGCCAACCCGGCATCCTCACCTTTGATGCGCGCCACCTTGGCCCTGCGGAATGCCAGGGTGCTGGCGTGCCCGCTGGCACGCCCATCGTGGGATTGCCGCAAGGGGAATTACGGCGCGTCATCCTCCATGACCTGGATCACCTTGACCTGCAACTCGCCCAGGCCGAGGCCGTCGCGGCGGCTTGCGAGCTGGTCGAGCGCCACCCCGCAGTGCAACACATCGTGCTCGAGTGCACCAACCTGCCCCCCTATCGCGAGGCCATGGCTGCGGCCACCCGGCGACCCGTTCACGACCTGCAAACCCTGATCGAGGCCCACTTTGCCCCGCACTGACCGGCTGGGCAGCTGCCGCACCGATCGCCTGGTGAAATTGCATTACAGTCGCCTCAGGTTTTGCACACACCCCTCTCTTGCCATGATGTCTGCCTTTGCCATCACCCTCGGAGCCAGCCTTGGCGCGTTGCTGCGCTGGCGCCTGGGTCTGTGGCTCAGCCCTGAAGGCTGGATCCCCTGGGGCACCCTGGCGGCCAACTGGCTGGGGGCTTTGCTCATTGGTTTTCTGGTGTCCTTCTTCCAGCATGCCACCGAGGTCGATCCCGTGTGGCGCTTGGCCTTGATCACTGGCTTTTTGGGTGCCCTCACCACGTTTTCCACCTTCAGCGCCGAAGTCATCGAAGCCTTGCAAGACGAGCGCTGGGGCACTGCGCTGGCCATGACGGCCTTGCATGTGTTGGGCTCGCTGGCGCTCACGGTGGCGGGCTTGCGCTTGCACCAATGGCTGATCGCCAAGGCCTGACATGAACCCACTCGCCACCCCCAGCCAGCGCCTGCAACTCATCGACCAAGCCCGGCACCAGGTCATGCTCGAAGGCGCGCAACGCAGCGCAGACGTGGCCGAATGGGTCACGCGCAGCTGGCAGCGTTGCCTGCAACGGGGTCGCCGCCCCGATGAGCGGGTGGAGTTCGACCTCATCGAAACCCAGCGCCAAAACGCACTCAAGGAACAGCACCAGGCCTTGAGGTCTGCCGCCCAAGCCGAAATCCAGCGGCTGTGCCGTGCCATTTCAGGCACCCACTACTTTGCCTTGCTCACCGACGCCTCGGGCGTGGTGGTTGATGTGGGCGGCAACCCCAACCACCGCGACCGCCGCGTGCACGCCATCGCCCGCATTGGCGTGGACTTGTCCGAGCTGAGCGTGGGCACCAGTGCGATTGGCGCTGCGTTGGGCGAACAGCGCTCGGTGTGGTTGCACCGGGGCGAGCACTTCTTCAACGACACCAGCGTGTACAGCTGCGCGGGTGCGCCCATCGCGTCGCCCGATGGACGAAGCCTTGGCATGCTGGACCTGACCGGCGTGATGACCGTGGAGCGCCCCGAGCTGCAACACCTGGTGAGCTTGTCGGCACGCAGCATCGAAGAGACCCTGCTGGGCTTGCAGCCGCACCGCCTGGCCTTGCGCCTGAACTGGCCGGGGCACTTGCAAAACAGCAGCGCCGATGCCTGCATCCTCCTCGATGACGAGGGCCACATCTGCGCACGCAACAGCCTGGCCACCCAGTTGCTGCGATTGCCTGTGGGTCGCGTGCCGTTGTCCGATGTCTTTGCCGCACCTGAGAGCCAGATTTACGACCTGGCCCTGCGCCCCGAGCCCACAGAACTGCCCTTGTGGAGCGGGCTCACCGTGCAATGCGTCGCCCGCGCTGCAAGCCCAGGCCATCTGGGTACCGCGCCCCTTGCCATGGCCCTGCACAGCGCGCCCCTCGCTCGCGATGCCGGCGTGCTCAAGCGCGTGGAAGACAGCATGATTGCCCAGGCCATGAAAGCCGCCAAAGGCCATGTGAGCGAAGCCGCCAAAGCCCTGGGCATCAGCCGCGCCACGCTCTACCGCCGCCTCAAACACCCCCCACCGCCCCGCCGCTGAAGCCAAGGGTCAGATCACATCCCCATGGCGAAGGGTCAGATCACACCCCCATGGCGAAGGGTCAGATCACATTTCCCATGGGGAAATGTGCTCTGACCCAAGCCACCCACCCCTCACCGCCTGGCGTTCGGAAAAAACGCCTGTTCACCCGACACCCTGTATCCCGCAATCGCCGCTTGCCCAACCGGCGAGGTCACCCAGTCGATGAAGCGCTGCGCCAACGCCTGCTGCACATGCGGGTGACGCGCAGGGTTAACCGCCATCACGGAATACGGGTTGAAGAGCCGCTCATCGCCCTCCACCAAAATGCGCAACTGACCCCTGTTCCTGAAGTTCAACCAGGTGCCCCGGTCGCTGAGCACATGCGCGTTGTCCGACGAAGCCAGGTTGAGCGCAGCGCCCATGCCACACCCGCACGAGCGCAAGCCCTTGAACCCTTTGCCAGACGGATCCAGCCCCGCCAGCGCCATCAAGCGCTGCTCGGCATGGTGTGTGCCACTGTTGTCCCCTCGGGAAACCAAGCGCACATCGGCCTGTGCCATGCGCCTGATGGCCTGCACACCGTCCTTGCCCGCAATGCCCGCAGGGTCTGACGCCGGTCCGATCCAGACCAGATCGTTGTACATGACGGCATGTCGCACCAGGCCATGGCCTTGTTCGACAAACGCTTGCTCCTGCACGGGGTCATGCACCAGCACCAGGTCAGCATCGCCACGGCGGGCCACATCCAGCGCTTGACCTGTGCCCAATGCCACCACCTTGACCTCGATGCCGGTGTCGGCCTTGAAGCGCGGCAGCAGGTGTTTGAACAAACCCGATTGCTCGGTCGATGTGGTGGAGGCCATGACCAGGGTCTGCGCCATGGCCCCATGAACCCCCAAGCCGATCATGACCCAGGCCACCCATCGCAGGGCACGCGCAACTCGGTGGGCACAGCGCAGCATCATTCCCGCTCCCCTTTCAAAAAAGCATGCGCCTCGGGGTGGCTCACGCTCAGGTCCTCGCCAAAAAATCGTTCGGTGGGCAAGTCCGCCAAGATGGCTCCGTGCTCGACATACCAAACCCGGCTGGCCAGGCGTTTGACCTGCCCCAGGTTGTGGCTGCTGAAGATCAGGGTCAGGCTGACGCCGTTGGCATCGGGCTCGCAAGCCTCGCGGATGCGCGTTTCCATGTCGCGCTTGCCTTGCGGGTCCAGGTGCGCCGTGGGTTCATCCAAAAACAGCACCTGCGGCTTGCGCGCCAAAGCCAAGGCAAAGGCCAGCCGCTGGCGCTGCCCCATGGACAAGGCCTGGGCGGGCAGGTGCGCTTGCTCGTGCAAGTGGGCTTGGTGCAGCACGCCCTCGGTCTGTTCGCTGGCAGCTTGCCAGGCAGCCCAGGCGTCTGCAGCCCACCCCAGAGGCCAGCGCTGCAATGGCTTGGCCGCCAGCCACAAGCTCAGGCTCACTTGCTGACGCACGCGGGCAGGCATCATGTGCGGGCGTTGAAAGACCATGGCTTGTCGGGTGGGCGCCATCCAGGTGATGCGACCTTCCTGCAAGGCCTGCAAGCCATGCAAGGCGCGCAGGAGCGTGGTTTTGCCCGAGCCATTGGCACCCACCAGGGCGATGCGCTCGCCCGCTTGCACGCGCAGGTCGATGCCCCTGAGCACCCAGTGCCGAGACAGGCAACAACCCAAGCCCTCACACCGCATCAAGCTCATGACCAGGCCCCCGTGGGCACCGTGACCGCCGAGTTTGTGACTCGCCGGGTGAGTGCCGCCAGCAGCAGGTGCAACACCAGCACCACACTCAGGAGCACTGCCCCCAAAGCCAGGGCCAAGGGCACATCGCCCTTGCTGGTTTCCAGGGCAATGGCCGTGGTCATCACGCGGGTGAAGCCATCGATGTTGCCGCCCACGATCATGACCGCGCCAACCTCGGACACCGCACGCCCAAAAGCGGTGATCACCACGGTGAGCAAGGACCAACGCGTCTCCCACACCAGCAACAAGCAACGCAGGCCAGGACCCGCGCCCCAGGACACCCATTGCTCGCCCCAGGCCACATCGGCCTGATGTATCCATTGGCGGGTGAGCGCCATCACCAAGGGCAAGAGCAAGACGGTTTGAGCCATGACCATGGCCTCAAAGGAATAAAGCCAGCCCAAATGTCCCAAGGGACCAGAACGGCTGAGCAGCAAAAAAATGAGCAAGCCCACCACCACCGAGGGCAAGGCCAGCAGGGTATTGAGCAAGGGCAACACCCACCGCCAACGCCCCAATGACCGTATGCCCAGCCATGCGCCGGCTGACATGCCCAGCACCGTGGCCAAAGCGGTCGCGGTCAGGCTCACCGACAACGAACGCCCCACGATGCGCAAGAGGTCCGCATCGGCGTTCAACAGCAAGTGCAGCGAATGGGTCAGTGCATCCGGTGAATCCATGCGCGCATTGTCTTTGAGTCGAGTGGGTCAACCCTGGGGCAGGACAGGCAAAAAAAAACCGAGGCCTGAGCCTCGGTTGTGTGGGCACGAAGCCTGCGAAGATCAGAGCTTGGCCGATTGCATGAAGCGGTCGAAGGTGCCCTCGGTGAAACGGAACCAGAGGTTGGCGTCTTTGCGGAAGGCGGAGTAGTCTTCGTAGACCTTTTTCCAGTTCGGGTTCTTGGCAGAGATTTCGGAGTACAGCTCCATGGACTGCTTGAACGCGGCATCCATCAAGTCCTTGGGGAAAGCAAACAGCTTGGCACCGTTGGCCACCAGGGTCTTGAGCGACTGTGCGTTGCGAGCGTCGTACTTGGCTTGCATGTCCACGTGGGCATAGGCCGCAGCGGCATTGATGATGGCCTGGTACTCTTTGGACAAGCCATTGAAGGCCTTCATGTTGACGTGCAGGTCCAACTGGGGACCGCCTTCCCACCAGCCCGGATAGGCGTAGTTCTTGGCCACTTTGTAAAAGCCCAGTTTGTAGTCGTCGTAAGGACCGACCCACTCGGCGGCATCGATGGTGCCTTTTTCGAGGGCTTGGTAAATTTCACCGCCGGGGATGTTCTGGGGCACGCCGCCGATGCGCTCGACCACTTTGCCGGCAAAACCGCCCACGCGGAACTTGGTGCCTTTGAAGTCGGCCAGGGACTTGATGGGCTTGCGGAACCAGCCACCCATTTGTGAGCCGGTGTTGCCCATGGGGAAGTTGACGATGTTGTAGTTGGCATAGAACTCACGCATGAGTTTCAAGCCGTTGCCGTCGTACATCCAGGCCGTCATCTGGCGGGAGTTCAGACCGAAGGGAATGGCGCAACCCAGGGCAAAGGTCTCGTCCTTGCCGAAGTAGTAGTAAGGGGCGGTGTTGGCCATTTCGACCGTGCCGTCTTTGACCGCGTCCACCGTGCCGAATGCGGGCACGATTTCACCAGCGGCGTGGGTGCTGATCTCGAAGTTGCCACCGGTCATCTCGCGCACGCGGGCGGCAAACACGTCGTTGACCCCAAACAAGGTATCCAGCGACTTGGGGAAGCTGGAGGTCAAGCGCCAGCGAATTTTTTCGTTGGCGTGAACCACAGCGGGTGCCACACCGGCAGCGAGGACACTGGCCAATCCAGCGCCTTTGACAAGGGAACGACGATCCATATTAATTCTCCAAAAAAAACCAATGGGTTTGGTGGGCGCATTCTAAGAAATGAAGCGCAGGTCACTTTGGGGGTTTACCCCTGTGAAAAAGCCCCACACCCGCAAGGGCTTGTGAGTGGATTTCAAACCACCCGCTTGAGCACCGAGCCTTCGGCTTTGGGCGTGGCCGAAGACGCACCCCATCGTGCCTCGATGCTGGCCAAGATCCCATGGGCATCCAGGCCCAATTGCTGCAACAAGACCTTGGGGTCACCGTGCGCGGTGAACACATCGGGCACGCCCAGGCACAGCACGGGCAGGTTCAAGCCCAGGCTTTGCAGGGTTTCCAGCACCGCACTGCCCGCACCCCCCATGAGCGCACCTTCTTCGACCGTGACCAAGGCGGTGTGGGTTTGAGCGAGTTCACGGATCAAGTCCACATCCAGGGGCTTGGCCCAGCGCATGTCAGCGACGGTGGCGTCGAGCGAGCGAGCCGCTTCCAGCGCGGGATGCAACAAGGTGCCAAACGCCAAGATGGCGATGCCCTTGCCTTGACGACGCACAACGCCCTTGCCCACCTCCACGGTTTGCAAAGGCTCGTTGCTGGGTGCCCCCACGCCGGCGCCGCGCGGGTAGCGCACGGCCACGGGGTGATCCATGTGGTGGGCGGTGGTGAGCAACAGGCGGCATTCGCGCTCGTCAGAGGGGCAGGCAATGCTGACCTTGGGGACGGTGCGCAAAAAGGCAATGTCATACAGCCCCGCGTGGGTGGGACCGTCTGCCCCCACAATGCCCGCCCGATCCAGCGCCAGGACCATGGGCAAGGACTGCAAGGCCGCATCGTGAATGAGCTGGTCATAGGCCCGCTGCAAGAAGGTGGAATAAATCGCCACCACGGGCTTCAAACCCTCGCAGGCCAAGCCTGCGGCAAAGGTCACGGCATGTTGCTCGGCAATGCCCACATCGACATAGCGGTCGGGGAATCGTTTGTGGAACTCCACCATGCCCGAGCCTTCGCGCATGGCTGGGGTGATGGCCACGAGTTTGGGGTCAGCCGCAGCCATGTCACACAACCAGTCGCCAAAGACCTGGCTGAAGGTTTTGGCCGCAGGCTTGGTGGCGGGAACAATGCCCACCGCCGGGTCGAATTTGCCGGGTCCGTGATAGGTCACGGGATCTTCTTCGGCCTGCTGATAGCCCCTGCCCTTGCGCGTGATGACGTGCAGGAACTGCGGGCCTTTGCGGTCCTTGAGGTTGAGCAGCGTGGGGATCAGGGTGTCGAGGTCGTGCCCGTCGATGGGGCCAACGTAGTTGAAGCCGAATTTCTCGAACAGGGTGGCGGGCAGCACCAGCCCCTTGGCCTGTTGTTCAAAGCGCTTGGCCAACTCGAACAGGGGCGGCACATTGCGCAAGACCTGCGAGCCCATCTCTTTGGCCGTGGCATAAAAGCCGCCGCTGAGCAGCTGCGCCAAATAGCGGTTGAGCGCACCCACGGGCGGGCTGATGGACATGTCGTTGTCATTGAGGATGACCAGCAGGTTGGCATCGGCCACCCCGGCGTTGTTCATGGCTTCAAACGCCATGCCTGCGGTCATGGCGCCGTCGCCAATCACCGCGATGCAATGGCGGTCCACCCCCAGCTGACGCGACGCCACGGCCATGCCCAGTGCCGCCGATATGCTGGTCGATGAATGGGCGGTGCCAAAGGCGTCGTAGGGGCTTTCTTCGCGGCGCGGAAAGCCGCTGATGCCCCCGAGCTGGCGCAGGCCGGGCATCTGGTCGCGCCGCCCGGTGAGGATTTTGTGGGGGTAGGTCTGATGACCGACGTCCCAGACGATGCGGTCATCGGGCGTGTGAAACACATGGTGCAGGGCGATGGTGAGTTCGACCGTGCCGAGATTGGAGCTCAGGTGCCCCCCTGTTTGCGCCACGCTGTGCAGCACGTGGTCGCGCAATTCGCGGGCGAGCTGCTTGAGCTGATCGCGCGACATGCGGCGCACATCGGCGGGCGAATCCACGGTGGACAACAGGTGTGAGGTCATGGTGGTTTAGTTTATTCGGTGGATCACCCAATCGGTGATCGTGCCCAAGTGATGCCCTGGCGCGAGGGTCAATTGGCCCAATGCGGCATGGGCTTGCTGGTGCAGGGTCTGCGCCAAGGCTTTTGCACCCTCCAAACCCAAGGTGCTGACCACTGTGGGTTTGTCGTGTGCTTCGTCCTTGCCCGCCGTCTTGCCCAGCACATCGGTGGTGGAGGTCACATCCAGGATGTCGTCCACCACCTGGAAGGCATAGCCCAGCGCATCGCCCCAGGCCGACAAAGCCGCACGCTCTTGGGGGGCGCACTGGGCGCAAATCGCCCCCATGGCCACGCTGGCTCTGAGCAAGGCGCCGGTCTTGAGGTCATGCATGCGCTTGAGCCGACTGGCATCGATGAGCTGACCCACACTGGCCAAGTCAATCGCCTGCCCACCCGCCATGCCCACATGGCCCGAGGCCTTGGCCAGCACCGACACGCAGGCCAGCGCCACCGTGGGCTCGGCAGGGTCGGCTTGGGGCGCCAACAGCTCAAACGCCAGGGTTTGCAGCGCGTCGCCAGCGAGCAAGGCCGTGGCCTCGCCAAAAGCCACATGCACGGTGGGCTTGCCACGGCGCAACACATCGTTGTCCATGCAGGGCATGTCGTCGTGCACCAGGGAATAGGCATGGATGAGTTCCACCGCGCAGGCCGCCCTCAGGGCAAGGCCATCAGCCCAGTCGGGCACGCTAGCGCGGGCACCCCAGACGGCTTGGGCGGTGGCCAGCACCAATAAGGGGCGCAGCCGCTTGCCACCGTCCAGCACGGCGTGGCGCATGGCGGCCATCAAATCCTGAGGGTCCTGGGCGGCCAAGGCCTGGGTCAGCATGGCCTCGATGCGAGCCAGCTCCCGCGCTTGCCACTGAGCAAAGCCTGGGTCACTCACGCCTTGGCTCCCTTGCTGCGGTCCTCATCCAGCCGCTGCAAATGGGCCTCCACCTCGGCCAAGCGCTCACGGCAAAAGTCCAGCAGGTACTGCCCCCGCTGGTAACCCGCCAGCAATTCGTCCAGGGGCAATTGGTCGGACTCCATGCGGCTGACCAGCTTTTCGAGTTCCGACACCGCCGCCTCATACGAGGCTGGCACGGGCAAAGAGGGGTCTTGGGGTTGGTTCATTGGGCCATTCTAGGGTGGACCCCTAGGGAAAACCTGACGCCTAATGTGGATCAGCCCTACACAGGCAGGCCTTCAAAAGGGCGAGGGTAGAATCCCCGCTCCACGGCCTGGCTACCCGCCAGGCTTTCTTGTCTCTCCCTGTGGGGAGTCTTTAGGTCAGGTGCTTTCATGTCTGATTTAAGTCTTCAACTGCAGCAGGCGCACAGCCAACTTCCCGTTGACAGCTATTTCGACCCAGCTCTCTTCAAACGAGAGCTCGATACCTTGTTCCGCAAGGGGCCGCTTTATGTGGGTCATGCCGCCAGCGTCCCCGAAGTGGGCGACTTCTATGCCCTCCCCCAGGAAAACGAAGGTCGAGCCCTGGTCCGCACCGAACAGGGCGTGATCCTGGTCTCCAACGTCTGCCGTCACCGCCAAGCGGTGATGCTCAAGGGCAAGGGCAACCTCAAAGACCCCCAACTGGGCATGGGCGGCAACATCGTGTGCCCCCTGCACCGCTGGACCTATTCCCAGCAAGGCCAGCTCCTGGGTGCGCCGCACTTTGCACAAGACCCCTGCCTCAACCTCAAAACCTACCCCTTGCAGGAATGGAACGGCCTGCTCTTTGAAGACAACGGTCGCAACATCGCAGCCGACCTCACCCACATGAGCGTGGCCAAGGACCTGAGCTTTGACGGCTTTGCCCTGGGTCATGTGGAACTGCACACCTGCCACTACAACTGGAAGACCTTCATTGAGGTCTACCTCGAGGACTACCACGTTGGCCCTTTCCATCCGGGCCTGGGCAACTTCGTGAGCTGCGACAACCTGTCGTGGCAGTTCCACGACGAATATTCGGTGCAAACCGTGGGCGTGGCCAACCAACTCCAGCGCTCGGGCAGCGCGGTCTACCAGCACTGGCAAGAGGTGCTGCTCAACTACCGCAATGGTGAACCACCCAAGCAAGGCGCCATTTGGCTCACCTACTACCCGCACATCATGGTCGAGTGGTATCCGCACGTGCTCACCGTCTCGACCTTGCATCCGGTGTCGGTCAACGAGACCCTGAACATGGTGGCCTTCTTCTACCCCGAAGAAATCGTTGCCTTTGAACCCGAATTCATCAAGGCCCAGCGCGCGGCCTACATGGAGACGTGCATCGAGGACGACGAAATCGCCGAGCGCATGGATGCGGGCCGCCTCGCCCTCATGAAGCGCGGCGACAACGAGGTGGGTCCCTACCAAAGCCCCATGGAAGACGGCATGCTTCATTTTCACGAGTGGTATCGACGCAAGTTGAGTCTGTGATCCATGGCCGCCGCCTGGATGCTGCTGGCCGGCTTGCTCTTCACCCTCATGGGGGTCTGCGCCAAGGCCGCATCCGCCCATTTCTCCGCCTCTGAACTGGTGATGTACCGGGGTCTGGTCAGCGCCATCTTCATGTTCGGGCTGGCCAAGCACCACGGCGTTGGCCTTCACACCCGGTATCTGGGCATGCATGCCTGGCGCAGCGCAGTGGGCGTGGCCTCACTGGGCGCGTGGATGTATGCCATTGTTCATTTGCCCCTGGCCACAGCCACCACCCTCAATTACATGAGCAGCGTGTGGGTGGGCGCCTTTGTGGTGGGCAGCGCGATGTGGCAGGGCTCCCGGCACTGGCAGGGGCACTTGCCACGGCTGCTTGCCGTGGTGATTGGCTTTGTCGGCGCCATCCTCGTCTTGCGACCCACGTTTGAGGCCAATCAGGCCTTCGCCGGATTCGTGGGGCTGATGTCAGGCTTTGTGGCGGCCTTTGCCTATTTGCAGGTCAAAGCCCTGGCCGCGGTGGGCGAGCCCGATGACCGCACCGTGTTTTGGTTTTCCATGAGCACCGTGGCAGCAGGCCTCATTGCCGTGGCCATCCATGGCCTGTCGCCCTGGGCGGGTTGGCACACCTTGTGGCTGCTGCCCATGGGCCTGCTGGCCTCGCTGGGCCAGCTGTGCATGACGCGCGCCTACTCGCAAGGGGCGACCCTGCTGGTGGCCAACTTGCAGTACAGCGGCATCATCTACGCCGCCCTTTTTGGGTGGCTGTGGTTTGACGAGACCATCCCCTGGCTGGCCTGGACGGGGATGGCCGTCATCGTGGCCAGCGGGGTGGCGTCGAGTCTGCTGAGTCGGCGCTGATCGGCAAACCACTGGGCACTGAGGTCAGGCCACCTGGCTTGGGTGAGTGAAATCACCCACCCAAACCTAGGCCTAGAACTAGACCCACAGTGACGCTCACGCTCACAACACCAAGTGCGACTGGTTCATCAGCTGGTCAAAGCTCAGGCTTTGCTGGGTCAGCACCACCTGATGGGTGGCGTGCGCAAAGTCATGCTGGCCCGTGGCATCGACCTGAATCACCGTGTCACTGCCACGCTGAATGGTTTGCACATAGTTCGCCGAGTTCCCACCCTGGGTGTGCAACTGGCCAAGCAAGCCCGACAAATCGATCACATCCCCATCGCCCAGGTTGAAGCCTTTGATCTGGGTGAGGCTTTGGTCGATGTGGAAGGTGTCTGCGCTGGCCTCCACGCCTTGCAGCACCGTGGCCTTGGTGTACGAAAAGGTCGCATCGGCCACCACCATGCTCTGGCCATTGCTCAGGGTGGCGTTGGTGCGGCCACTCTCCTCCACCCCAGCGAACGACAGGTTCTTCACGCCGTCGCTGCTCAGGGTGAGCGATGTGATGCCCCAATCGGCCAGGGTTTGGGTCTCGCCGGCTTGCGACAAGCCGTCGCCATTGAGGTCTTGCCAGACCATGAACTCGCTGTACTTGTCATCGGCGGCGTTGAACACGCCGTCGTGGTTGGTGTCAAAGTCCCTGGCCAGGCCTTGCAGGTCGGTGATGCCTTTGGACGGGTCGCCAAAGGCGTATTGCGACTTGTCGTGCACCTCACCGTTGCCGTACTTGTTCCAGAACAGCACGCCATCGGTGGGCGCAGCCCAGGTGACCTTGGAGACCACGCCTTGCCCGGTCACGTCCATCAACTGGTGGGTGTAGCTGATCTGCCCGTCCTGATTCAAGTCCAGCACGATGGGGCTGATCTTGAAGTAAACGGCATTGGAGGTGCTGGCAATGATGTTGGTGGTCGCGCCCGTGTAGATCTTGGCCGTCAAGGCATGAGACGAACCACTTGCACCGACCGATGACGATGCGGTGTAAGTCCAGTTGGTGCCCGTGACCGTCGCATCGCCCAAATAGGTGGAGCCATCGTACACACCCAGTTTGTAGCCAGTGGGCAAGGCACTGGTCAAGGTGCCAAAGAGGGTGGGCGTGTTGTCGTCGGTGGCCTGAACGTAGTGGGTTGTGGTCGCACCCACCCCAATTCCGGTGTTGGTGTAGGTGTTACTCAACTCGACTGCATTGCCCGAATTGGCGGTCACCAATTGCCCCCCCGATTGACCATTGGTGATCTTCACATTGCTGGCGTACACGACGAAGTCCGCCGTCGCAGCCGTCGAAGCGCCATAGAGCCTCACCATGTCAATTTTTTTGCCACCAACCCCAAAATCGAATTCAACGTAGCTGGTGTTGGTCAATGCCGTGGCCGACCATGCACCGGTAGAGGTGGTGTCTGTATCGGTGAGTTTGGCACTGGTGCCGTTGGTGTTACTTGACAACGTGGCGGTCGAGGCGATGTTGGCACCGTTGGAAAAGATCTGTACCTCACCCATGGCGCCTGATCTGCTGTTGACAAAAACCGACATGAAATAGATGTAACGGTAGGTCGTGGTGCCACTGCTGTAGGTGCTCGTCAGGGTATCGGTATTGCCGCCGGCCATGCCACTTTCGGTGGCACCACTGATGGTGATGGGCATGACGGTCACGGTTTCTGTCCCCGCAGTGCCCGTGTTGCCCGCCGTGTCCTGGTGCGCAATCGCAAAGGTGCGATCCCCCTGCGTGGCCAAAGATGTCGTCTTGAACTGCAAGCCCTGTTCGATGGCTTGAACGTTGGCTGCTGTGAACGCACCGCCCCCGTTCTTGCTCAGGGTCAACACCTTGGCCGTGCTGTAGCTCCAGTCCACACCCGTCACACCATTGACCGTGACGTTCATGCCCGATGCCTGCGTGGTGTTGAGGGTTTGCGTCACGCTGCCAAACACCAGCTTGTCGTTCGTGGTGTCTGCCGTACCGCCCACCGTCACCGTGATCTTGGCAATGTCGCTGTCCGGGCTCAGTGCGACGTTGGGAACAATGGCCTTGCCACTGCCCGCATTCAAATCTGAGTAGTACTGGCTCTCAGTGGCCTGTGTGTCAGTTGTACCAGTGATCAGATCAAGGGCGGCGGGGGCGGTCGTGTCCACCATGTAGCTCGCGTTGTCTGTCACCGCCGCATGCGTGAGGGTGGCCGCGTTGCCCGCCGCATCCGTCAGCGTGCCGCTGTTCAAGCTCAGCGCATTGGCCGCGATG
>JACCEA010923057.1_pt1 | contig 25102 bp, 22 predicted proteins | sample 7449851 | NCBI WGS metagenome assembly JACCEA01 (sample SAMN15323453, study PRJNA562643) | freshwater metagenome | isolation source: river surface water | place: USA:Blue River Watershed | collected 2017-08-18 | reverse complement strand
TGATCGTGGCTGTTGTCGCTCATGAGATCCTCTGTAGGGGCGTGGCCGCAATGGCCAATGTGTTGATCGAAATCAACCCCGCATTATAGCGTTGCACCCTTCACAGATCTTGCAAAACGGACAAGTGAAGATGCGGGCATGAGATAATTGGAAATTGTAAAGTGCGGCTGTAGCTCAGTGGATAGAGTATTGGCCTCCGAAGCCAAGGGTCGTGGGTTCGATCCCCGCCAGCCGCACCATTCAAACCCTGCAGGACGCAATCACACCCGTGAGATAGGCGTGCAGCCAAACCACCGACATGGGGCCCGAGACCACCTGGATCGCAGAACTGGCCCCGTCAGGCATGCTGGCCTTCAAGGCCTTCTCGGCCGTGATCAACACCACCGACAAAGGGGTGTGACCACGTTGGTTGAAGTTCTCGAGCGCCTGAAATGTCTTTTCTTGCTGGGGCCTGGGCATGGACATCTCCACCACCATCATGTCTGGCTTTTGGCTGGAGAGTTCAAGCAAAGCTCCTGTGACTGAGTCAAAGAAGCGGACATCAACAGGCATGTTCCACAGTTCGCATTCCGCTTTGAGCTCGGTGAACAAAGCAGGCGATTCGATCACGATCGTGACCTTGGGCTTGACCGACGATTTGTATGAAGAGCCGGACACCTGTCTGCCGTCGGTCTGGTAACCCTGAATCGAGTCAAGGGAGATGCGCCGATGGCCACCCCGTGTTTTCCATCCTTTGAGGTCACCTTGGTCGACCAGAGTCTGCACCAAGGTGGTGGACAAACCCAGCATCCGAGCGGCCTCTGCTGTGCTCAAAAACTGAGGTGTTTCTGCGAATGTCTTGGACAAAATTTTGGGTTTGCTGTTTGTTGCGAATCGATTCGAATCGATCACAGCCGAAGTTTCTTGGGACATAGGGAGGATCCAGCTTGAAGTTGAAATATCACCGTTCACGCAAAGCTTGCGTGACGTTTTGAAGCGGACGGAAGATGTATTCCAGAACGGTTTTGGAGCCCGTACGGATTTCCACGGAAGCGGTCATGCCGGGTGAAGGAACCAAACGCAAACCATTGCGCAAATCTGTGGGCTCTTTCACGCGGACAATGATCCGATAAAAGCCTTCTTCCAACTCGACGGGGTTGCCAGGTTTCTTTTGTTTTTCATCGCGCAAAGTGTCAGGACTCAAATGTTCCAAAACACCCTCGAGACCACCGTATTTGTTGAAGTCATAAGCGGTGAGCTTCACCACAGCGGCTTGACCCACTTTCAGGAAAGCCACTTCTGAAGGCTTGACGTAGGCTTCCACCAGCATCTCATCTTCGGTGGGCACGATTTCCAAAATGGGTTGACCCGCTTGCACCACGCCGCCCACCGTGGTGATTTGGACATTCTTGACCACCCCTTTCATCGGCGAGCGAATGGTGGTGCGAAGGAACGCGTCTTCGCGGGCTGAGGCGTTTTCTTTGGTCTGAGAAAGCTCAGAAGCCACGCGGGTCAACTCGTTGTTGGCATCCGTCAGATAACGGTTTTGGCGTTCGGCGCGTTGCCCCATCAACTCCGATTGCTGGCGCTTGAGGCGCAGCAATTCAACTTCAGACATCACGCCCTGGCGCACCATGGGTTCGGTGATGACCAACTCACGGTTCACGGCCGCCAGCGATGTGTCCAAGGCCTGCAGTGACTGGGTCAATGAACGTTTGCGTGCATTAAAAGCTTGCAGTTCCTGCTGCATCAAGCCGGGTTGTGCATTGAGTTCAGGGGGGAAAACCAGGGCTGTGCCGTAGGCTTCTGCCTTGAGTCGGGCGGACAAGGCGGTCAAAGAGAGGAACTTCTTTTGCGCCTCCCTGAAAACGGCACCCGAACGCGCATCGTCGATGCGCAAAAGAACCTGGTCTTTATCCACCACGCTGCCTTCGCGAACAAACAGTTCGCTCAAGACGCCTGAGTCAAGACTCTGAATGACCTGTTCCCTGCTGGTTGGAATCACTTTGCCTTGGCCTCGGGTGATTTCATCCAGTTCAAAAAAGGCTGCCCAAACCAACGCCAAAATCAAAGTCAGGCCGGTTGCCCAGACCAGCGTCTGGCTGGCCCGGCGCTCGTCATCTTCAACGGTATTGACACCAAAGCCCGTACGGCTGGCTTTGTACTTGATCATGTGGTCGCTCCCTGATTTTTGACGCCATTGACATCAATGCCACGGGACAGTTTGTCAAGCATTTCCTGCTTGGGTCCCAGTGCGACACATTGGCCACTGTCGATGACCGCGATCAAATCCACCCACTCCAGCAGCTGGGGTCTGTGGGTCGCCATCAGCAAGGTGCGGCCGCGCAGCCAGTCCTTGAGAACGGCAATCACCCGCGCTTCTGTGTTTTGGTCCATGTTCGAAGTGGGCTCGTCCATGAACACCAATTGCGGATTGCGCAGCATCATGCGGGCAATCGACAGCAGTTGACGTTGACCACCCGACAGCCCACCGCCGGCTTCGGTTACAGGCATGTCAAGGCCCAGCGGGTGTGTGGCTACGATGTCATAAATGTTCAAGGCCTTGAGCACCTCGATGATCTTCACATCGCTGATCCAGCTGTCGGCCAGAATCAGGTTGTCGCGCACGGTGCCCATGAACAGCTGAGGGTCCTGACCCACGTAGCCGATGCGGCGGCGCACCTCACTGGGCTCGATCTGCTGCAGCTCGACACCATCGAGTCGAATGCTGCCGGCGCTGGGGGCATAAAGCCCAGCCATCAATCTCAACAAGGTGCTTTTCCCGCTGCCGACGCGACCGAGCATGGCGACTTTCTGGGCCGGTGCGATTTGTATCGACAGCTTTTTGATGACGGGAATCTTGTGCTCACCAGGATAAGCAAACTCCAGGGCATCGGCTTGGAGTCCGCCTTCAATTTTGTCAGGCACAACATAGTTGCGACCCTGGACACGGTCGCGTGGGCGCTTCATCAAACCATCGAGTGTTTCGAGAGATGTCGCGGCTTGTTGGTAGCGCGATGCCAGGGACATGACACTCGCCAAAGGCGCAATGGCACGGCCAGACAAAATCACCGAAGCAATCAGACCCCCCAGCGTCAACTGGTTCGAATGGATCAAATAAACACCACCCACCACCATGGCGACCGTGATGATTTGCTGGATGGACGTGGTGATGCCCATGATCCAGTTGGTCAGGCTGCGGATGCGTTTGTACGACTCAGCACCGGCCAAGTTGGACATCTCCCAACGGCGCTGCAAATAGCTTTCAGCGTTGTGCGCCTTGAGCAACTCGAGGTTGAGGACAGACTCCACCAACACGCTTTGTTTGTCGCCCGACTCCTTCATGTTCTCACGCATCGCCGTCATCAATGGGCGCTGTGCAATCAAACCAACGATGATCAACAAAGGCACTGCCAGAGCCGGAATCCAAACCAGCGGACCACCCACCATCGCGATCAAGGCCAAGAACATCAAAACGAAAGGCATGTCGGCCAACAAGACGAGAGAGGCCGAAGAGAAGAAGTCTCGTAACGATTCGAAATCACGCATCGAGCTGGCAAAGATGCCCACAGACTGAGGCCTGTGCTCCAGGCGAATGGCCATGATCTCCCTGAGCAGGGTTGCATTGATCGCCAAATCGGCTTTTTTTCCACCCAAATCCACCAAGCGGGCTTTGAGCCAACGCATGATGAACTCCAGAAAAATCGCCACCGTCGTGCCAATCGCCAAGGTCCACAACGACGTGTAAGCGCCCGTTGGCACCACCCGGTCATACACGTTCATGGTGAAAAAGATGGACGCCAGTGTGAGGATGTTGGCCACGACGGTGGCCACCATGGACTCCACATAGAACGCACGAAAGCGCCAAAGCGTGCCCCAAAACCAGTTGAAGGCCGAGCCTTGCATCGGCGTCAAGGTTTGGTCGTGGCGTGTGGGTGGCAATTTCAGCGCTAACACTTCGGGACGCGCCAAGGCTTGCAATTCGGCCAGGGGGATGCGCTGATCCTCCATGCCTTTGTCGGCCCACAACACAATGGCATCTTTGCCTTGAATATGGCGGAGTACGCACGCTCGACCATCGATCAAGGGCATCAGCACCGGCAAAACGTAATGTGGAATCTCTGACAAACGCACCCGTGACCATGCGGCCATCAAGCCATTTTTGTGCGCCATATCCGGGTAGGCGGCCAAAGGCACTCGACCCCGGTTGTCCAGCGCAAAACCAGCCCGCATCACTTGGTAGTGAACGGGTCGCCCCAACAATTTCGCGGCCATGGTCATGCACAGGAGCAGCGGGTCAGCCATCGCGTCCGTTTTGGGCTGAGTGGGGGCCTGTGCCGAGGTGGGGGCCTGCGCCGAGTTGGGCGATGAAGTGCCACCCAAAGTAGGCATGGGAATCAATTTAGCCATGTGGGATCAAGGGGGTATCGGGTTAGGTTCATCGGGCTGACGGCAGAGCCAGACCGGATTCAGCAGAAAAACGCTTGGCCAATTCGCCAGTGGCCGCCAGCAAACGCGCACGCGCGATGCGTTCATCATGCAAAGCGGCGTTCGCAGAACTGCGGTAATTGAAGGTGTCGGCCTGGATGTTCAAAAGATCCAGCAAAGATCGGCGGGCCACACGAAATTGCTGCCGATAAGCGTCGACCAATTTGTCACCCACCAAAGACTGGGCGCTGCCGGTGTCCGAACGGGCTCTGGCCGAAGCCCACTCTTGCCAAGCAAAAGCCGCTTTTTCACGGGCCAGCAGACGGGCTTCTTCCAAAGCAAATTCGGAAGACTTGACCTGGTTAACGGCGCTCTCGACCAGAGCCGAGGTGCCGCCCCCGTTGTACAAAGGCGCATTCAGTTGCAGCTGGGTCAAGACGTCTTGTCTGCCGGTCGTGGCGTTGATTTGGCGAGAAACCGCCAGATCCACAGTGGGCCAAAACTGGCCCTTGGCCTGACGCACACTGGCCTGAGCCGCCTGCACTTGAGCACGTGCTTGGGCAATGGGGGGCAAGTCTTCCGAGACCAGCTCCATGGCTTGGGCCAAAGAAGGTGGAATACGCCCCAACGTGCCCGATTCAGCCACGGCCGAGTCCAGGTTCATGGGCCGAGCATCCATTTCGCCCTTCCAGAAGCGGCGCAGGCGTTGGATGGCCTGGGCAAAGTCTGACTTGCGTTGCTGCAATGCCAAAGTTGCGTTTTCCATGCGCACCAAGGCTTGCTCGTAATCCACCCTGCGACCGGTGTCGGCCTGGGCAATTTTCTGGATGTCGTTCAAGGTTTCGCGGTGCGCGTTGACGTTGCGAACAGCCAGGCTGTACAAGTCAGCGGTTTTGGCCCAGTTGAGGTAAGCCTCGGCCGCCAAAAGCGCCACTTCATCCAAGGTGTTGGCTTGTTGAAGCTCCGAGGCCAAAGTCAGCGCCTCGGCGCGTTGCGCCTCCGCTTCAATTCGGCCACCCGACCACAGGTTGACTTTGGCAGTGGGTGAAAGGCTGGTTCGCTCTGCGCCGGTTGGAAGGGTGCCAGACGCGTAGGAATTGGCCGAGGCGTTGACACCAATTTGAGGGTAGTGGGCACTTCGAGCCCGGGTGATGTCGGTGCGTGCAGCAGCGCTGCGGGCAGATGCCGACAACACGGCCGGGTAGGTCTGCAAGGCCTGGTTCACGACTTGCGACAAAGTCTGCGCATGCAGTGCGGCTGGCAAGACAGACAAGGTCAGGATCGACGTAGCGAATTTCGAAGTGGTAAAAAATCTAAAAAACAGCCCCTCCTTTGGAGCGGACTGAAGAATGTATTTTTGACATTCAGAATGAATCATGGCGGAGGAATTACCAACTACGTTAAAAATGAAATTCTCACCACACAAATCGGTTTGCGAATCAACCAATTGGCGTACTCCTGTGCAATAAATAGTCTTAAAAGGTGATTTCGTTAAAAAAATGCATGCCCAAACGCCCAAAAATAGGCGTTCAAGTACCCCAGTGCCTTGGCGATTGAGGGGAAAAGCCGAAATTCAAGCCCCCATGCCGTTTTGGCCAGGCCGCACTGAAAGTGGTGAGAAATAGACAGGTGAGTGACCGCTCACAAGCCGTGAGTCAGCCCCCCAACGCCTGCCCTGGCGTTGGGAACGCACACTCAAACTGCCCTGTTGAGCCGTCCGCTCAACAGGGTGCGGGCCCGTCAGACCCCGTAGCGGTCCCGGTAAGCCTGCACATGGGCCAAGTGGGCCAACAACTCCGGCTGGCTCTGCCGGGCCAAAAAGGCCAGCAGGTCCGACAACTGGGCGATGGTGCACACCTGCATGCCCAGCGTGTTGCGCACATATTGAACCGCGCTGTGCGGCACATCCTGGACCGAGCCGTCGGCTTGTTTTTCGGTGGCCATTTCCTGGCGGTCCAGCGCAATCGCGATGGCGTGGGGCGTGGCCCCGGCAGCCTGGATCAGGGCAATCGACTCGCGCGCCGCGGTGCCCGCGCTCATCACATCGTCCACGATCAGCACCCGGCCTTGGAGCGGCGCACCCACCAGCGAGCCACCTTCGCCGTGGTCTTTGGCTTCCTTGCGGTTGTAGGCGAAAGGCACGTTCTTGCCCAGGCGTGCCAGCTCGACCGCCACCGCTGCGCCCAGCGGAATGCCCTTGTAGGCAGGGCCAAAAATCATGTCGAATTCAATGCCGCTGGCCAGCAAGGCTTTTGCATAGAATTGCGCCAGTCGGCTGAGCTTGGCGCCATCGTCAAACAGGCCGGCGTTGAAAAAGTAAGGGCTCATGCGCCCCGCCTTGGTTTTGAATGCGCCAAAGCGCAGCACGCCCGAATCCACCGCAAACTGCACAAATTCCTGAGCGAGCGCCTGCATCTCGGCGCTGCTTGCCTGTCCTGTCACCATGGGGAAATCCTTGTTCAAACTCACCAGCCTCAACCTCAACGGCATCCGTTCGGCCACGACCAAAGGGGTCGAGGCCTGGCTGGCGCAAGAGAAGCCCGATTGTATTTGTGTGCAAGAGGTCAAAGCCCAAGCACCTGATGTGGCGGGCAAGTTTGAAGAACTCGCCGGCCTCAAGGGCCACTTTCACTTTGCCGAGAAAAAAGGCTACTCGGGCGTGGGCGTCTACACCCGCCACGAACCCAGTGACGTGGTGGTCGGCTTTGACGGCGGCGAGTTCGACGCCGAAGGCCGTTATGTCGAAACGCGCTTCGACACCCCTGGCCGCAAACTCTCCATCATCAGTGTGTACTTCCCCAGTGGCTCGTCGGGCCCCGAGCGGCAAGAAGCCAAGTTCCGCTTTTTGAACAAGATGTACCCGCACCTGATGGCGCTCAAGGCCGAGCGCGACTTCATAGTGTGCAGCGACGTGAACATCGCCCACCAACAAGCCGACCTGAAAAACTGGAAGGGCAACCTGAAGAACAGCGGTTTTTTGCCCGAAGAGCGCCAGTGGATGACCCAGCTCACCACCGAGGGCGGTGTGGTCGACGTGTACCGCCGCTTGAAACCCGAAACCACCGACGATTGCTACACCTGGTGGAGCAACCGGGGCCAGGCCTATGCCAAGAACGTGGGCTGGCGGCTGGACTACCACTTGGCCACACCCGCTGTGGCTGAGAAAGCGCGCACCCAGCACATTTTCAAGGGCTCAAAGTTTTCAGACCACGCACCCATCACGATCGGGTACGACTTCAGCATCTGATTTAAGCCATCTGACCGGCTATCGAAAGAGGCCCTTGGCGTTTGTAGGTCAGCATTCGGCCCTTGTAGGCCATGAGGCCGTCGTGTGCGGCATGGTCCAGGACTTGTTCGTGCATCACAAAACCCCACTGCGCCATGTGTTTGTGAAAGGCTGCTCGGTTGCCCCGGTTGGGGTCGATGACCCAGATTTCTGAGGTGGGCGCGGCTTGTTCGTGGATGAATTGGGCCAGTGTGCCCGCATCGTCGCGCTCGTACAGAATGTCGCTGCCCACGATCAGGTCGAACAGGCCGGACAGCGGTGCATCGCGCGCGCGTGTGAGCACAGGCAGGCCGTCTTCGCGCAGCGCGGCCGTGCCCCACAGCCCATGGCAGTAAGGCATGGGCATCAAGCCATTGATGCGGGTGTTTTCGTCCAAAAAAGAATGGGCCAGCGGATGGCAGTCACTGGCCGTGACCTGCGCACCCCGTCGGTGGGCCACCAAACTGGCCAAGCCCAAACCGCACCCAATTTCCAGAATCCGCTCGTCAGTGACAGGGCGGCTTGCGATGCGCTCGGCCAGGTGCATGCCAGAGGGCCAAAGCAGGCCAAACAAGGGCCAAGCGGCCGATGAAATGCCCAAATTCAGGGCCTCGTCCAAGGGGTCGTGAAATTGATGGTTGTCGAGCAAGGAGCGGATGAGCAAGTCGTCCACACCCAAGACCGCAATGCTTTCCTGTTTGGTCAGGTAGCCGGGTGGTGAGGGGTTCAAAAAGGCAATCGGTGCAGCGCGCATGCAAAAGACCAAAAGGCGCTGGCTGGCCCGACTGTACACCGCGCAGGTGATGGCGCAGAGGCGGCTGGCCTGGGGCAAGGCGTGTGCTTTGTGTTGCAGCGAACCGACATGCCGAGCCGCGCCCTGCATGCTGTGTCAGGAGTTCCCGATGGTCCGGAACCCCGATCGAAGAAAGAATCACGATGCACAAAAAACATTGGACGCCCTGTTTGTTGCTCTTGATGGCACAGGTGTCTTGGGCGCAAACCCTGCCCAGCGCTGGCGGACAGATGCAGCAGGTGCCCCCCAGCCCGGCAAGGCCCGAGACCTGGACACCGAATTTGCCGACCCGTCCTGAACCGGTCCAGATCCAGCAACCAGGGATGCCAGACCCGGCCCGCGCATCGAACACGGTTTTCACGCTGCAGCGTTTGCAGGTGACGGGTGCAACAGTGTTTGCAGAATCCGATTTACTTCAGGTGGCAGGCTTTGAGCCAGGGCGCGAGGTGAGTTTGCCCGCATTGCAGGCGATGGCCGAGCGCATCGCACAGCATTACCGACGCCATGGGTTCTTGATGGCACGCGCTTATTTGCCGGCGCAAGAGATTCGCGATGGTGTGGGCACCTTGGCGGTTTTGGAAGGCCAGTACGGCCAAGTGACATTGAACAACACGAGCAGCTTGGACAGCCAAGTGCCACAAGGGGTGTTGGCGGGTTTGAACCATCGGGACACGATCGCGCTGGCGCCCCTGGAAGAGCGATTGCTTTTGTTGTCGGATGTGCCGGGTGTGCAGGTGCGATCGAGCTTGGTGCCCGGCGCGAGCTTGGGTTTGTCGGATCTGGTGGTCGAGGTCGAGCCCGGGGCCCGCATCAGCGGCAGCGTGGACGCTGACAACGCAGGCAACCGCTACACGGGTGAAGAGCGCATCGGTGCGACGGTGAACCTGAACAACCCCTCTGGCAGCGGCGACTTGGCCAGCTTGCGTGTGTTGACTTCGGGCGAGGGTTTGCGCTACGGGCGGGTGTCTTACCAAACGCCCTTGGGCCGTGGGCGTGTGGGTGTGGCCTACAGTGACCTGGGCTACAAGCTCGAGCGCGAGTTTGCCGCCCTGCAAGCCAATGGCCATGCCCGCATTGCCACGGTGTTTGGCACCTACCCATTGCGCCGTTCACGCCAAAGCAATATGAACATCGGCTTGTCATTGGAGTCCAAGCGTTTTGAGGACCGTTTGGACGCCGAGCCTTCTGTCACGGACAAACGAGCCCAAGTGGCGGTGGCCAGTTGGTACGGTGACCAACGCGATGATTGGGCCGGCGGAGGCCTCAACAGTTATTCGCTCGCTTGGTCAACGGGCAACATCGACATCCGCACACCTGCAGCGCTGCAGCAGGACGCGGACACCGCCCGCAGCGATGGGCGTTACAACAAGCTGGCTTTTGCCTTGTCGCGGGTGCAACGTGCCCATGAAAGCCTGACTTTGTCGGCCTCCTTGAGCGGGCAGATGGCTTCAAAAAACCTGGACATCTCGGAAAAGATGGAGCTGGGCGGCATGTATGGCGTGCGGGCTTACCCAGAGGGTGAGGCCTATGCCGACGAAGGCCTGTTGTTGACGCTGGAGGCGCGTCAACAACTGCGCTTGCCCGTCAATGCCACAGGCCAGGTGCATCTGGCGGTTTTTGTGGATGCAGGCACGGTCAAGCTCCACCATAGGCCATGGCTGGCAGAAGACCAGCGCCGACACCTGAGTGGTGCAGGCGTGGGCCTCTACTGGACGCAATCGCGCGACTTTTCTATCAAAGCGTTTTATGCCCGCAAGCTCGGCCACGAGGACGCGCTTTCGGCCCCGGACAAATCGGGTCGCGTTTGGGTGCAGGGTGTGAAGTACTTCTGAGTCTTGCCTGTCGCGTGTCTCTCTAGCAGCGCTCGCCACCAACTTGGTGCGATTGAAAGATAACAAGGACTCTGTCATGAACCATATTTTCCGAAACATTTGGAACCCGAGCACGGGCACCTGCGTCGCAACGTGCGAACACGCGTCAGCGCATCGCGGCGCCGCGTCATCGTCGTCGGTGTTTGGCGCTGTCCCGAGTGGCACTGCGTTGGCAGCAGGCGTGTCTGTTGGGGCTTGGCGCTTGTTGCCATTGGCCGTGATGCTGGCCTGGGGTGGGTGGGCCATGGCCACACCCCAAGGCGGCACCGTGAGTGCGGGCAGTGCCAGCATCACACAGGGAGCAGGGCAGATGACGATCACCCAAAGCACGCCCCATGTGGCGATCAATTGGCAAAGCTTTGGGATTGGCGCGGGGCAATCGGTGCAGTTCGTGCAGCCGGGCCGAAGCGCGGTCGCCCTCAACCGGGTGACCGGCGCAGACCCTTCAGCGATTTTGGGACGTTTGTCGGCCAATGGCCAGGTGTTTTTGGTCAACCCGAACGGCATTTTGTTTGGGCCTGGTGCTTCGGTGGATGTGGGGGGCCTGGTCGCCTCGACACTGAACATCAGCGATGCTGACTTCATGGCGGAGCGCTACCGCTTTATGGGTTCCGCCGCGACCGAGTTGATGAATCAGGGTGCCTTGCAAGCGACCAGCGGCGGCTATGTGGCCCTGTTGGGGGCCCAAGTGAACAACCAGGGCACGGTGCTGGCCCCGCGCGGCAACGTGGCCATGGTGGCCGGTCAGGACATGACCTTGGACCTGTTGGGCAATCAACTGCTGAGCGTGCGCGTCGACCAAGGTGTGGCCAATGCCTTGCTGAGCAATGGTGGCCTGCTGCAAGCCGATGGTGGTCAAGTGCTCATGAGCACCCAGGCGGCAGGTAATTTGTTGGCCAATGCGGTGAACAACACGGGTGTGGTGCAAGCGCAGACGGTGGAAAACCGACAAGGCACCATCGTGCTGCTGGGCAGCACGGACACGGGTACGGTGAGCTTGGGCGGCACGCTGGACGTGAGTGCAGGGCCAGGACAACAAGCGGGCCACGTCTTGGTCACCGGCCATCAGGTGGGGCTGTTTGATGCCCACATCCAAGCTTCAGGCGGTGCAGGCGGTGGACGGGTCTTGATCGGTGGCGGCTACCAAGGCCGCGACCCGGCTGTGCCCCATGCGCAGGCGGTGTACATGAGCGCAGGTGCCACCATTGAAGCCAATGCCCGCGACCAGGGCGATGGCGGGCAGGTGGTGCTTTGGGCCAATGGCAGCACGCGGGCACAAGGCCAAGTGTCTGCGCGAGGGGGTGCGCTGGGTGGCGCTGGGGGCTTGATCGAAACTTCGGGCCAATGGCTGGATGTGGCAGGGTTGCGGGTGGACACACGCGCACCACATGGGCCCATCGGCACCTGGCTGCTCGATCCTGCGGACATCACGATCTCCAGCGCAGCGACCACCGATGCCACGGCAACGGGTGGGGTGTTTGCACCCAATTCGGGTGTCAACGCCGCCAACATCAACGCGACCGACTTGGTGACCGCATTGGGTGGCAGCAACGTCACGGTGAGTACCACCAACACAGGCGTGAGTGGCGCGGGCTTGGGTGATATCGATGTCAATGCTGTTGTGACCTGGACTGCACCCACCACGCTCACCCTGAGCGCTGCCCGCGATGTGAATGTGAATCAGGCCATCACCGGCACTGACGGCAGTTTGGCGTTGGATGCTGGACGTGATGTGAAGGTGGACGCGGCCATCACCACGACCACAGGCCAACTGTCCTTCACCGCAGCACAAGATGTCAACATCAATGCTGCCACCACCATCACCACCGGCAACTTGCAAGCGGTGGCGGGGCGCAACGTCACAGTGCGTGCGGCATCGTCGGTCACAACGGGGAACATGGTGCTGCGTGCCGACAACGATGGCACGGGTCCTGGTGCCGCAGAAGGCACCGTGGCGATCACCTGCGGCAGCAATTGCTTGACCGTGACCACGGGGCAGCTGAGCATCCGATTCAACCCGGTCGATTACGCCAGCACCGGCAGTGAAATTTTGGCCTATGCCAACAACTTGACTGGGGGCGGTACGCTCGATGCCAAAGCCTGGGTGTTTGGCTTGGGCGACAACAAGGTGTACGACGGCACCACCACGGCCACGGTGAGTGGGCTGTTGCCCGATGTGACCGACGCGCCGCCGCCGGTGACTTTGGGGCCGGTCAGCGACGCGAACTTTGACACCCGGCATGTGGGCACGGACAAAGCCATCACGTTTGCGTCGACTTTTTCGAATGCCGCCTACGACTTGTTTGCCACGGCCGCAGCGCCAGTGGGCACCTACCAAGCCCGCGCCGACATCACGCCGCGACCTTTGACCGTGAATGCGGTGACCGATGCCCGCATGTACAACGGCACCACCAGCTCTGTGGGCGTCCCCACGGTCACAGGTTTGCAAGCAGGCGACACCTTGGATGGGGCTTTGACCCAGGCTTTTGCCAGCAAGGATGTGCTGGGCGTGGGGGCGAGCACTTTGGTGGCCAGCGGCAGTTACAGCGTCAGCGACGGCAATGGGGGCAACAACTACAGCGTCAGCGTCCTGACTGCCCCGGGCACCATTTCACCCGCACCCTTGACGATCACAGCGCAGGATGTGAGCAAGGTGTATGGCCAAACGCCTGTGCTCAGCGGCTTTGATGCGAGCGCCTTGGTCAATGGCGAGACGGTGGGCAGCGTGACACTGGTCAGCGCGGGCCAAGTGGCCACGGCCAGCGTGGCGGGCAGTCCGTATGCCATTGTGCCAAGCGCCGCTACGGGCGGCACCTTCACGCCAGGCAATTACAGCATCAGTTATGTGAATGGGGTGTTGGCGGTGACGCCAGCGCCCTTGACGATCACAGCGCAGGATGTGAGCAAGGTGTATGGGCAAACGCCTGTCCTCAGCGGCTTTGATGCGAGCGCCTTGGTCAACGGCGAGACGGTGGGCAGCGTGACACTGGTCAGCGCGGGCCAAGTGGCCACGGCCAGCGTAGCGGGCAGCCCATATGCCATTGTGCCAAGCGTCGCTACGGGCGGCACCTTCACGCCAGGCAACTACAGCATCAGTTATGTGAACGGGGCCTTGGCGGTGACACCCGCCCCGGTTGTTCCACCCATCGAGCTGCCCGTGGTTGAGCCTCCAGTAGAACCGCCCGTGGTGGTGGTGCCAGTCGAGCCTCCGGTGGTGGTGCCCCCAGTCGAGCCACCCGTGGTGGTGGTGCCAGTAGAGCCGCCAGTGGTAGTGCCTCCACAAGAGCCGCCAGTGGCTTCCACCGAGCCTGCGCCATCGGCCACCAGTGAAAAGCAAGCTTTGCCCACCATGCCCAGTCGGGATGCGAGGCCTGTGTTGTTGACGGTCATGCCCCCTGTGCCCTTGGCCCAAGGGCCTGTGACGCAGGCTTCGCCCCGGAATGTGAGCCCTGTGCCTGTACCTTTGCAGACACCCACACCGCCACCAGTTCCTGCACCCGCAGCACCTGCACCCGTACCCGTGCCGGTTGTGCCACCGGTCGTCCAAGAGGAAGTCAAGCCTCAGCTGCCCTTGCCTGTGGCCGCGCCTCGGCGTCCCAAGCAGGACCGCAATTGAAGCCGATCCTCACTTTGGGTTGAAAACCATGCCAACCCGAGCCCTTGTTCCTTCGGGTCGATTTTCCCGCAGGGTACGGGTGGGGATGGTGCTGCTGCCCTGCGTTTTGGGTTGGGGGCTGCAGGCCACCGCGCAGCCGCTGGACAACACGGCTTGGGGTGCAGCCAGGCCGGCAGCACCCCATGCGGCGGACCGTGTGGCGGGCAAATTCGGTGCAGACCCTTCAGGCGCATCACAGTCTGCGGTGGCGGTGATTCAAGCGGCGTTGCGCTCAGGGGACCACCAAGGCTTGCCCTTTGTGGTGGTCGACAAAATCCATGCACAGGTGCTGGTGTTCAGCGGCGCGGGCCGCTGGCTGGGGACAGCGCCTGCATTGATCGGCCAGGCCCGAGGCGACGAGGCTGTTCCTGGTTTGGGTGACCGACCCTTGTCGCAGATCCAGCCGCATGAGCGCATCACACCCGCAGGGCGCTTTGTGGCCGAGTTGGACCGCAATGCCGCGGGCCAAACCATTTTGTGGGTGGACTACGAGCAAGCCATCTCGCTGCACCCGGTGCGCAGCTTGAACCCGCAAGAGCGACGCCTCGAAAGGCTGGCCTCTGCGTCTTTACAAGACAAGCGCATCTCCTATGGCTGCATCAACGTGCCCACGCCGTTTTGGCATGCGGTGGTGCTGCCTGCATTTCGCAACAAGAAGGGCATTGTTTATGTGTTGCCCGACAGTCGGCCCCTGGACTCCGTATTTGCACACGTGTTGAACGCCACGGAAAAGGCGGCGACGAAATGAACCGAGCGCCGCCTCTTGTCAACTCAGAACCGAGCAGACCGCATGGTTTGCTTGGGGTGAGTCTTCGTTGTGGATCAGATCAAGGCCGAACCGCGATCTCGTTGCGCACCGAGGTGACGCCTTTGACGCCGCGAGCAATGCTCTCGGCCTTGTTGCGTTCCAAGGTGCTCTTGGCAAAGCCTGAGAGCATCACGGTGCCCTTGAGTGTCTCCACGCTGATGGATGACCCCGCGACGTCCTTGTCCTCAAAGAACCGTGATTTGACCAAGGTGGTGATGCCGGCATCGTCGATGTAAGCCCCCACCGATTCCTGCCCGCGCGAGACCGCGCAGCCAGAGGCCAACACCAGAACCAGAGAAGCGGCCAAAGTGGCCCAAGTAGTTTTTCGAATCATGTTGTAGTCCTATCGTGCAAACCGTCAAATCGGTCAAGCCGGAGCTTGACCCCATGCTTGAAGCAGTACCTCCCAAGAAGAAGGTTTGCATTCAAGACAATTCATATTAGGTCGTGCGTTCCGATTTGTCGGTGCGCCAGGCCACACTGTTGCAGGACTAAACGGACGGTGCTTCCACCCAGGCCAGCAGCGTGCCGGGTGCCAAGGGGTTGGCGCGTGCGGCGGCGATCACGGCGCGGCCTTCGGGGCCCGGCACACGCAGCGTGCAGGCCAGTGACGTGGCCTCTTGGCGCGTCAGTGACTGGGTCAACCACGCTTGAACGCGCGGCACATCGGCAGCGGCCAACCAGCCCGTCAGGGCTTTGCCCACCAGCGCGGGACCACTGGCGTGCAGATGCTGCTGGGCCAAGGCATTGCCTTCGATCACGAACCCTTTGTCATCCAAAACCAGTTGTGCGCCGGGCGACGCGTCACGCAGCAGCATCTGCCGGTCGCAGGTCGCTTCCAGTTCGGCACGCGAAGACAGCAATTCTTCGTTTTGCAAATCCAGCTCAACCTGGTGCACTTGCAGCTCGTGCAGCAAGGCCAGGGCATCGTGTGCGGTGCTGGGTGAGGCGGCCAAGTCAAACAGCACACGCAGTGCTGCGCTCGCATCTTTGGCCACCCCGATGCCCGCGCCATGGGCTTGGAGCAGCGTCTTGGCGCGTTCGCGCAGGTTCGATTGCGGGCTGGGCTTGGCGGTGGTCATGAGGGGCAATCTGTGAAAGGCGAGGAAAAAGAGAAGCGAGGCCAAGTGGCTCAATTGGCTTCGCGCAAGCGAAATTCCAAAGCCTTGGCGATGCTGATGTCAACAAAGGTGAGTACCGCGCCGTTGACCGTGTTGGCCAATGTGCGGTAAGGCATGATGCGCACCGAAAACCAGCGCCCATCGGTGGACGACACCGACTTGGTGCAAGGCGTCAAGCTGCGCAGGGTTTCTTTGACATCGTCCAGCAGCAGGGGGTAATCGAGGGTGTTGGCCAGATCACTCAGGGGGCGGCCCACGTCCGACTCGCGCAGGTGAAAGATGGGCACCGCTTGTTCGGTGTAACGGCGCACGTTCACTTCGTTGTCTAAAAACAGCGTGGCAATGTCGGTGCTGTTGAGCAGGTTTTGCATGTCGCTTTGGGCCAGCGCCAGGTCGTCCAGTCGGGTTTGCAATTCGTTGTTGATGGTTTGCAACTCCTCGTTCATGGACTGGGCTTCTTCTTTGGACGTGGTCAGCTCTTCATTGGCCGTTTGCAGCTCTTCGTTGCTGAGCTTCATGGCTTCGTTGAGCGAGAGCATCTCGTCTTTGGAGACTTGCATTTCCTGGCGCAAGGCCTGCATTTCCTGATGGGCATTTTGGACTTCGGCATGGCGCACAGCATCGCTATTTGAGGCGGGTTCGGACAGCGGGCTGTTGGCGGGCAGCGCCTTGAAGACCACCATGGCCATGCCTGCCAGCGCCTGCGGTTCCTGCAAAGGGTGAACCGTCACTTGCAACCGGTCCGGGCGTTCGGGTGACAAGGGCAAGGCGTTGACCACCACCGACTGGTGATCTTGCAAAGCCTGGCGCAAGGCCACGGCAATGGGGGTGCGCAGCGCTGGCCGCAGCATGACGTGCAAATTCCAATTGGCTTTGCCTGCTGCGGGTTCCAGGTATTGGCCAGTGCTGCCACTGACGTAGACAATGTCGCCCGCGGCATTGACCAGCACGGCCGCCGGCGAGAAAGCCTGCAGCAGCACCTGGTCTGCCAAGGCTTGCAAGTTGGGGACAGTGACCGGTGCGCCAGAAACTGGGGATGTGGGTGAGGTCACGCTCGACTCCTGAAGGTGTGTGTGCGATGGTGTAGGGCGGCGAACGGGGAAAACCACGGCGCCGTGTTCCAGGGTTTGCGCATTGCGCTTGTAAATGCGCGAGCTTGCCACCAGGGTGGTGAACAGGTTTTGTGAGCGGCCCACAGTCTCGGCACTGCCCAAAACCAGTGTGCCACCTGCGCGCAAGCTGAAGCGGAAAAGGGGTATCAAGCGCCGCTGCAGTGTGGTGTTGAAATAAATCAACACATTGCGGCACAGCAGCAAATCGAGTTGGGTAAATGGCGGATCCACGATCACGTCGTGCCGTGCAAACATGACCATGGCCCGGATGTCAGGATGCACGGTGAAGCCGCCCTCGTGGGGTATAAAAAACCGTTCCCGCCGAGCGGCCGACAGATCGCTCAGCGCCTGGGCGCTGTACCAGCCTTTGCGGGCCACGGCGATGGCGGTGGGGTTGAGGTCGGTGGCGTAAATTTTCACGGCCAATGGCGCCAGAGCCCGCGGGTCTTGTGATTCATGCAGCAGCATGGCGAGGCTATAGGCCTCTTCACCAGTGGAGCACCCCAGCACCCAGGCCCGCACCGGCCCACTGCGCTGAGTGGCCCACAAAGTGGGCAAGACCTGTGTGGCCAAGTCCTCCCAGACTTGGGGGTCCCTGAAAAACGCCGTCACGCCGATCAGCATTTCGGAGAACAACACATCCAGCTCTTGCGGGTTGTGCTGCAGGTACTGCACGTAATCGGCCATGCTGGGCAAATGGTGCACATGCATGCGCCGCTCGACCCTGCGCAGCAAAGTGCTGGGCTTGTAGAGCGAAAAATCGTGCTGCAAGTGTTGGTGCAGCAGGTCCACGATGGCCTGCAAAACTTCGGTGAAGGGGCCCGTGGGTGTGTCGGGTGTGGGCGGCACAGTGGCTTGCGGCGCCTTGGCGGCATCGCTGGCGACGGGCATCTGGGGGGCCTTTTGCGCGGGCACGGGCGTGATGGCGGCAGGCTGTGATCGGCCGAGCCACTGTGCAATCAGGCCTGGCATCTCTTGTGGTGTGGCCACAGCATCGACGCAGCCTGCATCGATGGCGCTTTGCGGCATGGCCGCAAAGGCAGCGGTGCCCGGTTGTTGCGCCAAACAAAAACCTGCGGCGCTGTGCACGGCTTGCAAGCCGGCTGTGCCATCGTGCCCCATGCCCGACAACACCACACCCACCGCACGCTCGCCTTGGTCCTGGGCCAACGAGGTCAGGAACACATCGATCGCTTCGGGCGAGCTGCTGCTTTTGTGGGCGGGTTTGAAACGCAGGCAGCCGCGCTCTACACGCAACTGACCTCCTGTGGGCATCACGTAGATGTGGTCAGGTGCCAGCACCACGCCGTTGTGTGCATCGCGCACGGGCACGCTGGTCACCCGCTGCAGCAAGCTGCCCAACAAGGTTTTGTGTTCGGGGCTGGTGTGTTGAACGACCACGTAGCTCAAGCCCGAGTCGTTTGGGATGTGTGCGAAAAACTGTTCCAGAGCTTCCAGTCCACCCGCCGATGCGCCGATGCCCACGATGCGGGGGCCTTCGTTCGCAGGCATGGGTGTGGAGGGCTCAGTCAAAGTGGTCAATCATGGCGTGGCGTTTTCGGGGGGGTATCAATGGGCCAATTGCAGGGGCAGCAGCCGATCGTATTCGGTCTTGATGACTTGGTAGCATTCGCATGCGCAGGCTTCCATGCCTGCACGGTCCAGCACTTTCACACGGCCCCTGGTGTATTGGATCAGTCCCTGGCGTTGCAAACGCATGGCCGCCTCACTCACTCCCTCACGGCGCACGCCCAACAAATGGGCGACTTTCTCATGGGTCAGCATCAACTCGTCACCCTCCGTACGGTCCAGGCTCAACAACAAAAAACGGCTGAATGCGTTGTCCACGGTGTGGTGTCGATTGCAGACCGAGGTCTGGGCCATTTGTGTGATGAGTGCTTGGGTGTAACGCAGCAACAAGTGCAACAGCGGCATCGAGTGTTCGAACTCTTGCAGCAAATCCACGCCCCGCATGCGTAAAAAATCGCCAGCGGCAAATACAGTCGCATTGCTGGTGGTGGACAAGCCCCCCATGAAGCTGGAGACACCCACAAAGCCTTCAGGTCCCACCAGGGCCAACACAGAGGAGTCGCCGTTTTCAATCTGCCCATGCAGAGCCACCAGGCCACTCAAGGGGAAATACACATGGGCAAAAGAGGCGCCCGCTTCAATCAAGGTCTCCCCCACAGGCAGCTCGACTTTGTGGAGCAAGGGCATCAATCGAATCCAGTCGGCCTCTGGCAAACAAGCCAGCAATTGGTTGCGTGGACGGATGGTGGACATGATCATCCGGTGACCACCGGCATGCGCGTCGGTGAGCCGATCGTGTAGATCGGCTTGAGATGAAGTCGTTTCATGGAGTCCCGTTCAATTTACCGCAGCAGCGCTCAACGCAAATCAAGAAATGGCTACAAACGGTGGCCCATCATGCAACAAGCACATGTCACTTCCTTGATCTGGCGCAGACATAGACAGCTTTTTGCAGTGGTCTTTCAAGACAATGCGGCGGTTTTTTTCACGGCCCTAAAAACATGAGCCATGGGTGTGGCAGACCACAGACAGGGGGGGGCATGCGGCCTAGAGTGAAGCCTTCTCTTGTTTTCATTCAACCCAAAGGCGCATATGTCAGACTCTAAAACAGCTCAGGAAAAAATCTCTTCATTGGGTGCTCGCGTCACCAACCAGGTCGAGGGTCTGGTCGATGAGGCACAACCCGCGATCAACCGCATGACAAACCGCGTGAAAGACGAATTGCACGATCTCAGCGAGTCGGGCAAAGAGGCTTTGTCAGATGCCAAGCACAAGCTGGAAAAAGAAGCGCACCACGTGCGCCTGACCACCGAGCACATCATCCAGCACGACCCGATCCGCTCGGTCTTGATCGCTGCGGGCACGGGTGCCGCTGTTGCCTTGGCCGCGTCTTGGTTCTTGCGTTCACGCTCGCACTGATGGTGCGCTTGCTGCTGAAAATGTTGCTGCTGCCGCCGGACGTGCTCAAGTCGCACGCCCAAGGTTATGTCGATCTGGCCAGCGAGGTGGGCGCACGTTACGTGTGCACTCTGAAAAACCGCTGGGTGATGTATGCCTTGAGCGTGCTGGCCTTGTTGTTGGCGCTGATTTTTGGTGGCGTGGCTTTGCTGCTCTGGAGTGCGTTTCCTTTGCACGATGCCCCTCAAGCTTGGGTGCTGCCAGCGCTGCCCGCAGCCTGTTTGTGTTTGAGTGGCCTGTGTTGGTGGTGGGCGCGGACCTTGCGTTTGCAACCCTTGCTGCAGGACATTCAGGCACAAATCGCGCTCGACCTGCAAGCCATTCGGCAAGTGCACTCCGCATGAGTTCCGAGCTGACGCCCACACAGCGTTTGGCCCTGTCGAGGGCCCAGCTGGCCCAGGCCTTGCGCGACCCCGCTTGGATGCTGCTGCTGCAGCGTTGGCTGCAAGACAAAAAGCCGCACTGAGCGGCCAGCTGGGCACAGCGCATCTGTGCACGCTTGTATTTTTTTGACTCGGGCATTTCGCCCCTTTTTCGACTGGACAACCACCATGAAATCCTACCCATCTCATCACCACGCTTCCTTGCTGACCTTGGCGCTTCTGGCCGTTTTTGCCAACTCCGGCGCCTTCGCGCAATCGACCTTCAACAACACCGGCATGTATGGCGGCATCAGTGCGGGCGAATCCAAATCCAAATTTGACAGCGGCGCCACTGCGCAAAGCCTGGTGGGTGCCGGTGTCACAGCGGGCGCCGTGAACGAAGACGAGCGGGGCAACGCCTACAAAGCTTTCATCGGTGTGCCTTTGTCCCCCAACTGGGCCGTGGAGGCGGGTTACTTCGATCTGGGCCGTTTCGGTTTTGATGCCGCCACATCGCCTGCAGGCACCGTCTCGGGCACCACGCGCATCCAGGGTTTGAACCTTGACCTGGTCGGCACCTTGCCCATCACCGAGCGGTGGTCCTTGCTCGGCCGAGTGGGCGCTGCTTACGCCGAAACCAAAGGCAGTTTCAGCGGCACAGGTGAGAGCGGCATCAGTGCCCTGTCTTCTAGCAAACGCGACACGCACTACAAGTACGGCTTTGGTACCGAGTACGCCTTCACCCCAGCGTTGACCATGCGCCTGGAAGGCGAGCGCTACCATGTCAACGATGCGCTGGGCCAACGCGCCAACGTGGACCTGATTTCGGTGGGTTTGGTTTACCGCTTTGGCGCACCGGCCCAACGCGTGCGTGCTGCCTATGTGCCACCAGCGGCCCAGCCGGTTTACCGCCCTGAGCCCGTGGTGGCCCAAGCGCCAGTGGCAGCGCCGCCACCTGCGCCAGTGATTGCGCCCGCGCCTGTTGTGGCACCAGCGCCTGTGGCCATGCCCGCTCCAGCCCCCGCACCAGCCCCTGTGCCCAAGCCTTGGGTCAAGGTCAAACTCCAGGCCGATTCGCTGTTTGGTTTTGACCAAGACAGTTTGCAAGCCGATGGCAAGCAGGCCTTGGACAAATTGCTGCAAGAACTCAAAGGCGTGAATGTGGATGCGGTGCAAGTCACGGGCCACACCGACCGTTTGGGCGCAGCCGCCTACAACGCCAAGCTGTCCACCCGGCGTGCCGAGGCGGTCCGCAACTACTTGGTGCAAGTGGGCGGCATGCCGGCCAACCTGGTCACGGCCACAGGCGTGGGTTCTGCACAGCCTGAAACCGCTGCGAACGATTGCAAGGGCATGAAGGCCAGCCAAGCCCTGATCACCTGCTTGCGTGTGGACCGCCGCGTGGAAGTGCAAGTCTTGGGCAGTCAGCCGCAACGCTGATGTGCCATTGAAAAAGCCCACACACCTTCATGGGTGTGCGGGCTTTTTTGTGGGCGCCACTGGGGCCGCCCATGGTGGCTTCACAGTCTGCGCCCTTGGATCACACGCACCAGCACCACCACAATGGCCAGCACCAACAAGAGGTGAATCAAGCCGCCCAAGGTATAGGAAGAGACCAAGCCCAACAACCACAAAATCACCAAGACAAGGGCCAATGTTTCAAGCATGGTGGCGCCTTTTATTTTTTGTCGACTTCGTGGCCAATCACGCCACCCACGGCCGCACCACCCACGGTGCCCGCGGTGCTGCCTCCGGTCAGGATGGCGCCGCCAATGGCTCCAACGCCTGCACCAATGGCGGTGTTCTTTTCTTGCTTTGTCATCCCCGAGCAGGCAGCCAGAGCCAAAGAGGCCATGGCCAGCATGGCCGTGCCTGCGAAGCGGATCAGTGGGTGAAGGGTGTGCATGGCGGAACTCCTTGTCTTGTGAGACGAATACCGGGCCTAAGCCCACATCACCATGACACGGGACCGGCTGGTCATGCCAAGATAGAAGAACACCCTTGCCAAGTCTGTCCGGCAGACCACACAGAGTGGCCAAGTCCCTGGGTGGGCGACCGATTTCTATAATTGGCCCATGCTTCAATACCAAACCATTCCCGTCACGCCCTTTCAGCAAAACTGCTCACTGGTGTGGGACGACCAAAGCCGTCAAGCCGCGGTGATCGATCCGGGGGGCGATCTGAATCTGATTTTGGACGCGGTGCGCCGCCAGGGCCTTCAGCTGGAGCAGATCTGGATCACCCACGGCCACTTGGACCACGCCGCGGGCACAGCCGATCTGGCCGAGCAACTGGGTGGCCTGCCGATCATCGGGCCGCACCCCGCAGACCAGTTCTGGATTGACGGCTTGCCGCAGGCCGCTGCGGCCTATGGTTTTCCCCCGGCGCGGGTGTTCAAGCCCACGCGCTGGCTGGCCGATGGCGACACGGTCACCTTGGGGGCGCACACTTTGCAGGTGCGCCATTGCCCAGGCCATACGCCCGGCCATGTGGTGTTTTATTCACCTGAAATCAAACGTGCTTTTGTGGGCGATGTGCTGTTTGCCGGCAGCATTGGCCGCACCGATTTCCCGCAGGGCAACCACGACGATTTGATCGCCAGCATCACCGAGCGTTTGTGGCCCATGGGCAATGACACGGTGTTCATTCCTGGACACGGGCCGGAGAGCACCTTTGGTCGTAAACGCCAGTCCAACCCCTACGTTGGCGGGACCTGATCTGGCTCAACCCTTGCGGGCTTGTTCGTAGAGGAGCTGCACCTTGGGCAAGTTGGCTTGCAGTTCTTCGATGCGGTTGCTGCCGCTGGGGTGGGTGGATAAAAACGAGGGCCCGCCATTGCCGCTGGCCGCTTGCATCTTTTGCCACAAGGTGACACTCGCTTCGGGCCGGTAGCCGCCGCGTGCGGCGATCTCCAGGCCCACCAGGTCGGATTCGGTTTCATCGTCGCGGCTGTACTTCAAGGTGAGCAATTGGGTGCCCAAGTTGGCCGCAGCATCGCCCAAAGAGCCCAGCCCCAGCAACTGTGAAGCGATCGAGAGGCCAATGCCGGTGGCCTGGGTTTTGGCCAGGCGCTCACGGGCATGTTCGCGCAGGGCATGTGCCATCTCATGCCCCATGATCATGGCCACCTCGTCGTCGTTCAGGCGCAGCTGCTCCAGGATGCCGGTGTAAAAAGCAATCTTACCGCCGGGCATGCACCAAGCATTGATCTGCTTGCTGCCGATCAGGTTGACTTCCCACTTCCAGTCGCGAGAGCGTTTGTTCCAGGCCATCGTGTGCGGGATGAGTTTCTGCGCAATGGTGTGCAGGCGTTGCAGTTGCGGGTGGCCATCGGGTGCCAAGGCATTTTGGGCACGAGCTTCGGCCAGCACCTGCGCGTATTGCTGGCGGGCCGAATTTTCCAGCTTCTCGGCCGGCACCAGTTTGCGCAAACCCGAGGCCGAACCCACATCGACTTGGGCCAGCGCCGAACCTGCGGCACCGGCACCCGCTGCCAAGAGGAAGGCCCGCCGGGCGTTCCAGCGTGGTGAGGATGAATCCACTGCATCGGAATGGGCGTGGAGGGCGGGTGTTTTGAGGTCGCAAATCAAGCACATGGTTTGCAAATCATAACGAACACAGCGGACTTTGAACACGTGCAGTGGGGCAATGCGTGAGCAAATGTCAACGGCTGCAGGACCACACCGCTGTGGCCAGCGGGGTCTTGTGCAGCCGATAATCCGCAGATGTCTGATCCAGCCCCATCTGCCGCCCCCAACGACAACACGCCGCCCACCACGGTGCGCACCTGGCGCGAGGCGTTGCGCCTGTATTTGCAGCCCGCCAGCTTGCGCATGCTGGCTTTGGGTTTTGGGGCGGGCTTGCCATTGCTGCTGGTGCTGGGCACGCTCAGTTTTCGGCTGCGCGAGGCGGGCATTGACCGCAGCACCATCGGTTACCTCAGCTGGGTGGGTCTGGCCTATGGCGTGAAATGGATGTGGGCCCCGCTGGTGGACCGCATGCCGATTCCCTGGCTCACGCGGCAGCTGGGGCGCCGGCGCAGCTGGCTGCTGGTGTCGCAGCTCGTGATCGCGCTCGGGCTGGTGGGCATGGCCCTGAACGATCCTTCGCAACTGCTCGGCCCCTTGGTCGCTTGTGCTTTGGCCGTGGCCATCGCTTCGGCCACTCAAGATATTGCGCTGGACGCCTACCGCATCGAGTCGGCCGAGGTGAACGCCCAAGCCGCCTTGGCGGCCAGTTACCAGACGGGTTACCGCCTGGCCATGATCTGGGCCGGGGCGGGCGTGTTGTGGGTGGCGGCCTGGGCGCAAGGCGATCAAGCCACGGGCTACTCACAATCGGCTTGGCAAGCGGCTTATCTGGTCATGGCGCTGAGCATGCTGCCAGGCATGTGGGTGGTGCTGGCCTCGCCCGAGCCGGTGCCTGCGCCCTTTGCGCCCGCGCGCAATGTGGCCGAGTGGCTCAAGGGGGCGGTGGTCGAGCCTTTTGCTGATTTTTGGCTGCGTTACCGCTGGCAAGCGGTGCTGCTGCTGGCGCTGATCGCGGTCTACCGCATCAGCGATGTGGTGATGGGCATCATGGCCAACCCGTTTTATGTGGACATGGGTTTCACCAAAAGCGAAGTGGCCAGCGTGACCAAGGTGTATGGCGTGATCATGACGCTGGTGGGGGCGTTTGTGGGCGGCGTGCTGTCGGCGCGCTGGGGCGTCATGCGCATCCT
>JACCEA010386862.1_pt1 | contig 25112 bp, 17 predicted proteins | sample 7449851 | NCBI WGS metagenome assembly JACCEA01 (sample SAMN15323453, study PRJNA562643) | freshwater metagenome | isolation source: river surface water | place: USA:Blue River Watershed | collected 2017-08-18 | reverse complement strand
GGCGGTTCTTCGGGTCCTGCGCGACGAGGGTTTCGAGGAGGGGGCGGGCGGCGCCGCGGAGCGCGGCGGCTTCGTCGAGGCGGCCGACGAGGGCGACGGCCTGGGCCTGGAGGACGCGGGCTTCGGCGAGGCGGAGTTGCCAGTGGGCGACGGCGGGCTCGGCGGCGGCGAGGGCGGCGACGCGGTCGGCGGCGGCGGCGAAGTGCGCGCGCATATCGTCGAAGCGGCCGGCCTGCTCGGCGACGCTGCCGAGCCAGGACTCGACGTCGGAGAGGCGGAAGCGGAGCGAGGCGGTGGGTTCGTGGCGGGCGAGCATGTCCTCGATCGCGGTGCGTTCGGCGAGCAGGCCGGCGCGGGCGGCGTCGAGGCGGCCGCGGTCGAAGTCGACGACGGCGAGGTTGTGGAGGCCGGAGGTGAATTCGCGCTGGGCGCGGAGGGTGGGGCCTTCGAGGGCGACGAGGGCGGCGCCGGAGTCGCGGTAGCGCGCGAGCCACTCGGCGGCGACGGGCAGCTCGCCGCGGCGGCGGGCGAGGACGCCGGTCCAGAATTCGACCTGGGCGCGTTCGAAAAGAACCTCGGCATCGCGCGGGTGGCGGGCGACGAGGGCGGAGGCGCGGGCGTAGGCCTGGGCGAAGGCGGCGGCGGCTTCGGGGAAGCGGGCCTGCTCGAGGCGGGTTTCGCCGATCTGGGTGAGGGCCTTGGCCTGGCGGGCGAGCGCGGAGTCGGCGAGGCCGTGGGGATCGAGGGCGGCGAAGTAGGCCATGGCCTGGGCGCCGATGGAATCGAGCAGGTCGAGTTTGCCGACTTTCTTCAGCTCGGTGCGGTAGTCGCCGAGCATGAAGGTGAGCAGCGCCTCGGCTTGTTCGCGCTGGCGGAGAGCGACGGACTCGGCGCGGGTGGCGCGGACGGCCTGGGCGACGCTGACGACGGTGCCGAGGACGAGGGCGAGGGCGACGGCGGCGGCGCTGGCGCAGGCGAGGCGGTTGCGCGCGACGAATTTGCGGAGCCGATACGCGGCGTCGGGCGGACGGGCGGCGACGGGTTCGGAGCGGAGGTGGCGGCGGACGTCGTCGGCGAGTTCGTGGGCGGTGGTGTAGCGGCGCTCGCGGTCCTTCTCGAGGCAGCGCATGACGATCCAGTCGAGGTCGCCGCGGAGGGCGGAGGTGAGCTGCATGGGCGCGGCGCGGCGGAGGCGGGCGACGGTGGCGCGGTCGGCGTCGGCGAGGGTGGAGACGAGCGTGGAGGGGCGGGGCGGGTCGACCTCGCGGATGATGCGGCGGATCTCCTCGAGGCCGGCGCGGACGAGGGACTTGGGGTCGTAGGGCGGGCGGCCGGTGAGCAGTTCGTAGAGGAGGACGCCGAGCGAGTAGACGTCGCTGCGGGTGTCGACATCGAGGTCGCGGAGCTCGGCCTGCTCGGGGCTCATGTAGGCGGGCGTGCCGATGAACTGTTCGAGGCCGGTGAGGAGGGTGTGCTCGGTGAGGCGGCCGGAGGTGGCCTTGGCGATGCCGAAGTCGATGACCTTCGGGGCGGGCACGCCGTCGCGGAAGGTGACGAGGATGTTGGAGGGTTTGAGGTCGCGGTGGACGATGCCCTTCTGGTGGGCGTGCTGGAGGGCGACGCAGACGCGGGCGAACAGTTCGAGACGGGCGGCCATGCCGAGGCTCTCGGTGTCGCAGAAGCGCGTGATGGGCACGCCGTCGACGAACTCCATGACGAAGAACGGGCGGCCGGCGTCGGTGGCGCCCGCGTCGAACACGCGCGCGATATCCGGGTGATCCATCCGCGCGAGGGCCTGGCGCTCGGCCTCGAAGCGCGCGATGACCTGGCGGGTGTCCATGCCGAGCTTGATGACCTTGAGGGCGACCTGGCGGCGGACGGGGGCGTGCTGCTCGGCGAGCCAGACGACGCCGCAGCCGCCTTCGCCGAGCTTGCGGACGAGGGTGTAGTGGCCGAGGCGGTCGCCGGGCTTTTCCTCGACGGGGCCGGCCGGGCGATCGAGGGGCGGGGTTTCCATGAAGCCCCCCGCGGCTTCGTATCCGGCCAGAAGCAGGTCGACGCGGCGGCGGAGGTCGGCGTCGTCGCCGCAGGCCTGCGCGAGGAAGGCGGCGCGCGCGGCGGGCGGCAAGTCGATGGCTTCGGCGAAAATTTCGGCGTCGCGGTTCAACGAAAAAGGACGGGCGGGGCGTTCGGGCGGGCGGGGACGGGGAAGACGGGCAAGCGGGTGATGCGCTCAATGCGCGGCGCCGGGGGGAAAGGGGCCATGCGACCGGCGGCCGGCCGGCGCGGAGAACGGCGGGCGCGGCGGCCGCCTCAGGCGCGGAGTCGGTTCACCTCGTTGAAAAGCCAGGCGCGGGCATAGGCCCAGTCGCGTTTGGCGGTGCGGACGGAGACGCCGAGCACCTCGGCGGCTTCCTCGAGGGTGAGGCCGGTGAAGTATTTCAGTTTCACGAGCTCGGCGCGGCGGGCGTCGTGGGCGGCGAAGCCGTCGAGCGCCTCGTTGATGAGGAGGAGATCGGCGTCGTCCACGGTGGGCGCGGCGAGGTCGAAGCCGGTGGCGTCGGCGTCGACGCGGGCGAGGCCGCCGCCGTGGCGGACGGCGCGCTTCTGGCGGGCTTTGTCGATGAGGATGCGGCGCATGCCCTCGGCGGCGGCGGCGAAGAAGTGGGCGCGGTTGGCCCAGGCGGGCTGGTGGTCGCCCCCGAGGCGCAGCCACACTTCGTGGACAAGCGCGGTGGCCTGGAGGGTCTGGCCGGCCTGCTCGCGCGCCATGCGGGAGGCGGCGAGGCGGCGGAGTTCGTCGTAGACGAGAGGAAGCAGGTCGGCGGCGGCCGTGGGGTCGCCGGCGCCGGCCCGCTGAAGCACGCGGGTGAGCTCGCCGTCATTCATGCGGGCGGCAGCGTAGGGCTGCGGTCCGCGGGCGGAAGGGGCAAATGTGACATGCGGCGAAAAAAGCGGGCGGAGAAAACCGGGCGGGCGCTCACGGCGGCAGGCGGGAAACCTCGAAGATGAAAACGGAATGGTGGTCCTCGGGGCCGCCGCCGGCATGGAAGGCGGCGGACCCGTGCCGCATGAGCGCGGTCCAGCGCGGGTGCAGGCGGTATTTGCGCCGTTCGTTGCGCGAGACGCAGACCCAGGTGCCGCCGAGGCGACGGGCGACGGCGAAGTCGCCCTCCTCGTAGAGGCGGCGGAGGAGTTCGCCGCGCTCGTCCTGCCGGTAGGGGTTCGAGTCGCCGTAGATGCCGGAGAACGTGGGCAGGCCGGCGAGCGGCGTGACGAAGTGGAGGGTGTTGTAGGCGGCGGTGACGACGAGATCGCCGGGGCGCTCGGCGGCGTCGAGCCAGGCGGCGGCGGCCATGCCGTTGCGCTCGAAGAGGAGGATCTTGCCGTGGGGCCGCGCGAGCACGTTGGCGTAAAAGCCGTAGGCGTGGGGCACGACGCAGAGGCAGACGAAAAAGCTCCAGAACGCGTGGGAGAGCCAGGCGAGGCGCGAGCCGAGCCAGCGGGCGGTCCCGAGGGCGATGACGAGGGCGAGACCGAGGTTGAGGTAGAGGATGAACTTGTTGCTGTCGCCCCAGAAGAAGCTGTAGCGGTAGAAATTGACGACGGCGAAGGCGCCGACGGTGACGGCGAAGAACCAGCGCCAGCGGCAGAGGAAGGCGCGAAGGTCGAGCGGGGCGGGGGCGGCCGGGCGCAGCCAGGCGAGCGTCGCGAAGAGCAGGCCCCAGCCGAGGAAGTCGCCGTTGACGAAGAACCAGAACACGGGCCGGCGGAGCCAGCCCGGCACGGCGCCGAAGTCGGCAAGGGGCATGGAGGCGGTGGCGTCCCACTCGGACCAGGCGGGATGGGCGGGCGGGCCGTAGCCGCCGAGGTAAAACACCTGCAGCAGGCCGAGCAGCAGGAGCGGGAGCCAGCGCGGCCAGCGGCGGGCGATGCCGGCGGCGTGACGGAGGAGGAGGGGAAGAGCGCAGGCGCCGAGCACGGCGAACGAGACGATGTGGGCGAACGGCAGGAGGCAGACGGCGCCGAAGACCCCGAGGGCGCGGCGAAGGCCGGCGGCCGCGTCGCCGGCCGGCCGGCCGAAGCAGGCGTGCAGCGCGGCGAGCACGACGGGCATGGCGAAGACCAGCCCGCGCTGCGGCTCGAACAGGTTCGTGAGCATCGCCTCGAAATTGAAGTAGGGGAAAAAGAAGAGGCCGTAGAACGGGGTCTCCGGCCGGTAGAACGGCGGCCGCAGCCAGAGCCAGTGGACGAGGTTCAGCAGCGCGGGATTGAGGAAGAACACCAGGAGCGCGGCGAGGAAGGTCCAGCGCGGCGGGAGGCGTAACCACTTTTCGATGACGGCCCAGAAGGCGCCGACCAGCACCACGGCGCCGACGAGGTTCATCAGCCACATGCCCTCGAGGGCGGGCAGGCCGAGGACGGCGAGGTGGGCGACGAAGAAGTCGGCGAGGAAGTGGTATTTCAGCGGATACGGCGCCATGTCGAGGTCGACGGGCGGGAAGCGCGGGGCGTCGAGGAAGGCGTTGGCGACGGACAGGTGGAAGGCGGTGTCGACGAAGTTGAAGTTGGCCCAGACGTGGCCGTCGGCGTTGGTCACGAGGCCGCAGTAGAACCGGGAAACGACGAGGCCGAGGAGCAGCCAGAACCAGCCGCTCGCGGCCCGCAGCGAGGCGAGCGGCGGGATGGGCGCGGGCGGCACGGCGGGTTCCGCGCCGGGACGGATGGCAGCGAGGGCGAACAACGCGGAGACGAGTCCGCCGCCGACCGCCGCCACATAGGCGATGCCCCAGCCGAGCAGCACGTAGGCCAGAAAATTGAACCACGTGGCGAGAAACAGCGCGACGCCGAGGCCGATCAGGTAGCCGGGCAGGCCGGAAAACCCGTCCAGCAGGGCGATGCGCCGGGGCAGCCGGTGGGCAAGCACGGCAACCAGCAGCAGATAAACGACCGCGGACATCAGGGTGGGGCCGGGCGGGACCGAACGGGCGGGCCAAAGGCGTCGCGAGCGCGGCCCGCTGACAATTCGGTTAGCTGGCCGGACCCGCGCCGCGGATGCGGGCGCGCCGGCGGCGTCGCGCCCGGACGGGCTACGGGCCCGCGGCCGTCAGGCGCAGGACCACGTCGACGCCGCTCCACGGCGCGGCGAATTCCACGACCGCACCCGCGGCGACCGGGGCTCCCGGAGCGGACCGGCCGACGGCGGGGTCGAACCACTCGACGCGGAACCGCCCGACGACGGCGCGCAGGTCGAGCGTGAGCCGGGCGGGAACATCGGGCCGGGGTGCGGCGGCCTTGCCGTCGGCGGCGGCGTGCGGGTGGTAGACGAGAAATTCGCTTCCTCCGCGGCGCAGGAGCCGGGGCCGGCCGGCCGGCGTGGTGCCGCCGGGGACGGCGACGAGGCCGGGATCGGGAACGAACGCGGCGAGGTCGACGGCGGTCGTTTCGAACCAGCGCCGGAGCGCCGGCAGCGAGTCGAGGCCGGCGAGGGGCGCGGTGTAGTCGGGCTCGAATTTCGGATACGGCGCGAAGGGCAGCCGGCCGGTCGCGCGGTAGGGATGGAGGGAGCTCCAGCGGCCGCCGTAGTTGGCGGAGCCGCCGGCGAAGAGCCAGGACCAGAACAGCCGGCGCTGGAAATACGCCATGCGGGCGGGATTGTTCGCGGGGCGGTCCTGCTCGTAATAGTCCTCGCCGAGGAAGACGGGTTTGCGGGCGTCGCGATAAGGGGCGAGCGCCGCGGCGCCGAGATCCCAGCGGTGCTCGAGGTGGATGTAGGTGAGCCAGGGTTCGCGGGCGAAGGGGATCGGGATCGTCCGGGCGGGGCCGGTCGAGAACGGGTGGCGCCACGGATCGTGGCGCGCGAGGTATTCGCCGACTTCGCGGGCGAGCGCGGCGTTGCGCGGGAAGTTGTCGCCGTAGTGGGCGTCGTTGACCGCCAGCCAGTAGACCTGGGGGAACGCGGCGTAACGGGAAACCAGATACCGAAGGACGCGCGTCTTGGTGCGCGCGGGGAACGCGTGCCAGTGCGTCTCGTCCGCGCCCCAGCGCGACCCGCGCGGCAGCATGATGAGCTGGAGATACAGGTCGGGCAGGTTGTCCAGCAGCCAGGCGAGGCGGCGGTCGGTGCGGCGGAAATCGGCGACGCGGAGGCGCGGATCGGCGGGATCGGCGAAGAACGCGTCGCCCCACACCTGGTCGTCGGCCCACGCCGCGTTCTCGCCCCAGACGGTGAACGCCCGGAGGGCGGTGATGCCCTGGGCGTGTGCGTCGCGCGCGTAGGCCTCGAAGTCGGCGAATCCGATCGGGGCGCCGCGGGCGTCGCGGGGCGCGAAGAGAAAATAGGCGGTGTCGCTGAGATGGAGGAACCAGCGGCCGTCCTCGGTGATCCAGTGGGCCGGGTCGGCCGGATGGGGCAGGAGGCGGCCGCGCAGGGCGGAGTCGCGGGCGTCGAATTCGCCGGCGGCGACGGCCAACCCGAGGGCGGGCGCGGCGGCGGCACTCCAGCGCCACCGGCCCGGTGCGGCGACGTAGACGCGGGCGGCCCAGGTGCTGTCGCCGTCGTGAAAGGCGTCGACGGTGACGGGGCCGGCCGAGCTGCCGGCCGGCGGGGTGAAGGTGACGCGGACGTCGGCGTCGAACGGGTCGAGCCCGGGCGGGAGCGCGGCGGCGGCGAGGCGGATCTCGTGGACGCCGAACTTGGCGGCGGTCTCCGATCCCTGCGTGAAGTGGGCGGCGGAGGCCGCGGCGGACAAGGCGCCGGCCGCGGCGGCGAGGGCGAGCGTGAGCGGGGCGGCGCGGAAGGCCGGCAGGCGGAGGCTCACGGCGTTGCCGGTTACGGCGTGCGGGCGGCGAGGCGCTGGGTGATGTCGAGGGTGAAGCGGACGAACTTGTAGAGTTCCTCCTCGATGATGCGTTCCTGGTCGCTGTGGGCGCCGAAGCCCTTGGGCCCGTCCTCGAGGTCGATACCGGGGCCGATGCCGAAGCACTGCACGCCGGCCGCGCGGAGGTAAGCCATGTCGGTCGCGCCCGTGCTCATGGTCGGGAGCGTGATGACCCCGTAGTGGCGCTTGATGCCGGACTCGACGATCTCGAAGGCCTCCGTCGACAGGCTGGACGGCGGCGCGCCGGGGCGGCTGTGGCCGGGGGCGCGCTCGATGGTGATCGCCGGGTCGTTGATGATCTGCCGGAGCTGGGCGATGAAGCGCTCCATGTCCTCGTCGGGCAGCGCGCGCACATCGAGGGTGGCTTCGGCCTCGGACGGAATGACGTTCACGCGGTAGCCGGCGGTGAAGATATTGGGCGAGATGGAGGTGCGCAGCGTGGAGTAGTAGCGGGGTTGTTTCTCGGCGAGATACTCCTGGGCGGAGCCGGATTCGTCGCCGCGGAGGATGGCGCGGTAGCGCGCGGCGTCCTCGGGGGCGCTGACCGTGGCGAGGCGTTCGAAGAAGGCGCGGGTGGTTTCGTTGAGGCGCATGGGCGTCTGCCAGTCGGCGACGGCGGCGACGGCGCGGGCGAGGTGGACGACGGCGTTGGAGCGGAGGGGGACAGAGCCGTGGCCGGCGACGCCGCGGGCGACGAGGCGGAGGCGGTTGGGGATTTTTTCGGTGGTCTGGACACTGCCGTATTGGGGCTTGCCGCCGCTGCGGGCGACGCTGCCGCCCTCGGCGAGGCAGAACTCGGCTTCGATCTCGGAAAAATGTTCGCGGACCATGAACTCGATGCCGACCTGGACGGCGCCCTCCTCGCCGGACTCGGCGAGGAAGATCACGTCGCGGGCGAGCGGGACCTGCAGGCGCTTCAGCAGGAGCATGGTCATGAGGCAGGCGGCGACGTTGTCTTTGTCGTCGACCGTGCCGCGGCCGTAGATGTAGCCGTCCTCGCGGTGGGCGGAGAAGGGCGGGTGCTTCCACTTCTTGGGGTCGACGTTGACGGTGTCGGTGTGGCCCATGAGCAGGAGCGGCTTCTTGGAGCCGTCGCCGCGGAGGCGGGCGACGAGGTTGGGCCGGTGGGCTTCCTTCGCGAAAATCTTCACGGGAATGCCTTCGGCCTCGAGGACGGCCTTGAGGTAGTCGACGGCGGGTTTCTCGTTGCCGGGGGGATCGCTGGTGTCGAGGCGCACGAGGGCCTGGAAATGCCGGAGGGTTTCGGCGTCGACGGCGGCGGGATCGAGCGGAGCGGGCGCGGTGGCGGCGCGGGCGGCCGCGGCGAGCAGACAGAGCAGCAAAATTGCCGCCCGGGGAGGGAGGAGCAGGCGCATGGAGGTGGAAGTCCCATAGCGGGAAGCGGGCCGGCGTCGATGGAAAGTCGGGGGCGCGGCGCGGGCGGGCCCCGGGGCGGAGGGGGGCGGCGCGGAAGGACCGGGCGGAAATGGGGGTTCAGAAACGCGGGTCGGGGTCGATTGATCCGTATGGTTTCATCCGCCCCGCAACCGAACGGCACGACGCGCCTCGACGAGACATTGATCGAGAACGCGATCGGCAGCGCGGTGCGGAACGTGTGCCGGACGATGATGCGTTGCGACGCCGCGGCCGGCGCGCGGGTCGGCGAAGCGGAACCGGACGCGGGACCCCGGGTGTTCGACCTGATCGGCAACGTGGGCTTCGTCGGGCAGATCAACGGTCTCGTCTACCTGTGCCTGAGCCACTCCTTTGCGGTGCACGCGGTGGGAACGATTCTCGGGATGTCGCCGGCGGAGGTGGAGCAGGACGGCGTGGAGACGATCCGGGACGCCATCGGGGAAGTGACCAACATGGTCGCGGGTGGATTCAAGAATGCGTTCTGCGATCTCGGGCATCCCTGCAAACTCACGTTGCCGACGATCGTGTGCGGGCGGGACCTGCGGGTCTCGTGCCTGAAATCCTCCGTGCGCCGGGTCTATCGTTTCGACGTGCAGGGCCACGCCCTGTTCGTGGAAGTGCACTTCGCCGCGGAATAGCGCGCGGCCCGTCAGGGCGCGAGGGCGCGGTCGAGCGCCGCGGCCAGGACGGCGGTCTCGAACGGTTTGGTGAGTGCGCCCGAGAGGCCGTAGTCGGCCCAGCGCCGAAGCGCGTCGCCGTCGGCGTAACCGCTCATGACCAGCCCGCGCAGGGCGGGATCGAGACCGCGGAGCTCCCGCCACGTCTCGAGTCCGCCCTTGCCCCCGGGGACGGTGAGATCGAGCAGGACCAGCTGGAACGGCCGGCCGGCGGCGCGCGCGGTGTGAAACGCCGCGAGGGCGGCGGGGCTGTCGGCGGCCAGCTCGACCCGATGCCCCATGAGTTCGAGGGAGAGACCGATCACGGAGCGGAGGCTCTCGTCGTCGTCCATCACCAGGATCCGCGCCGCGGGGGCCGGCGCCGTCGGAGCGGGTCGGGACGCGGGTTGCTCCGCGGGCGGCGTGGCGACGGCGGGCAGATAGAGGTGCGCGGTCGTGCCGGCCCCGGGGCCGGAGAAAAGTTCGAGCTCACCGCGATGCGCGCCGACGATGGCGCGGCAGAGCGTGAGGCCGAGGCCCATGCCTTTTTGCGCCCCGCGCGGCTTGGTGGAGAAATAGGGATCGAAGACGCGGGGCAGAATTTCCGGCGGAATACCGGGACCGGTGTCGGCGAGGCTGAGCCGGACGTAGCCGCCGGGCGGCAGCGGACCGGTGTCGCCGGGCCGGACGACGTGGTTGATCCCGCGCAGCGTCACGCGCCCGCCGGCGGGCATCGCTTCGCGGGCGTTGAGGGCGAGATTGCGGATAACCTGGGCGAGCTGGCCCGCATCGACCTCGGCGCGGCAGAGGTCCGGATCGAGGTCGACCGCGGCGGTGACATTCGAGTCGCGGAGGGCGAGTTCGAGCGCCTCGCGGGCGACGGCCCCGACATCGGCGGGCGCGCGGAGCGGGGTGCCGCCTTCGGCGAGCGTGAGCAGCCGGCGGGTGAGCGTGCGGGCGGATCCGACGGCGGTGGTGGCCGCGGCGAGACAGCGGTGCGCGGACGCGAGGTCGGGTCCGACGGCGCGGGCGCGGTCGAGATTGAGGAGAATGACGGCGAGCAGGTTGTTGAAATCGTGGGCGAGGCCGGCGGCCAGGCCGGCGGTCGCCTCGAGCTTGGCGCGGACGAGGTGCTCGGCTTCCGCCTGGCGCCGGGCGGTCACGTCGAGGGCGACGCCGTCCCAGACGACGGTGCCGTCTTCGTGCCGGTGCGGCGTGGAGTTGACGGAGAGCCAACGCAGGGAGCCGTCGGCGGCCTGAAAACGGAAATCGACGGCGAATTCGGCGAGGGCGCGGTAGGACGCCTCCTCGGCCGCGGCGAAACGCGCGCGGTCGGCCGGCAGAATCTGCCCAAGCAGCAGGGCCGGATCGTCGAGGGCGCACCGCGCGTCGATGCCGTGCACGGCGGACACCCCGGCGCCGAGGTAGGTGAAGCGGCCGGGGCCGCCCGGCCTGCGTTCGACGCGGTAGATGTAGCCGTGCGGCAGGTTGTCCCCGATGCGGCGCAGGCGTTCGTGGTGGGCGCGCTCGGCGGCGCGGGCGCGGACCTGTTCGGACACGTCGCGCACGTGGGCGATGTAGTGGCGTTGCCCGTCCGACTCGAAGCAGCCGGCCTGGATCTCCACGGGAAACGTCGTGCCGTCCTTGCGGCGGTGCGTGCCCGTGAAAACGGCGTTGCTGCCGGGGAGCATGGCACGCCAGACGTCGCGGGCGCGCTCCAGGTCGAACGCAATGTCGACCTCGGGGACGGAGAGCCGGAGCAGTTCCTCCTCGTTGTAGCCGAGACTGCGGCAGGCCTGCGGATTGACGTAGGAAAACCGGGCGGAGAAGTCGTGGACGAAGACGGCTTCGGTGGCGTTTTCGAGGTAGGTGCGGAAACGCGCCTCGCCGGCGCGGAGCGCGGTTTCCAGGGCCTTGCGCGCGGTGATGTCGACGACCGTGCTGACCACGAGCGCGGGGGAATCGGCGGCGGCGGGGAACGGCACCGCATCCAGCGTCAGGTAGCGGCGGGGCCGACCGGGAAACTCCAGGCCGAGCTCGAATCCGCGCACGGCGCGACCCGTGTCGGCGGCCACGGTGCACGGGTGGGTCGCGCGGGTGAGGGGGCGGCCGGCGGCGTCGAGCGAGCGGCAGGAGCCGCCGGCGACCGGGTTGCAGCCGATCAGGCGATCGCGCTCGAGACCGAAGATCTCTTCCGCGGCGCGGTTGCACTCGGCGACGGTGCCGTCGGCCCGGTGCACCAGAATCCCGGCGGCGACCGCTTCGCCGACGGGGCACAGGGTGCGGGCGGTCGGGTCGGCCGGCGGCCGGCGGAGCAATCCGGTCCCGGCGAAGGCGGCGGCGAGCGCGGTCGGCGGCGAGGCCTCCGGACTGGACGGACCGGGAGAGGGCGGGGGGCCGGGAACGGGAGGCTCCGCGTTCATGACGGTGGCGGACCGGCTGCGCGTCCGCGGGCCCGAGTGTCGCCGGCGGGCGGCGCGACGCGACGCGAAATCCCGCCGGGCCGGCAACCGGTAGGCGGCACCATCGTTGGTATTAGGGCGACGCGGGGGGCAGGCTCACCGGGACGAGAGGATCGCGTCGAGTTGGTCGAGGGAATTGCCCCAGCCCGCCTGCATGCTGCCGCGGTGTTTTTCGAAGGTGCGGATCTCGTCGTCGCCGGCGTCGAGCGGCACCCAGCTGAGCGTCACGGTGGTGCGCCCGTCGGTCTCGGCGAAGGTCGCGGTGGCGAGCAGCTGGCGCGGCCAGAGCTCGTCGCTGAGCGGGTGGCCGCCGATGCCGACGTCCGGATCGGAAAACGAATGCACCCAGACGATCCGCTCCGGCGGCACGATCTCGCGGTAGGCGAAGCGGGCCCACATCCGCGTGCCGTCGGGGGCATCGAGGCGGAAGTGGCAGAAGCCGCCCGGGCGCAGGTCGAGTTTCTCGATGGTCATGGCAAAGCCCCGGGGGCCGAACCACCGCGCGAGGTGCTCGCGCTCGGTCCAGGCCTGCCACACGAGGGCGCGCGGCGCGGCGAACGTGCGCGTGACGGCGAAGGGGGCGAGGGCGGCGGGGCGGCCGAGCTCCGGGATGAACCGGTCGAGCGACGCGCAAAGTTCCGTCCAGCCGGCGCGGAAGTTGGCGGCGGCGAGTTCCGGGTGACGTTCGGGTTGGAACGAGGCGAGACCGCGGTGCACGACGGTGAGGCGGGTGCCGGCGGCGGTCGGCGTCAGATAAAACGTGACGACGGAGTCGCCCGGATAGCCGGCGTAGCTCCACGCGTAGGCGAGACGCTGGAACGGAACGACCGCGGTGACGCGCCAGCGGTGCACGAAGTCGCGGCCCGCGTGGGTGACGGTGAAGGCGGTCTCGAAGCCGACGCGTGCGGCGAAGGCGGAGAGCTGCGGGAAATACCAGCGACGCAGGTGGGCGAGGTCGGTGAGCGCCTGCCAGACGACGTCGGCGGGCGCGGCGAGCTCGCGCTCCACGACGAGCGGGTTTTCGGCGAGGAAGTCGGCGAGGCGGGCGAGGGTTTGCCGGCCGCCCTCGATGGCGCCGAATTCGCGGACGACCACGTCGCGATCCTCGGCGGTGCGAAACTCCATGCGCAGGGTCACGCGGGTGCGCCGCGGCGCGAGGGCCTCGAAGGTCCACGTCGCGACGAAGCCGACGCCCGGTCCCCCCTCGCGGCGGCCCCCGTGCACGTAGACGATGCGTTCGGGCCGGACGACGTCGCGGAAGATGCTCTTGTTCGGGTAGCGGGTGCCGTCGGGGCCGACCATCGTGTGGATCCACGCCCCGCCGGGGCGGACGTCCATGGTCTCGATCTCGGTGCGGAAGCCCTCGGGTCCCCACCAGTGCACGACGTGTTCGGGCGACGTCATGGCCTCCCAGACGAGGTCGCGGGGCGCGTCGAAGTCGCGGGAGAGCAGGATCTCGCGCTCGGGTGAGGCAGGGGAGGCGGGGGTGTTGGCGGCGGAGTCGGACATGGCGAGGGAAGCGGGCGGTCAGGGATGGGCGGCGAGGTGGGCCTGGAGGCGGTCGAAGTTCTGCTGGTTGGCGACGGCGATGAAGGGGCCGAGGCGCTGCACTTCGCCCGGGTCGTCGAAGGTCATGCGCCACGTCAGGCGCGTGCCGGTGCCGAGCGGCGCGAAGGTCATGTCCATCTCGAAGCGGTGCATGGGCAGGTCGTGCACGAACACGATCCGCTCGGACGGAGAGAGGACGGTGAAGTGGGAGACATTGTCGAACGCGGTGCCGTCGGGGGCGCGCATCGTGACATGCCACGCGCCGCCGACCTGGAATTCGAAGCGCGTGATCTCGTTGGTGAATCCGGCCGGCCCCCACCACGCGGCGAGGCGGGCGGGGTCCGCAAAGGCGGCGAAAAGAGCGGCGGGCGGAGCCGCGAAGTCGCGGGTGGAGAGAATTTCTCGGGCGGAGGGCATGGTGCGTGAGACGGGGGAGGGAATCGCGGGGAGCCGGGAGGGAGGACGGGCGGAGAGGCGGCCGGTGCGCGGGCGGGGGGTTCAGCGGGCCGAGGTATCCGGGGCGCGTTTGGCCTGGAGCTCGCGGAGGTAGACATCGAGGCGGTCGAAGCTCTGCTCCCAATGCTGCCGGTAGTGCTCCATCCACTGCGTGGCGTCCTTGAGCGGAGCGGCGTTGAGGGTGCAGGGCCGCACCTGAGCCTCGCGGGTGCGCTCGATGAGGCCGGCGCGGGCGAGGATCTTCAGGTGTTTCGAGATGGCGGGCAGGCTGATGTCGAACGGCGCGGCGAGTTCCGTCACGGCCATCTCGCGCACGGCGAGCAGCTGGAGAATCGCGCGGCGGGTGGGATCGGCGAGCGCGGCAAACGTCAGGCTGAGCGGATCGGCGGTGGCGGTCATGGCGGTTTTGTAATTAACCGATAGGTTAAATATAAAGCCGCTGTCAAGTGTCGGCCGGGCGGGGGGCGCGGCGCAGCGCGGCGTTGCCATCGGACGGGGGACGCGCCCTGCTGCGGTGTCGCTCCGCAACCCCTCCCTCCGATTCCCATGAACCCCCTGCTGCTCCGCGTCCGGCTCGTTGCCCTGCTTTGTGCTGTTTCCCTTCCGGCCGTGCCGCTGGCGGCGAAGTCGGATCCGGACACCGAACGGAAAGAGATTCGGGCGATGCGCGACAGTGTGCTGGCGGAGCTCTACAAGATGAAGCCGGAGGCGAAGGCGAAGATTTCGAAGGCGGCCGGTTACGCTGTGTTCACCAACGTCGGCGTGAACGTGATTTTCGCGAGCTTCGCGGGCGGCAAGGGCATCGTGGTGGAGGACGGCCTGCTGAAAGACACGGAGACCTTCATGAAGATGGGTTCGGCGGGAGTGGGTCTCGGCCTCGGCATCAAGGATTTCCGCGCGGTGTTTGTGTTCAGCGACAAGGAGAAGCTGCGCGCCTTCGTCGAGAAAGGCTGGGATTTCAGCGGCCAGGCCGACGCGGCGGCGAAGTCCGACGACAAAGGTGCGGCGGTGGCGGGCGCGGGCTCGGTGGTGCCGGGGGTGGAGGTTTACCAGATCACCAAGAACGGCCTCGCGCTGCAGGCGACGCTGCAGGGCACGAAGTATTGGAAGGACAAGGATCTGAACTGAGGCGGGCGAGGCTGGGCACGGCGGCATTGCGACCTGCGGCGGCGTGGGAACACTGGAAGCCGATGGCTCCTCAACCCAGTCCGGATACCGCCACGGTGTTTTTGGCGGACGACCACAAGATCATCCGCGACGGTCTGCGCGTGCTGTTGGAGCGCGCGGGTGGATTCGCCGTGGTGGGCGACGCGTCGAACGGCCGAACGCTGCTCGAGGAAGCGTTGCGGGTGCGGCCGGATGTGGTCCTGACCGACATGGCGATGCCCGAGCTCAACGGCATCGAAGCGACGCGCCGCTTGCGCGAAGGCGGTTATGCCGGCGCAGTCGTAATGTTGTCGATGCACGACCAACGCCGCGTGCTGGCGGATGCACTCGACGCGGGAGTGAACGCGTTCGTCCACAAGGATCATGCATTCGCCCAGGTGCTTGAGGCGATCCGCGCGGCACAACGCGGCGAGGTGTGGCTGAGCCCGGAGTTTGATGGCTTTCTGGAGGGTGATCGAGTGCTTACGCTTTCACGCCTGCTGAGCGGCCGGGAGCGCGAGGTGCTGCAGTTGTTCGCCGAGGGCCTCGGCACCAAGGAAGTCGCGGGCGAATTGAAGGTCAGTCCCAAAACAGTGGAGGCGCACCGGTCGAGCCTCTTCGCCAAGCTGAAAGTCAACCATGTGGTCGATCTCGCCCGGATCGCCCTCAAAGAAGGCGTGGTGCAGATCTAGCCGGCGGGTCCGAGCACGGTCGCGACGGCGGCGAGCAGTTCGTCGAGTTCGAAGGGCTTTTTCAGCCGGGCGGAGCTCCCGTCGGCGTTCGACTCCGGGCTGGGGAGAGGGCTGAACCGGCCACTCATCAGCACCGCGGGCAGTCCGGGCCGCACGGCGCGGAGGCGGCCGATCAAGTCGGATCCGGAGATCCGGGGCATGTTGTGATCGGTGATCACGAGGTCGAATTCCGAGGGGGCAGCAAGAAAGCTGCGGAGGGCACTTTCCGGGTCGGTGTGCAGTTCCGGACGATAGCCGTGCCGCTCCAGCGTGAGCAGCGCGACTTTTCCCACCGCGGGTTCGTCGTCGACGATGAGCACGCGCTGGCCGGAGCCAACCGGGGCGAGCGGGACGGGGACGGCGGGCACGCCCCTGCTCTCCGGCAGCGCGAGGGGCAGGAATATGGAAAACACGCTGCCCTGGCCGGGCGCGCTGTCGACGTCGAGCACACCGCCGTGGGCCGTGACGATTTCGCGGACGATCGGCAGGCCCAGGCCGGTGCCTTCGCCCAGCTTCTTGGTGGTGAAGAAGCGCTCAAAGATCCGGCGTTGCGTGGCCTCATCCATGCCGCAGCCGTTGTCGTGGACGGAAAGCCGGACGAAGGCACCGCCGGTGGCGTCGGCGGCGAGCGGCGGTGTGCCGGCGGCGAGCCGGCAATGGGCGATGGCGATGCGCAGGGTGCCCGGCCGGTCGCCGATGGCGTGGGCGCCGTTGGTGCTGAGATTCATCAGGACCTGCTGCAGTTGGCCGACGTCGGCCAAGCACGGGGCGGGAGACGGGCCGGCATTGAGGGAGAGCGAGACGTTGGCGGGCAACGTGGCGGCGATCAGCGGCGCGGTGTCGCGGACGACGGCGGCGAGATCGACCACGACCCGCTTCGCGCCCTGGCCCCCGCGGGAGAAGCTGAGAATGCGCCGGACGAGGTCGCGTGCGCTCAGGGCGCCGTGCCGGGCCTGTTGCAAGAGCTGTGCGGCCTCATGGCTCGGGGCGAGCGTGGTGGATGCCAGCTCCACGAACCCGTTGATGCCGGTGAGCAGATTGTTGAAATCGTGGGCGACGCCGGCGGCGAGATTCCCCAGCGCTTCCATGCGCTGCGCCTGCTGGAGCTGGACCCTGAGGCGCTCCGATTCGGCGGCGGCTTCGACGGTCTCCGTGATGTCGCCGGCGACGCCGGTCGCCCAATCGGGGCGACCAAGGGCGTCCCGGTGCACGGTGCCCTGCAGTTCGAGGTGACGCGTGGCGCCGTCGGGGCGGACGATGCGGAATCGCAGATGGAGTGCCCGGCGTTCCCCGGGCGAGTCGCCCCACGCGGATTCCACTGCGGCCCGGTCCTCGTCAAGCACCTGGGCGAGGATCTCGCCGAGGACCGGGGCCGCGGGAGCGACCGGGCGGCCGAATAGGGCGAACATGCGGGCATCCCAATCGGTGGCGCGGGGCGCGAAGCGGTGGCGCCAGATGCCGAGACCGGAGGCGTGGAGCGCGAGGGCGAGGCGCTCGGTTGTCTCGGCCAGCGAAGCCTCGGCGACCCGGCGCGGCGTGATGTCGAGGGTCTGGGCGATGAAGTGCAGCGGGCGGCCGTTGTCGTCGCGCCGGAGGGCGCCGTGGATGTGGACCCAGATGGTGCGGCCGTCCTTGTGCCGGTAGCGCTTTTCGAGCTCGAATGACGGCGTGCGGCCGGCGACCGCCTCCGCCATCGCGCGCAGATCGGGGCCGTTGTCGTCCGGGACGGTGATGTCGGAAAACTGCATCCGGAGGAGCTCCTCGACCGAGTATCCGACAATATTGGACAACGCGGCGTTGACCTCCAGCCAGCGTCCGTCGAGCCCCACCAGCGCCATGCCGACGGCGGAGTGGTGCATGGCGGCGCGGTAGCGCTCCTCGCTGCGCCGCAACGCTTCCTCCGCCGCGCGGCGCTGTTCCAGCAGCCGGCGGACCTCCGCCTCGGCGCGCGCATGCTCGGCGCGAATCCGGAGGGACTGGAGGCCGAAGGAGAGGTCGTCCGCGAGTTCGCGGAGCAGGTCGATTTCGCGACCGTCGAAGGTCTCGGTGCTGCCGGAGTAGATGCACAGGCAGCCGATGACGGTGCCGTCCGTGCGCAACGGAAACACGATGGAACTTCCGATGCCGTGGCGGAGGGCGCGTTGCCGCCAGGGCTCGAGCCGGGGATCTTTCGCGAAGTCCTGCGCGACCGAGGGCCGGCCGGTGCGGATCGCGGTGCCCGTGGGGCCGCGGCCGAACTCATCGTCGGCCCAGGAGACCACCAACCCGTCGACGTAGTCCGAGGCGGGACCCGCGTGGGCGGCGATGCGGACGTTTTTCCCGGGCGTGGTTTCGGCGAAGCCGACCCACGCGAGCACGTAGCCGGCCTCGTCGACCAGCACGCGGCAGATGGACTCAAGGAGGGCGGACTCGGTCTGGACGTGGACGAGCACCTGATTGCAGCGGCTGATAGCACGCAGGGCGCGGTTGATATGGTTCAGCTCGCGGGTGGCGCGCCGGCGTTCGGTGAGGTCGTGGCAAACGACGATGCGATAGGAGTCGGCGCCCAGGTCGAATTGCCCGGTGCGGAGCTCCAGCGGAAACTCCGTGGCGTCGGCGCGGAGTCCCACCGTTTCGAGCGTCGCGCCGCGATCGGCGCCGGCATCGCGGAAATAGCCGGCGAGCCGCTCGGATTCTGCGGGCGGCAGCAGGGCGCCGAGGGGACGATCGCGCAGGCGGGCGAGGTCGGTGCCGAAAAGCTGAAGAAAGGCCGGGTTGGCGAGGGTGACACCGCCGTCGCGCAGCACGCAAATGGCGTCGGGCCGGGTGTCGAACAGGGCGCGAAACCGGTTTTCGCTCTCACGCAGGCCGCGCTCGACGGCCCGCATCTGCGACAGGCCGGCGCCGAGCACGATGCCGGTCACCGCCACGATCCCGACAAACAGTTCCGCTTCAGCAAGCCGGGCCAGAATGTCCCCCGTGGCGGGCCACGGGCCGCCTTGTCCGACGGCGTGGATAGCCTGGGCGGCGACGATGAGCGACGCGACGCAGGCGCCCCCGACTCCGAAGCGAACGGCCGCAACCATGAGCGGAAGCAGCGCGAGCAATGGGGTCGGCGTGGCGTTGAGCGGCCGGCCGATGCGGCCTAGACCGTAGGCGACGATCACCACCGTGGCTGCCGCCAGCACCAGCGCCTCGGCGATCCGGGCCGGCGGCGGCCGGAGCCGGCGCCACGGCTGGCGCCCCAGCACGACAAGCAACGGGGTGACGACAACCACCGCGAGCGTGTGGCTCACCCAGCGGGTGCGGAAAAAGACCGAGAAATCTTCGGCCTGATATTGGTGCAGGAACGCCCCGGCGGCGGCGGATACGACAAGGTTTACGCTTACGGTGACCACGAGAAGCACGGCGGAGTCCCGCACGCGTTCGAAGGCGAGTCCCGGACCGCACCATCGGCGCACGAGCCATGCCGTCGTGGCGACCTGGCCGAGAGTGAGCGCGAGGACCACGGCCGGCGCGGTGAGTTCGTGGCCACGGACCAAGGACATGTAGGCTAGGAAGATGCCGCCCGCGGTTCCGAGTAGGAGCGGCCACGTGGCAGGGGCGGCGAGCAACAATGCACCGAGGAGCAGGCCTGTCGGCGACAGGATGGCCGCGAAGGAACGGCCGAACTCGAGCGGGTAGTGGATAAAATGGCAGTTGGCCGCAAAGCCCGCGACAAAGAGCGCATAGGCCGGCAGCGACACGGAGAAGAACGGGGCAAGGCGTATCATGGGGTTGGCAAACGAACGGTCAGGCGAAGCAAGCGCACGGTGGCGGCGGGACCTCCGTTCCGGTCCCGAGTGGCGCAGGATCGGAGAAGCGACGGCGGCTCATGGGGAAAGACGGACGGGGAAGCGCGGGATCGAATCTGCCTGGGCGGATTCCAGGCGGGAGCTGGAAGCGGCGCTGGCGAGGGGCAGGAAGACGCGGACCGTGGTGCCGCCGGGGCCGGTATCGACCAGGATTGCGCCGCGGTGGTGTTTGACGAGCCAATAGACCGCGGCAATGCCGGTGTAGGTAGCTGGGCCCGGTTGGTAGGGGTCGGACCCATGGCCGGTTTGGTCGGCTGCGCTGCCGGGGCCGTGGTCGCGGATTTGCACGCACATCGCCGAAGAAAAATTCAGCCGGGGCTCCCGGGCGCGGAGCGCCGGCGTGATCTCGACGCGGTCGAGGTCGAGTTCCACGGGTGCGGCGGCGGGGGTGCGGGCGACAGCGTTTTCGAGCAGGAAAAAAACACTGTCCGCGAGTTGGACCGGATGGCCGAGTATCGGCGGACACACGTCCGCGAGGCGCACCTCGAGCCGGCACCCGGTCTGCAGTGCCGCCCGCCACGTCGGAAGCGAATCTTCGATCAGCCGGCGGAGGCAGACGCTGCTCGGGACGCCTTCGGTTTCACGGGACCGGCGGAACATCTGCTGCACCAACTCGCCCGCGCGGCGGCAGGCGGCGAGTGCCTCGTCGAGGTAGGGGCGAGCCGGATGGGCCTGCGGCAGTTCGAAACCCACCAGTTGCTGATTTCCGATGATCGCGGTCAGCAGATTGTTGAACTCGTGGACGATCCCGCCGGTTACGGCACCGCGTGCCGCGGCGTCCGACGGGAGGTCCGGCCGGTCAGGAACGACGCGTTGGCGCAGTCCAAGCGGGTCGCGGTGGCTGCCGTCGACGGAAGATTCGGCCAACGGCAATTTCCTCGTGCCCGAGACAAGGTGTTCGGATCTGGCCCCTCCCCGGAGGTCGACGTCGTCCGGATTGGTGCAGATTGCGCGCGCGGATGTCGTCGTTTCAACCTGGCCGGTGACGTCCTCGATTTGCAGCAGCGCGAACCGAGGAGCGGAAGGATCGGGCTGCACCAATGCCAGGCGGATCCGTGCCGGCCGTGCCGGTTCCGATGAAACCGGCAGACGAAATTCTCCGGTTTTGCCGTCGAAGTCGGTCGGGTTTGCGAACGCCCTGCGCACGAACGCTGCCACGTCTCCGGGCAGACATCGCCCGAGCGTTGCCCCGTCGAGTTCTTGCCGGGATACCCCGAGAAACCGCGCGGCGGCGGGATTGAGTCGCACGATTTCCGCCGTGTCGGAAACGATCATTTGCGCGAGCGGAGCGCAGGTGAAGGCTGCGTGGAATAGCCGGCGTTCCGCCTCGCTTCGCGCCCGGGCGCGCGATGCGCCGGCGACGCGGCCGACGACGTCCACGAGAAGCAGGAGGTGGTCGCGTTCGGAGGCCTTGATCAGACACTGTGCGGCTCCGGCCTGCATGGCCTGCGCAGGGCCGGCAGTATCGTCGCGTGCGAGGATCGTTATCACGGGAACTCCCCGGATACCGCGGCAGAGGTCGAATCGGGAGCTATCGGCCGGATGGCAACCGATCACGACGATATCGAAGGCCGACCGCGCCAACCATGCCCGGCACTCGGAGGGGGTCGCGGCCTCCGTGACGTCAAATGCCGGTTCCGACCCGGTGAGGTGGCGGCGGAGTGCGAGCCGTTCGATGGCATCGACCGAGATCGCGAGCACGCGGATGGTCTGTGGCGGAGGAACACCGACCCCGTTGAGCTCGCCTCCGGAAACGGAGGAGGCGGCAAGATCGGTCATGTCCGGGGTGGCGGAGGCGGGTGCCATGTCGCCTTGATATTCCGCGGGAGCGAGCCGGCGATGGTTTGGCGCTAGGGAAATTCCTAGGGGCGTGGCGGAGGCGGTTCCTTAATGGCGGGCCCGCGCGGCCGATGAACGGCACCTCAACCTATCCATTCTCCCCACCATGACCCACTGGACCATCGGAAAACGCGTCACTTTCATCAGCGCTCTGCTTTGCAGTCTGCTCCTTCTCGTCGGCGTGTTGTCCTGGAACAGCTTGGGCGGAATCCGGAGTCAGGCGAAGTTGCTGAAAACGGACGTTATGCCCGGAACGATCCAATCGAGCGAATTCTACTCCTTTCTGGCGAAGGGTTTCATCCGGACCCAGCTCTATGGCGTCGCCGACTCGGAGCAGGTCCGCGCGCGACTGAAGGCGGAGATGACGGAATTGACCAAAGCCGCCGACGCGGCGGCCAAAGCCTACGAAGCGACCATCACGACGAGCGAGGATCGGGCGCTTTTTCAGCGGCTTCTCGGTGCCCGCGAGGCCTATCGGCCCGTGCGGGATGAATACCTGGCCCACCTTGACGCGGAGCGCAGAGCTGAAGCCGACACCCTGATGCGAGGGCGGTTGTTTCCCCTGTATCAGGATTACGCCAAGGCTTCGGAGGATTTGCTGCGCTTCAACGCGGACAACGGCGACAAGCTCGCGCTTGGGATCGACGGCGGTGCCGAAGCCACTACCCGCACGGTGCTGGTGCTCACGGCGGTAGCGCTCGGCGCGGGACTCGTGGGATCGGTCTTCGTGGTCCGCGGCACCAACCGCATTCTCCGCGGCGTTGCCGGGCAACTGGGGGCGGGTGCGGACCAGACGGCGGCGGCCGCGGGCCAGGTGTCGTCGTCCAGCCAGTCGCTCGCGGAAGGAGCCAGCGAGCAGGCCGCCTCGCTGGAGGAAACAAGCGCGTCGCTGGAGGAAATCACGAGCATGACGAAGCGCAACGCCGAGTCCGCCACGCAGGCGAAATGTCTCGCCGCCGAGACCCGCGTCGCGGCCGAGACCGGCGTCGGGAGTATGGACGAGATGAAGCACGCGATGGACGCCATCAAAGAGTCGTCCGCAAGCATCGCGAAGATCGTGCAGGCGATCGACGAGATCGCCTTCCAAACCAATATCCTTGCGCTGAACGCGGCGGTCGAAGCCGCCCGGGCAGGCGAAGCGGGCGCGGGTTTCGCGGTCGTCGCCGAGGAGGTGCGCTCGCTGGCCCAGCGGTCCGCGGCATCGGCAAAGGAAACTGCGGCCAAGATCGAGGACTCCGTCAGCCGCAGCGAGCGCGGCGTGAACATCAGCGCGCGGGTTGCGCAAAATTTCGAGGCAATCGTCGTGAAGGCGCGCCGGGTCGACGAACTGGTGGCGGAGATCGCCACGGCCTCGAACGAACAGCAGCAAGGAATCGGGCAGGTCAGTATCGCGGTGTCGCAGATGGACAAGGTCACGCAGTCGAATGCCGCCAACGCGGAGGAGACGGCGAGCGCATCGGAGGAACTCAGCCAGCAGGCGCAGGTGATGCGGGATTCCGTGCAGGACCTCCTCCGTCTCGTGGGCGGCACGGCGACGCAGGGTGCGCCCCGCGCGCGGAGCGACAGCGGGACCGGGGCCGGGCGGACGCCGTCGCCGGCTCCCGCGCGACGTGCCCGAGGCCCGGGTGGGGTCCGCTCATTGCCGCCTGAACCGGTGCCGGTGCTGGACGGAGAAGGAAAAGAATTTTTCAACTAGGCAGGCGAGCCCTTCGCCCCTGGCCGGCGGTAATTCCAGGCGGGCCCGCAAGGGGATAGGTCGGGCAACTGCAAGTTGCGCTCGCGCGCGGCGCGGCGGCGTGGCGGACTGGCGGCATGAGTTCTACCCCCGCGACCGCGGCGGCCCCGGTGCCGATTCCGCGGCAGATCCCCTACATCATCGGCAACGAGGGCTGCGAGCGCTTCAGTTTTTACGGGATGCGCAACATCCTCACGGTGTTTTTGGTGACGTCGCTGCTGACGCACCTGCCGGAGGCGGAGCGCGGGGCGGCGGCGAAGGATGTGTTCCACACCTTCGTGATCGGCGTGTATTTCTTCCCGCTGCTCGGCGGGTGGCTGGCGGACCGGTTTTTCGGCAAATACCACACGATCTTCTGGCTGAGCCTGCTCTACTGCGTGGGGCACCTGTGCCTGGCGCTGTTTGAGTCGAGCCGGGCCGGCTTCTACACGGGCCTCGGCCTCATCGCGCTGGGCGCGGGAGGGATCAAGCCGTGCGTGTCGGCGTTTGTCGGCGACCAGTTCGACAAGACGAACAAGCACCGGGCGAAGGTGGTGTTCGATGCGTTCTACTGGATCATCAACTTCGGGTCGTTCTTCGCGTCGCTGCTGATGCCGATGTTCTTGAAGCAGCTGGGCGCGAGCATCGCGTTCGGGATTCCGGGCCTGCTGATGGCAATCTCGACGCTCGTGCTGTGGCTGGGGCGGAAACGCTACGTGCTGGTGCCGCCGACGCCGCCGGATCCGCATTCGTTTTTGCGGGTGGCGCGCACGGCGTTGCTGGCGGGCGGGACGGGGCGGTTGCTGGGCGCCGCGGGCGCGGTGCTGGCGCTGGTGGCGTTGATGCAGATCGGAAAGCTGGGCTTCGTGCTGGCGATGTGCCTCGCGCTGGTGGCGCTGGCGGTGGGCGGCGGCGTGGGCACCTGGGTGCAGCTCGACCGCGCGCGTGGGGCTCATCCGGATACGGCGGTGGACGGCGTGCGCGCGGTGTTGCGCGTGCTGGTGTTGTTCGCGCTGGTGACGCCGTTCTGGTCGCTCTTCGACCAGAAGGCGTCGACGTGGGTGCTGCAGGCGGACGCGATGACGAAGCCGTCGTGGTTCCAGTCGTCGCAGATGCAGGCGTTGAACCCGCTGCTCGTGATGCTGCTGATCCCGTTCAACAATCTGGTGCTCTATCCGGCGCTGCAGCGGGCGGGCTTCGAGATGACGGCGCTGCGGCGGATGGGGGCGGGCATCGCGTTCGCCGGGTTGTCGTGGATCGCGGTGGGCGTGATGCAGCTGGTGTTGGACGGCGGCACGGCGTTCTCGATCGTGTGGCAAGTGCTGCCGTATGCGCTGCTGACGCTGGGCGAGGTGCTGGTGTCGGCGACGGGCCTGGAGTTTGCCTACAGCCAGGCGCCGGCGTCGATGAAGGGCGCGCTGATGAGCTTTTGGAATCTGTCGGTGACGCTCGGTAACGTTTGGGTGCTGGTCGCGAACGCCGCGGTGAAGAACGCGGCGGTGACGGACGCGATCAAGGCGACGGGCTTCGGCGTGACGGCGGCACAGATGTTTTTCTTCGCGGCGTTCGCGCTGGTGGCGGCGGCGGCGTTCGCGCTCTACGCGCGCACTTACCGGATGGCGGATCACTACCGGGCGGCGTGAGCGCGAGGCGAGGCGGGAGGGGACGAACGGATGAGTGCGACGGGGCGTGAGCCGGCGAGCGGCGGTGACGGACATGGCGCGGTGCCGGAGCGCGCGTTCGTCGTGCTCGATCTGACCGAGCGCACGGACGCGTGGTGGGCGTGGCGGCGTGGCGGCGAGTAAACTTCCTCAAGCGGAGGCGGTTGGAGCAATGCTGGCCTAATGGCCAGAGTGTTTCCTCACGCGGGTGCGCGACACAGAAAATCACCGGCAAAAACATGCAGAACGCCATCGCGAATACGGTGCAGCCCGTCAGCTGCACGCTGCTAAACGCGGAGGTGCGGCTGGACGACCGCGTCGCGCCGCGGATCGTGGAAGCGACGCCGATGCTTTGTCAGAAGATGGAAAACGTGAGCCCCGTGGGGGGCTCACGGTGACATCTTGAGTGGCATCCGCTTTTCGCGCACATCCGGCTGAGGGCGGGATAGCAAGGGGCGCCCTTTGCTGGTCGCGGCGCGGGCTCGTATCAGCGCTGGGCAAAGCCGAACTCCAAGCCGACCTTGGCGATCAGCGGGGCGTGTAAATCTAGGCGGGCATAGCGGTTGCCCTGGGTTGCGGTGAGCCGCGGTCCCCGCAATGCGTCCGCGCCGATGAGCAGGGCGAGGCGGGGGGTAAACGCCCGTCTAAGCGAAAGACCGGCGAATGCGCCGAAATCGGACCGGTTGCGTCCACCCGTCGCAGTCACCATCGTCCCGGATGTGGCCACTTGGTCGCTCGTGGCGAACGTGACGCGTGAAATAAAATAGGC
>JACCEA011762313.1_pt1 | contig 25128 bp, 25 predicted proteins | sample 7449851 | NCBI WGS metagenome assembly JACCEA01 (sample SAMN15323453, study PRJNA562643) | freshwater metagenome | isolation source: river surface water | place: USA:Blue River Watershed | collected 2017-08-18 | reverse complement strand
TCTGGCTGCTTGAAGTCTGGGCCTACCGCGCATGCAGAAAGAAATCCCGCAAAAATAAGCGGAAGCAATCGCAAACCAGAGAAATCTTTGGGGCCGAGCATGAGCTGTGACAAATATCCTTTTCTACAACAGATATTTGAACACACTTTTCTAATCAAGTCTGTGTAACGCCTTGATTTATCTAATGAATTTTGCTCACAGCTAGACTGAGAAGTCAAATAAATTTTTTAGTTCAAACTCCTGAATTCGAAAACCCCGTGAGGTCCAATAAAAAACCACCCGAAGGTGACTCTTTACTTTACTTTCATCTGATCTCTTTAGAATTTAACTCTTAATTCAGCCCCACCACCATACTCCTGACCATAGCTATTGGCAGATGCTACCAATCCAATACGCGCAGAAACATCTTTAGAAATTCCACCTTGAATACCCAAGCCAAACATATTGGAAACAGGGCCCATGTTCGCGCCCACTTGAGTAAATGAACCATAGGTTGGACTTGTTGCAGTAATGGAATGTGCAGAATTGCTATTGGCATACCAGTCATAGCCAAATTTATAGAACCCAATTAATGAGAGTGGGTTATTCACGCCCTTGAGCAATGGATACATAAAGTCAGCGCCCGCAAAGGTCACAGCTGTATATGCTGTTGCCGAATTTATTCCGAAGTTAAAGTCGTTGCCACCTTGCTCAGATGCGCCACCCATCCATAACTGAGAATATGAAGCCCCCACAAATGGAGAAACGGTCACATCTCTAAATTGATGTGCCTTAGCTAATTTGGCAGCACCATAAACGCCATTAGTTTTATAAGAGCTTGTTGCATTGCCGCCAGTAAATTGGCCGACGCTTGGCGTATTTCGATTGGCATTCGTATTGCCATACATATAACCCAAGGCACCAGATAGCTTTACCTGCTGAGTGAAGTTATGGGCACCATATAAGCCAGCATAGAAATTCGTTGTATTAAAGTTTTGAGTCACCTGCTGACTCTCAGTCATCGATGTGGTTCCAGTACCAGCAAACACACCATACCCTCCATCTTTAGCCCTCTTAATATCTCCACCAATAATGAGGTCATAAAGGTTGTATCCGAAACCTGCGAGATTATTGTAATTATTTACCGTGCCTTTTACTGCTGCAGCATCAGCCCATACATAGCGGCCTTCATCATCCTGATATACCTTGGTAGTTGGCGAAGAGCTCATAGGCGCATGAATGCGATCCATCACTGTATTGGTGATGTGGCCCATTTGCTCAAGGCCAATAGTCATATTTGAGGAGTAGCCCTCGGCATGAACATTAATCAGTTGGTTTACCTGGTTTGTTGTTAAGCCCTGCACCGCAGATACAAATGGTGTTCCATTGGCCAATAACTGACTAGATCCGCTAGAAAACGCAATTGAATATGCATCTGTAATGGCCTTGACTTGAGAGCTCGCCGAGCTACTAGAGGAAATAGTGGGCGCCACCGGGTTACCCAAAGTAGTTGTTAGACTCCAATTATTTCCAGATGTATTTGTTAATGTCCATGGTGTAGCAACAATACCGCCGCCCAAAGTACCTGAAGTATTTGCCAAGTTTTCTGACCTTACGCCAATCAACACATCAGCATATGTATTAGAACGGTTTATGGTTGATCCAGAACCAATTCCAAAAGTCATTTTTCCATCAGCAGCACCACTTGGAGCAACGTTTGAAAATGTAGTCTTGCCGTAGCTTGAAAGACTGGTGATGATGACTTTATAGGTGGATGGTAAATTCCCGTTGTATCTCAATCCTGCCTGAGCATTATTTAAAGTTGTAATAGTGCCAGCATTATTAATTTCATAGGTGCTTCCGGTTAAAGTTCCATTATTCGTAATATTTGAAACAACCCCAGTGCTCATAATTTCTATAGCATTCGATGAAGTCGAAATTATGCTTCCTCCCACATCATTAGTTAAGGTTCCAACAGAGCCTTCAACCAACAATCCATGTAAGCTGCCTCCTAGCAATTGACCTTGATTTTTAATTGTTGAAATTGACCCCCCTACCAACACCCCATATGGTGAATATGTACTCCAGGACTCTAGACTTGCCCCTGTTGGTATGACTAGCGTTCCTGCACTTCCACCTGCCGTAGTTGCAATTGCTTTGAATCCAACATGTGATTGAGGTACTGTGTAGTCGCCACTATTTAATCGAATATATTCCTGTGCGAAAGCAGCTTGGCAATAGAGTCCCAGAAATATGAACCCAGAAATTTTCCAGCTCCATTTTTGATTCTTTCTCTGACATGAATCATTATTTATTTTCATATACATTCACCGTACCGCCACAAGCAGCAAAACATTGTCTATAGGATTCATCGCAATGCCAGTAATTTGGATTTGCTGGGCAATATTGTGGATTGGGGTTGCATTTCTTCACATCATCGCGGCTCTGTGCGCGATTGACGCAAGCTTGATAACTGTAGTGATTGTTTTGCTGGCACATATTCATATTGTTTTGTGCCTGAGCCTGCACTGCGCTATAGCAAACATTCTTCGTATTCATGCACTGCATAACGCAGGTTCTGCCCGTCTCAGTAGTTGGTGCAATGTACTCGTATCGGTATGTAGTACATGAACTCAGGCCAATGGCGGCCAAAGTTGCAAAAATCAGTGATTTCAAATTCATTTTGTTAACATGTTATCTATATATCCATAATTATTACATGCCAATTCAGCTCAATACACCAAATTGAAAGCCTCCAGCCCCTCCAGAGCCTTTAAGACTGAGCAACGTAGGTCTGAAGTGATCATCATTGCCCACCGATTATTTGAAACACGGGGGTATGAAGCGGTGGGGGTGCGAGAAATCGCTAAAGAAGCGGGCATCAGCCCAATGCAAGTTTATAGACTAGGTCTAGACAAACAAGATTTGCTTGCCGAAGTCATTTTGATCGTCAACCAAGAAATCATTAATGCGATCAAACCCTTTTCAGCAGGCAAATCAAAAGCCGCTATTGACTATATTGAGAGATACCTTCTTGATCTCTATGCGAAAGATATTGACATCAAAAGCATTCGCAAAGAGGGTGCGGCATTTGGCTGGAAGTGGTCTGGGAAATACGAGCAATTAATTATTGCTCAGCTCATGCAGATCTTGAAACCAATCGCTGACTGCTTAAACCATTATCGATACGATGATGTTGAAGCCAGGTGTTATGCGATTTGGTCGCTTTACTATGTTGGCTACCGCAACGCAGTTATGAATAATGCCAGCGCTACCCAATGTCTTGAGGGTATTAAACCGAGCCTAGCTATCTGCTTAAAGAAATAAAAAATAAGAAAGAAGTTGATGAAGAAAATTCTATTGCTGGTTGCAGTTACTTTCTCAAATGTGTCTTTTGCGATTGAGAATGCAGAGGGCACTGTTTACTGTCACGGCAAAACAGTAGTCGAGTACCGCTTGATCAATCCCGAGAAAGATGGCACCGCATCCGATGTCGACTTGACTGTAAATGGAAAAACTAAACGCTTCATGACGGCTTACTCTTGGTTTGGCTCAAACCAAGCCGCCCCTAAAGGCTTTAAGTTCGCCATTATTGGGGAGAAGCAATTTGATCCATTGTTGGTATTTAATGACTACCTTGAGGATGCCAAGAAGAATAAATACAAACAGTGCAACTAAACCAGCTTGTTAGCCAGGGATCTTGCCAAAGCTTCCACTATTAAAGTCTTGCATCGCCTGAGCAATCTCTTCCTTGGTATTCATGACAAATGGGCCATATCCAACGATAGGCTCATCAATAGGTTCGCCATTCAGCAGTAAGGCAATTGAGTCTTCAAGCACATTGACCTCAATATCTTGACCCTGATTGCTAAAGATTAGCATCTGAGCATCTTTAGCAACGGCACCCTCACCAGCCTCAATAGCACCCTTTAGTACTACCAGGGAAGTATTCCAACCTTCCGGCACAGGAATGCTTGTTGAACCCTTCTTCAATTTCAGGTCAATGACATTCATTGGCGTGAAGGTATGCGCAGGCCCTTCATGACCATCAAACTCCCCAGCGATGATGCGCGCTTGCCCAGCATCATTCTTCAATTCAATCGTAGGGATCTGTTTATTCAGAATGGCTTGATAAGCTGGCTTGGTCATTTTGAGCTTTGCCGGCAAGTTCACCCACAACTGCACCATTTCTAAAGTTCCGCCACTTTGAGCAAAATCCTCTGAGTGAAATTCTTCATGCAAGATCCCAGAGCCCGCAGTCATCCACTGCACATCTCCAGGGCCAATGGTGCCGCCCTGGCCTGTGGAGTCCTTATGCGCTACTTCACCTTCGTAAACAATCGTGACCGTTTCAAAACCACGATGCGGATGTGAGCCGACACCCTTTCGATCGGTTGTTGGGGGAAAGTCAGCTGGTCCAGCGTAATCGAGCATTAAAAATGGACTCATTTGTTTTCCCAGATCTTGATAGAAGAACAAGGTACGCACGGGAAAGCCATCGCCTACCCAATGACCACGATTATTACCCTGAATACCAATGACTTTTTTCATAAATCCCCCAATAAACAATACAGCTTATTTAGCTTTAAATTCGCTAGCAACTTTAGCAATACGCTCACCGTACAAGCGTGCGGTTTCTAAATCGCCTGCGTTCACCTCTTCAGCACTTGCATCAGAAGGGGTTTGCATCATTGCACCAGCAAATGAGCCAACATAGTTCACATCATCACGCTTAGCAGCCTTGGCGTTTGAGGGCATTAAGCCAGTGCCAACCCAAATGCCAGAATGCTGCATGGCCAATGTGAAGAAGTAATGCAATGTAGAGTGCTTATCACCGTTCATGGTGGCAGAGTTAGTAAATCCACCAAAAATCTTGTCTTTCCACTGCTGCGTAAACCATGGCTTCGAGCTAGCATCAGCGAACTTCTTAAACTGCCAGCTTACTGTACCCATATATGTTGGCGACCCAAACACGATGGCGTCAGCAGCATTCAATGTTTCCCACTGCGCATCAGTAATATTGCCTTCGGCATCAATAGCTACTAAGGTGCCATTGGCGCCTTTTGCTACAGCTTCTGCCTGTTTAACGGTGTGGCCATAACCACTATGAAATACCACGGCTACTTTAGTCATTTTATTTTCCTTAAATGAATGAAATTACTTCGCTGCTTTTCGACCATCAATGCTGAAGCCACCTGCGCCAGCAGACGCTAGAACCAACAAACCACCCATTACTGCTATATTTTTGAAGAATAACAATTGAGCGATAAATGCTGCATCCGCTGGAGCAGCCCAAAACGCATGCCCTGTAGCAGCGGCCACTAGAGTAAAGAGCGCCATGATCACTGCAACGATCCGTGTCTGGAAACCTACGATCAATGCAATGCTTCCCAATACTTCAATCACAATCGTTGCTACCAATGCGAATACTGGGGCAGGAATGCCTAAAGATGCGAAGTAGCCTAATGTTCCCTCAAATCCAGAAATTTTTCCTAAGCCTGCTGGTAGAAATAGTGCAACGATAAGCAATCGGCCGATGAGATTAAGTGCGCTTTGATAGGTTTTCATGTGATGTTCCTTTGTAAGATTTGCTGATAAGTTGTTTAATTAAAAATTGCTTTTACTTCTTTTAAAACCGTTACTGCTTGTTCTAATTCTTTTTTACTGAGCTTGCTAAATGCCTTGCCGAGATATTCCACATGCTCCGGAAATACCTTCTTGAATAATTTGTCGCCCGACTTAGACAATCCAATCTTGTAACTACGACCGTCCTCGACGTTTAGAAACTTTTCAATCAAGCCTTTCGCCTCGAGCCGCTCTAAAACGCCTGTCATCGTGCCTTTAGACACCAGCGTTTTTTCACCGAGCTCCTTGCAAGTCATCGGCGGTTGATTGCCCAGCGTTGCAACAATGTCGAACTGGGTTGTGGTTAAACCCATTTCTTTGATATGCGCTCCAGAGTGCGCCTCAAAGGCCTGATAGGCCTGAACCAATTCCTTAACGAGCGATAGGTGATTCATTAAATTACCTCAATTTAGTCTGTATGCGTACTAGTTTAGTACTAGTTCGTACTAATTGCAAGGCCCTACTGAATTAAGGGAATAAACCCAGTTGATTGGCTTGCGCCTGGATTGATGGGATTACTTGAAATTTTGAGGTAAATCTACCCCAGAGAAATTACTCGACCGTAACGCTCTTCGCAAGGTTGCGTGGCTTATCAACATCAGTACCTAGGGCACAAGCGGTGTGATACGCCAGGAGCTGCAATGGAACTACGTGCAGAATTGGGGATAGATTGCCGTAGTGCTCAGGCAAACGAATGACGTTGATACCTTCGCTACTAGTAATTTCAGTATCTTGGTCAGCAAAGACATACAACTTGCCTCCACGTGCTTTGACTTCCTGCATATTGGATTTGAGCTTTTCCAGCAAGTCATCTTTTGGAGCTACCGTTACCACCGGCATCTTTTCAGTAACCAGGGCTAATGGTCCGTGCTTCAACTCACCGGCTGGATATGCTTCAGCATGAATATACGAAATCTCTTTTAACTTGAGCGCACCTTCAAGGGCAATTGGGTAATGCATCCCACGCCCTAGGAATAAAGCATTTTCACATTTAGCAAATGCAGTGCTCCAAGCCATAATCTGCGGCTCAAGTGCTAACACTGCATGCAAAGCTTTTGGCAAATGGCGCAAGTCACGCAAGAGCTCCTTCTCTCGCTCAGGACTTACTTTGCCAGCACGCTTAGCTAATGACACAGCTAGTAGGTAGAGAGCAACTAATTGAGTAGTAAATGCTTTGGTGGAAGCAACACCAATCTCTGTACCCGCTTTAGTCAAGAAATTCCAATTCGTCTCACGAACCATAGCGCTACTTGCAACGTTACAAATCGCTAGCGTGTATTGATGTCCTAAAGCCTGGGCATGACGCAAAGCCGCCAAAGTATCGGCAGTCTCACCGGACTGAGAAACCACTACAATTAATGTACTCGGATTAGGTACAGTTGTGCGATAACGATATTCACTAGCAATCTCTACCTGCGTAGGAATGCCTGCCAAATCCTCAAGCCAATATTTAGCAACACAGGCAGAGTAGTAGCTAGTGCCACAAGCCAAGATCAAAATTTGATCAAACTTTTTCCATTGCTCAGGATCTGCATTAAAGAGTTCCGAGCCAAAGCTAGCGATGTTTGCAAGCGTGTCACCAATTGCCCTCGGTTGCTCAAAGATCTCTTTCTGCATGTAATGCTGATATGGGCCTAGATCCACGGAGTCCGCTTGAGCTGGCATTGGCTTTTGCTCACGCTGTACCGTCTTGCCTGTCTGATCAATGATCTCAACGCTCTCTGCCTTCAGAATGGCAATATCACCCTCTTCGAGATACATCATCGAATGAGCGCGACCAGCCAAAGCCAGCGCATCAGAAGCAAGGAAATTTTCATTCTCACCAAGCGCCACAACCAAAGGTGATCCAACGCGTGCACCAACTAAAATATCTGGTCGATCTTGTGCAATCACACCAATTGCATAAGCACCATGTAGGCGCGGCAATACAGAACGTACTGAAGCAACTAGATCTACCTGCTTACTTGATACATAAGCCTGATGAATTAAATGCGCAATTACTTCAGTGTCTGTTTCTGAGGTAAATACATAGCCTGCAGATTTCAGCTCGGTGCGCAGAGATTCGTAATTTTCAATAATGCCGTTATGAACAACAGCAATCAGCCCATCAGAGATATGTGGATGTGCGTTTTGCGTATCTGGCTTACCGTGCGTTGCCCAGCGAGTATGCGCAATACCTAAGGTGCCATGAAAATCCTTACCCTGCTCCGCTAATTCAGAAACACGCGCAGTAGTACGAGCGCGTTCAATTGGGTGCTTCGCATCATCACCATTAATTACAGCAAAACCACATGAATCGTAACCGCGATACTCAAGGCGACGCAGGCCTTCGATCAATACTTCAACAATATTCTTACGCGATGCTGCGCCAACGATTCCGCACATTATTTTTTAGCCTTCACGGATTTTTTGGTGGCTACTTTCTTTGTCGCTACCTTCTTATCCGCTTCTTTCTTTTCCTTCTTTACTGGGCGCTGCCACTGTAAAGAGATTTGCTTTGCCCGTGATACGGTAAGTTGATTAGGGGGAGCATCTTTAGTCAGAGTAGTTCCTGCACCCAAGGTGGCGCCACGACCAACACGCACTGGCGCAACCAACTGAGTATCCGAACCAATAAAGACATCGTCTTCAATAATGGTTTGGTGCTTATTCACACCATCGTAGTTGCAAGTAATCGTGCCTGCGCCGATATTGACTCTAGAGCCTACGATCGAATCACCAACGTAAGCTAAGTGATTCGCTTTGCTATTCGCAGCGATCTTGCTGTTCTTCACTTCTACAAAGTTACCAATGTGCACATCATTCGCTAAGTCGGCACCTGGGCGCAAGCGAGCATAAGGTCCAATCAGCGAACTTGCGCCAACTTTTGCACCGTCAATATGGCTGTATGGGTGAATGGTGACATTCTTACCAATCACGCTATTGCGAATAATGCAGTACGGGCCCACTTTCGTGCCCGCAGCCAAAGTTACGCAACCCTCAAATACACAACCCACATCAATAAAGACATCGGTACCGCACTCTAGCGTTCCACGAATATCGATGCGTGCTGGATCAGCCAATGAAACGCCAGCATCCATTAATACATGCGCTTGATTGAGTTGATGCACTCGCTCTAACGCAGCCAACTGATCACGACTGTTAACACCAACAGTCTCATATTCCGTATCCGCTTGTGCGGTACGAATGGGCACGCCGTCTTTAACCGCCATTGCAATCACATCAGTTAAATAGTATTCACCCTGAGCATTGCTGGCTCGCAAAGACTTTAACCACTTCTTCAGTGAATTGGTTGGTAGAACCATGATGCCGGTATTGATCTCTTGAATGCACTTTTGCTCTGGCGATGCATCTTTTTCTTCAACAATTGCCTTTACCGATCCATCGATATCGCGCACGATGCGACCATAGCCGGTTGGATTGCTAAGATTTTGAGTCAAGAGGGCTAAAGCTGAATCTTGACCGCGCACACCATCAGCCAATTTAGCTAATTTAGACAAGGTCTTCTTAGTTGTAAGGGGTACATCGCCATAGAGAACCAGGGTAGGTTCATTCACATCTAGCTTAGGCAAGGCCTGTAATAAAGCGTGGCCCGTTCCTTTTTGCTCAGCCTGCAATGCAGTACCCACTTTACCAAAGCGAGAATCTTGTTCGCTAGCGATCTGCAAAAATTGCTTTACATCAGCAGCTCCATGCCCAACAACGACGATGGGCGCAGTTTTAGCGCTTTTTCCTTGTAGATCTAGGGCTGTATTGAGAACGTGCTGGAGAAGGGGTTTCCCAGCCAAGGTTTGAAGAACCTTGGGTAAGGCGGACTTCATCCGCTTTCCCTGCCCAGCAGCCAAAATAACGATGTTCATAAAGGGGGATTATAAGACCCCTGGATAAGCGTTCCGCAGGCTATTTCATCAATTTCAGTCTCGTCAATCGCCTTATCGCCAGCTGATCTTGCGGCAATGCCCGACAGCTCTGTAGAAATCTCGAGATTCTTAAAATCAAAGGCCTCTCCATCCATTAAATGGGATGGCACGATATGGTGCATTGAGCGAAAGAGATTCTCGACGCGCCCTGGGTGCTTTTTCTCCCACTCGCGCAACATCTCTTTCATGGCGCCACGTTGTAAATTGGGCTGACTGCCACAAAGATTGCAGGGAATGATCGGAAAGCTCATATCAACCGCATAGCGTTCAAGTAATCTTTCAGGAACATATGCAAGAGGACGAATCACAATATGCTTGCCATCATCAGATCGAAGCTTTGGTGGCATACCTTTGAGCTTGCCGGCAAAAAACATATTCAACATTAATGTTTCTAAGATGTCATCCCGGTGATGGCCTAACGCAATCTTAGTTGCGCCCAACTCATCTGCAACGCGATACAAAATGCCACGACGCAAACGAGAGCAAAGACCGCAAGTCGTTTTTCCTTCTGGAACGACACGCTTGACAATGCTATAGGTATCTTGGTTTTCAATATGGTACTGAACACCCAAAGCTTTTAAATAGTTTGGCAAAATCTCTGCCGGAAATCCTGGTTGCTTTTGATCCAAATTAACAGCAACGATTTCAAAATCAATTGGGGCGCGCTCACGCAACTTCAAAAGAATGTCGAGCATGGCGTAACTGTCTTTACCGCCCGACAAGCAAACCATCACTTTGTCGCCATCTTCTATCATGCCAAAGTCACCAATCGCTTGGCCAACTAAACGACAAAGCTTTTTCTCCAGTTTGTTTTCTTCGAAGACGATTTTGCGGATATCACTCATAGCGGCTAAATTCTTTTCTGAAGTTTCTTTAAGCCTGCTTTATCCGAAACACTTCAACACCAACGGAGTGACAATCAGGATAGACATCGGGCTTAGCTGTACTAACACGCGCAGCAATGACCTTGGGATGCAAGAGCATCGCAGCCACAATCTCATCGCAGAAAGTTTCTTGCAAGTGGATATGGCCTCGGGAAGACCGTGCCTTAATAGTCTCACGCATAAAGTCGTAATCAACTACTTCTTCCAATTGATCCTTGGAGGGCGTATTCATATTCAAAGGAACATAGAGATCTACATTGAGAATAACGCGCTGTTCAGCCTTTTTCTCAAAATCATGAACGCCAATGTTGATATAGATTTCATAGTCACGCAGAAATAAACGGCGGCAATCAGCAAGTGCTGGATGAGAAAGAATGGCATGCATAATTTTTATTAACTCTTTTTAACTGTTTATTCTGTATTAAATTCTTATTTTGTTTTAAACATCACATCGCGTGTTGATGGCAAGAGATGTTGTCCGCCGTCTACATATAAAGTAGTGCCCGTGATTGCATTCGAGCTGGCCAAAAATACAGCTGCTTTTGCAATGTCACTGGGTGTTGATGACTTACCTAATGGCGTCATCTGATGTGCCTGAGTAAAGCCCGCTTCGGTCTGATCGCCTGAGGTCAGCGTGATACCAGGGGCTAAACCAATCATGCGCAAGTGCGGAGCAAAATCAACAGCTAGCACTTCAACTGAAGTGAGGAGTGCTGCTTTAGATAATGTGTAAGACAAATAATCTGGATTGAGATTAATTAATTTTTGATCGAGCAGCTGGATCACTGAGGGGATAGATAAATCACTCTTGTCTGCTTTACTCGTCCGGCTCTTTTGATGCTCAAACATCAACTGAGATAGCAAGATAGGTGCAGCTAAATTGACCTGCATGTGGTCTTGCAAACTTGTACTACTAAGCGGGGTATCCGAATTAGCGCGATCATATTCAAAGATAGATGCGCTATTTACCAAACACTGCAAATTACTGAACTCAGCAAGCACTGCGGCAAACAGGGAATTGATTTCTAGTTCGCTAGCGAGGTCAGCCTTAAATGCTACAGCTTTACGCCCTAGCTGCTGAATTTCAGCTACGGTGGCCCCGGCATCGGATTCTGAGCGGCCATAATGAACTGCCACATCCCAGCCTTGACGAGCAAATTCCAAGGCGATTTCACGACCAAGGCGCTTGGCAGCGCCGGTCACTAAAACCGCCTTATTTTGCTGAGGTAATGGGTTTGAACTCAAGTTCACTTAAATTCTCTTAGACTAGCGAGCTATGGATATTACCTTGACCAGCCTTGAAACCGCCCATACCGAGCTTCTCAGCCAACAAATAATGGCTGAAATCGCTTCTAAGGGCGGCTGGATACCCTTTTCAAGATATATGGAAATGGCCCTTTACGAGCCTGGAATGGGTTATTACAGTGCTGGAGCCCATAAATTGGGTGCTGGAGGTGATTTTACGACCGCACCGGAGCTTTCCCCCTTATTTGGCGCAGCCTTTGTGGAAACGCTTTTACCGATTCTGGAGGGCCTCCAAGCCCAAGGGCTTCCCACCCAGATTCTGGAGTTTGGCGCCGGTACTGGCAAATTAGCAGAATCCATTCTTAGCAGACTGCATGATCTGAGCTTTACTTTGGATCGCTACGACATCATCGAGATCTCACCCGACCTAGCCCAAAGACAAGAAGAGCGGCTTGAACAGCTCTCGAAGAAACTCAATCTATCGACGCAGTGCAATTGGCTCAGCTCTTTACCTAGCAACTTCAAAGGCATCATTCTGGCCAACGAGGTGATTGATGCCATTCCGTGTGACACCATCATTTTTCAAAATGGGTTTTGGTATTGGCAAGGTGTTTCAGTCGTTGATGGCAAGCTTACTTGGTCAACAGGAAAACCTGTTGAGCAGCCAATGCTTCCAGAGAGTTTGCTCACCGGAAACTTTTCCGAAGGATACCTTACCGAACTCCATGCACCAGCCAATGCTTGGATGCGCCAAGTAGCCAATCATCTCGATACTGGCCTCTTCCTCACTTTTGATTATGGATTTCCAGAGAGTGAGTACTACCATGCGCAACGGCTAGAGGGCACACTCATGGCGCATCATCGCCATCATGCTATTCAAGATCCGTTTTATCTTCCAGGGCTATGTGATTTAACAACGCATGTGGAATGGTCACAGATTGCACGTAGTGCAATAGAAGAACAAGTTGATGACGTCTATCTCAGCAATCAGGCGTCTTATTTGCTAGATGCCGGCATTGGCGATATTGCATTGGAGATTGGCGACCCCAGCAATCCAGAAACATTTTTGCCGATTTCGAACTCATTACAAAAACTATTGTCTGAAGCGGAGATGGGTGAACTCTTCAAAGTCTTTGCGTTTTCAAAAAAACTCTCTGACGTATTGCCAGAAGATGCCTTAGAAGACTTGCCCGGCCTTCGAGGCAGAAATCGACTTTAAGTTGATTCGGTATCGAGCGCCGCAGTAATGGCAGAGAGTCTTGCAGCGTCTACTGCACGACGAATACTTTCGCCATTCGATCGCTCTTCCGCAGGAACACCTTCAATAATTTCTGCGGTGCTGAGCGATTGAGCATTTTGCATTGCCAAAATTAAAGCACTCATATTTAAGCCAATGCGTTTAGCTAAGTTTAGTAATGCATATCCACGATCAGACTTGCGCCAAACGTCTGCACGATTAAACCAGGCCAATATATCTGCTGGCTGATAGCTTGCACCAGCATTGTTGACCGATTTCTTAATGAGTACATTGAGCTCACTAAATATTTCACTGAAATCGCGCACATCATTAGGCATCTTGATGCACTCTGCCCATGACCGAATTTCACCACTAGGTAATTGCATCAAAGTTACAGCGCAGCGATCTTCCAGGCGATGATCTACTGCATGAAAATGCGCAATCAGCTGTTCGCGAAATTCTTCTTTAGCTAAATGGGATGCCAGCGTTGACGGCAGCAACGCTTTGGCTGCATCAGCATCGAGCAAGACCTGAAACATACGCATAGGTTTACTAGCGGTAAAGCCTCTAGCCAGCTCCTGCCAGATTCTTTCAGCTGAAAGTGCCGCTAATTCATTGGAATGAACTATCGCCTGCAAAGCATCCATGGTTTCTGGCGCTACTGTGAACTCCGGGAAGCGAGCTGCAAAACGGGCAATGCGCAATAAGCGTAAAGGGTCTTCTGCAAATGCATCAGAGACATGACGAAATACTTTAGCTGCTAAATCCTGCTGGCCGTTGTAGGGATCCAAAATAGGCCCCACCCATTTGCCATCGGCTCCGACCTCTTGCGCCATTGCATTGATGGTGAGATCGCGACGCTCCAAGTCCTGCTCTAGCGTAACAGTTGGGTCTGCATAAAACATAAAGCCTTTATAGCCTTTACCTGTTTTGCGCTCAGTGCGTGCCAAAGCATATTCAGCCTGAGTATCTGGATGCAAAAACACTGGAAAGTCTTTGCCCACTGGACGATAGCCCTGGGCAATCATTTCTTCTACGCTAGAACCAACCACCACATAATCAATGTCATGCACCGGTAAACCTATGAGGGTATCCCGAATGGCGCCACCGACCGCATAAATCTTCATTTGATTACTTCATACCCTCTAGTGTGCGCCTACTCACACCAAACACTTTAGTGAGTGCATCTATACCGTTAAGCGGCAAGATGTTTGGCACCTGCATTGAAGCGATATTGTCGCGAGACATTAAAGTCGGAACCGGTAGAAACTCAAAAGCCAAAGCCTGAAGATAACCAACAAAATCAGGCACGGGAATAATGGCGCATTTTGTATCCACTTTGCGCGCAGCAAATTCCACAATCTCCTTCATGGTGTAAACGATAGGCCCCACCAAATCATAAGATTGATGAATGGTGGATGGCATTTTCAAAGACTTGGCAAATGCACTAGCTACATCATCCACACTCACTGGCTGAAACTGTGCCCCAGAGTTTGCTAAAGGCATTGCAGGAAATAGCTTGGTTAACTTGGCAAATAAATTAATGAATTGATCTTGAGCGCCAAAAATCACTGACGGCCTAAAAATAGTCCAGTCAAGATTGCTAGCTTTTACTGCGGCCTCGCCATCACCCTTGCTGCGCTGATACATCGATGGACCATTCGAATCTGCGCCCAATGCACTCATGTGCAAGTAACGCTTGAGGCCATGCAACTGCATAGCAGTGATGATATTTTTAGGGAGCTCTACATGCGCGGCTTGAAACACTTTTCCATAAGGTTGAGCAGGCTTGTCGTGTAACACACCCACCAAATTAATGACTGCGCCATTAGGCTTGATTCGTGAGCAAAGCTCTTGAAGGGTGTCAAACTCATGTACATCAGCGTCTTCTAAGTGCACTTTCGGCAACATGCGCAATTCACGAGCGGAGGCTAAGTGCCTAGTAGGCAGCAATACTGAATAGCCCTCTACTTGCAACTGAGCAGCTAAGACTCTACCTACAAAACCGTTGCCACCAATTAGCAGAATGTCATATTTCATAAAACTCCAATGTAATTGAAATCTAAGGTAACTCAGATGCGCTTGCTGCTTTAGGAGTGATTACTCCTAAACGTTGTTTTAAAGACTGCGTCTGTCCATGCATCACCGATGAATAATACGTTGCATTGGCCAAAACGTTTTTGACATAAGTTCGCGTCTCATTAAATGGAATTGTTTCAGCAAAGATCGCGCCCTCAGTGGGGCTAGTGAGCTTTTCACGCCAAGTCTTAGAGCGGGATGGGCCGGCGTTATAGGCCGCAGATGCTAGAACCCAAGAACCATCTAAATCTACCAAGACCATATTCAAGTAATTGCTACCTAAAGTGAGATTGGTATTGGTATCAGCAAGCTTGTCATTGGTATAGGAGGTCATACCAATTTTCTTGGCAACATACTTCGCTGTGTTCGGCATCACCTGCATTAAGCCTGAGGCGCCAACTGATGAAGAAGCATTCATGATGAAGCGTGACTCTTGACGAATCAGTCCGTATGCCCAGGCCAGGTTTAAATCAATTTGCTTGGCAATGGGTGATAGTTCATCGCGATACGGTGTTGGATAGCGCAAGCTAAAGTCATGTTCTTGCTTGGTGCGGTCTGCGGTATTCACCACACGGTCATACAAGCCGATGCGCTTGGCATATTCAGCCGCTGCAAGCAACTGCTTGTCACTCATGTTGCGTAACTCCCAATTCCAATCGCGGTTGCCTTCAAAGCGCAAATTCATGGCATAAAAGCGTTCACCCCGAATAAAGCCTTTGCGTTGTGACATGGCTTCGATTTCTGCATCACTCACTTTGGTGCGAGCAGGCGCATGATTAGATTTACCTAAATCCTCGCGCGCAAGCTGCCCATAAAAGTTGTACTGGTCAGCAACGAGCTCCAGGTTCTCGCGAGCTTTTTCATTTTGACCTTCCATTTTTAATGCACGGGCATACCAATACGTCCAGGCGGGGTCTTTACTGCGTACTGCAGGATTCATACCCTCAATCGCATTCTTTACCAAGGTCCAATCCTTGGCTCGCAAGCCAGCGCGCACCTTCCACTCTTGACCTTCAGTGGAGAGCAGTTCGTTATATCCAAGCTCTTGCTGAAGACGATAGGCATCATCCGCATTGGGATCTAATTTTTTTGCGAGGAACTGTCCAATCACACCCCAAGCTACCGCCTGATTCTCTTTACTATAGCGAGGTGCATTTTGGGAAAAATCTCTAAATGCTTTTGCGGGATCTGCTTTTGCAGCTTTCACAATATCGGCAATCGGGTCTTCGCCCCCCAAGCGACGGGACATGGTGTCAAAACCCATCTCACTAGCAGCACGGCCTATGGCCTTTGCTTCACTTGGTGTCATACCACCGGCACCGACTAAGGCGGGCACTAATTCTTGGCATGCCTGACCGAAATAACGTGGATCCAATAATATTGCGCGTGCATCAATCGCTACTTTTGTTGGATTCTCACCTTGAGCCAATTTTGACTGCAGCGAATAGCACTTCACCTGCGTGTCGTCATCCAAAACAAACTTAGGATATTCGGCATCAAAGCGCGCCCAATCTTTGCGCTTACCCAAAACGAGTAGCCAATCATTGCGCATCCTATCGGCCAAAGCTGTACCTTGATACTGATTTAGAAAAGCCACCACCTGAGAGTCAGCATTACTATCGGCACGTGCACCGCCAGCACTATCAAATAGCTGGGGCTTGATACGGAAATAGGCTACATAGTCTTCATAGGGATAATTAGAGAGGCTGGCGGCCAAGGTTTGTGCACGAACTACATCATTTCTTTTGGCTGCTTCACGCAATTCAATAAAAGTGCGATCGCCCTCCGTGATCTCAAAGGCTGAAATCCTGCTTTCTTTAGCGGGCATGGTTTTCTTAGCTTTTTCCGCGGAAATGCTAGGCGCAGAAACTGCCAAGGCCAGAAATAGAATTCCGCCTAGAGTTTTTTGCCAGCCACCAAGAACACGCAACTTCTTTTTCACCGTCTTACCTTATCGATTTACTATATCTCTTAATTTTCGCCTGATAATGGTCGATATGCACGGCAATTCTCCAAAATCGCTACGGCAAGACTTGCTAGCCCAGAGGAAACACTTTGCGGCTAGCGAAGGCTATTCCATTGCTCAAGAAGCCATTTTGGCTGGTCTAGCCAGATTTCTGACTGACCATGATGCTCAAGTTCAATCTATTGCCTTGTATTGCCCCATTCAGGATGAACTTGATCTACGGCCTGCTTTATTGGCTTGGACCAAGAATCAGGCGGGTAAAACCTTGGCACTTCCTTTTGCGCGCCCTGATAAACATTTGGATTTTTATGTCTGGCAAGCAGGCGATCTATTGATTCCCAGTCGCCACGGTGTGCCGGAGCCGGATCCCAATAACCCCCGCAGACCTCAAGTGAACCCAGACTGCATTTTAATTCCCTGCGTAGGCTGGTCAGAATCCAGGGCGGGTAATACAACGCATTATTGGCGGCTAGGCTATGGAGGCGGCTACTTTGACCGCACCTTATCCCAGTTGCGCAAAGCCAAACCAAACCTACTATGCGTAGGCATAGGCTTTGATTGGCAAAAATTAGATGATGCGCAATGGCAGGCTCAAACACATGATGAGCCTTTAGATGCCATGCTGACTGAGTCAGGCCTACTAATTACTTATTGAGGCTTAAATTATCTGCAATCGCCAAAACAGCGTCTGCTTGATTCAGCGAATAGAAATGCAATCCCGGAGCACCAGCGGTTAAAAGCTGATCACAAAGATCGGTAACCACCTCTTCTCCAAATGCACGAATCGAAGCCGTGTCATCACCATAAGACTGCAAGCGCAAACGAATCCAACGGGGAATCTCTGCACCACAAGCATCAGAAAAGCGGAGTAGCTGAGTACTGTTAGTAATTGGCATGATTCCAGCAATCACCGGCTGAGTGACGCCCAATTCATAGGCCTCATCTACAAAGCGGAAATAGGCATCGCTGTTATAGAAATACTGAGTCACTGCTGAATTGGCTCCAGCCTTCATCTTCTGCACAAAGAAATCAACATCCGTTGCAGGCGACTTAGCTTGAGGATGACTTTCTGGATATGCGGCCACATCAATATGAAACCAATCACCAGTTTCTGCGCGGATAAATTCGACTAATTCATTAGCGTGATGGAACTCACCATACTGACCCATGCCAGATGGTAAGTCGCCACGCAAAGCTACGATACGTTTAACACCTAAGGCCTGGTATTGCTTCAACATTTCGCGCACGCTTTCACGTGAGCTACCAACACAAGATAAGTGTGGAGCAACCGCTGCACCTGCAGCATGAATATCACTCACTACTTTTAATGTGCCAGATTGAGTAGAGCCACCAGCACCAAAGGTCACAGAATAAAAAGCGGGCTTTAGCGTTTCACTAAAACGCTCGCGCACGAGATGCAGCTTGCTCTCACCTTCAGGTGTTTTTGGAGGGAAGAATTCAACGCTTAATTCCATGATCTTGGGCCTGTATCTCTATTTCTCTATTGAACAATGTCTAGCAAGGAGCAAATTAATAACGGTAGTGGTCAGCCTTGTATGGGCCTTCCTTTGTTACACCAATGTAAGAAGCTTGCTGATCTGACAATACAGTTAACTGTGCATTCAGTGTCTTGAGCTGTAAACGGGCAACCTTCTCATCTAAGTGCTTAGGCAAGGTGTAAACACCCACTGGATATTTATCTGTACCAACTGCATTCCACAACTCGATTTGCGCAATCACTTGGTTAGCAAATGAAGAGCTCATGACATAAGATGGGTGGCCTGTACCGCAACCGAGGTTAACCAAACGACCTTTAGCCAATATGATGATGCGCTTCTCAGGGTTGCCATTGCTTGCTGGGAAAATCACGTGATCCACTTGTGGCTTGATTTCTTCCCACTTGTATTTTTCGATACCAGCAACATCAATCTCATTATCGAAGTGACCGATGTTACAAACGATAGCTTGATTCTTCATCTTCACCATATGGTCATGCGTAATCACATGGTAGTTACCTGTTGCAGAAACAAAGATGTCCGCTTTATCCGCAGCGTAATCCATTGTTACAACACGGTAGCCTTCCATCGCTGCTTGTAATGCGCAGATTGGATCTACTTCAGTAACCCAAACTTGAGCAGACAAAGCACGTAGAGCTTGGGCTGAACCTTTACCCACATCGCCATAACCACAAACCACTGCAACCTTACCGGCAACCATCACGTCAGTAGCACGCTTGATCGCATCAACCAAAGATTCGCGGCAACCATAGAGGTTATCAAACTTACTCTTAGTAACAGAGTCGTTCACGTTAATTGCTGGGAACTTCAATTCACCCTTAGCAAACATCTGATAGAGACGATGTACACCAGTAGTGGTTTCTTCAGTTACGCCTTTTACTTTTTCTAAACGTGTGGAATACCAAGTTGGGTCTTGAACCAATTTCTTTTTAATGGCTGCGAACAAAATAGTTTCTTCTTCGCTGGTTGGGTGATTCAAGCAAGCTTGATCTTTTTCAGCGCGCGCACCGAGGTGCAACAGCAAAGTCGCATCGCCACCGTCATCCAAAATCATATTGGTGAAACCGCCATCAGCCCACTCAAAAATACGATGGGTGTAATCCCAATACTGCTCAAGGGTTTCACCCTTGATCGCAAACACTGGTGTGCCGTTTGCAGCAATCGCTGCAGCAGCATGATCTTGTGTAGAGAAAATATTGCAAGATGCCCACTGCACTTCAGCGCCGAGCGCTTCAAGCGTCTCGATCAACACTGCTGTTTGAATGGTCATGTGCAATGAACCAGTGATGCGTGCGCCACGCAATGGTTGCTGTGATGCGAACTCGTCGCGAATCGCGATGAGGCCCGGCATTTCAGTTTCAGCAATGGCGATTTCTTTACGACCAAAGTCAGCCAAAGAAATATCGGCAATAGCGCAACGGGTTGCTACAAAGTTGTTTAAATCGGAAACGGTACTCATGAATGCTCCAGCTAAATACGATCCAATGCTGGAGTAGAAACTCGCTAGCCATTGAATCATGGGTTAGCGAGCGCAGTTGCAATTAGTCAACTCTGGGGTTACCTAGGAGTCCACTCCCTTCAAGCCTGGGGAAACACTGGTTCTCAGTATTCCTTGCAACGCTCCTTGAAGGTATGGCGAAATTGTAATCAATTTCGCCATATTTCGCCTCAATACAACTACTTACTGCAAATTTACTACCTAGAAAGCAGATTACAAGCCAGCAGCCGCACGTAATGCAGGCGCCTTATCGCACTGTTCCCAAGTAAATTCCGGCTCTTCACGACCAAAGTGGCCATAAGCAGCAGTCTTGCGATAAATCGGACGCAAGAGGTTCAACATCTTGACGATACCTTTTGGACGCAAGTCAAAGTGCTCAGATACCAATTGCGCAATCTTCTCGTCAGAGATCTTGCCAGTACCAAAGGTGCTCACCATCACTGAGGTAGGTTTAGCCACACCAATCGCGTAAGAGATCTGAATCAAGCACTTGCTTGCCAAGCCTGCAGCAACTACGTTCTTCGCCACATAGCGACCAGCATAGGCAGCAGAACGGTCAACCTTAGATGGATCCTTGCCAGAGAACGCGCCACCACCGTGAGGTGCTGCACCGCCGTAGGTGTCCACAATGATCTTGCGACCTGTTAAACCACAATCGCCTTGCGGGCCACCGATAACAAATCTACCCGTTGGGTTTACCAAGAAGTTAATTGCACCTTTGATCAAATGCTTAGGCAGCACTGGTTTGATAATTTCTTCGATCACTGCTTCGCGCAACTTCTCGAGAGAAATATCTTCATCATGCTGTGTAGACAGAACAACCGTATCGATTGAGTCAGGCTTGCCATCCACGTAACGCAAGGTCACTTGAGACTTCGCATCTGGGCGCAACCAGTTCAAGCGGCCATCACGACGCAATTGAGATTGACGCTCTACCAAGCGATGTGACAAGTGGATCGGCAAAGGCATGAGCTCTGTAGTCTCATCACATGCGTAACCAAACATCAAACCTTGGTCGCCAGCACCTTGATCCAAGCCATCATCATGTGCCTTATCTACGCCCTGAGCGATGTCAGGGCTTTGCTTGTCATAAGCAACCAACACAGCACAGCCCTTGTAATCAATACCGTAGTCAGTATTGTCATAACCAATTTCACGCAAAGTGTTGCGAGCCACTTGGATGTAATCCACATTGGCATTCGTTGTGATCTCACCAGCCAAAACTACCAAACCGGTATTACACAAAGTCTCTGCAGCAACGCGCGCAGTTGGGTCCTGAGCTAGGATTGAATCCAAGATAGCATCAGAGATTTGATCTGCTACTTTATCGGGGTGACCTTCAGAAACCGATTCTGAGGTAAAGAAGTAATCATTGGCCATTGCATATTCCTTTAAAAATTAACACGATCTTTGGGACAACTCGACGTGCCAGGAACTACAACGGCGACGCTTTAGCAGAATTTATGAATCGCCCTGCAAGTTGCCTTAACTCAGCGATAAACGAATTCTATCCGAAAAACGCCTTATTCATCAAGCATCACCGGAAATTTGGCCCTAGCGCTGGCATTGAATATCATTAGAGGGTGCGCAAACTCCTTCTCAAGCTAACCCTCGCTGCAATCGCAGTACTGCCCTTATTCCTTGTTCAGGTGATTGGGGCTGCTTTAGGGATATTGGCTTATGTAGGTTCTAGGCAATATAGAGCACTTTTTCGCCCTCAATATGAGGCAGTTGTTAAAAGTCATCATTTACCACTACAAATCTGGAGCGCTGCGGCGGCCTCGGGACAACTCTTTTCGGACAGTCTGTGGATTTGGCGAAATCCCAAAAAAGCACTTTCTCTGGTTGAAGTACAAGACTGGGATTTAGTTGAGGCGGCCATTAATGAGGGTCATGGCTTAGTCATGCTGACACCGCACCTAGGCGGCTTTGAAATCATTCCTCGAGTATTAGCTCAACACTTCCCAGCCACCATCCTCTATCGTCCATCACGCCAAGAATGGCTGAATGAGGTAGTGGAAGAGGGTCGCGCCTATCCTAATATGCATTTCGTGCCAACCAATCTGAATGGCGTTCGCCAAATGACGCGAGCACTGACACGGGGTGAAGCTATTGGCATTCTTCCAGATCAAGTGCCCAGTGGTGGCGAAGGTGTTTGGGTGCCCTTCTTTGGGCGCCCCGCTTATACAACCCCACTACCAGCACGTCTAGCTAATCGCAACAACACGCCGGTGGTCATGTTCACCGCCAAACGTAAAGGTCTTGGCAAGGGCTGGCTAATGCAGGCCAAGAGGCTGCCGCCACTTTCGGAAGAATCTACACTGGCTGCCACTGAACTTAATGTTGCTATTGAAAATGCAATTCTAGTTGCACCCAATCAATTCATCTGGGCCTATAACCGCTACAAACATCCCAGCGGAGCAGAATTACCACCGAGCAATTAGTTAATAAATTTATAATTTATTCAACATGACCTGGTTACAAAACGTTTTTAATTTTCTAGCGCTCAGCTTACTGCGCCTGTTTGCGTTTTTACCCTACGGCCTCACCATTCATATTGGCTATGGTCTTGGCTGGTTGGCGGCACATATACCTAATGAGCGTGCCAAGGTTGTTAAAACTAACTTACGGCTGTGCTTTCCCAATCTGAGTGAAGATGAAATTGATGCACTTGCACTAGAGCACTGGAAATTATTTGGTCGCAGCGTGATTGAGAGAAGTCGAATCTGGCTCGGTAGCGGAAAACAAATTACTGACATCGTCACAATTAACTCTGCGATTACGCTGGGTGATCGTAAGCCACGACTATTAATCAACCCTCACTTTGTTGGGCTTGAAGGCGGCTTTATGGCACTCTCTGTTTTAGCCAGTCAGCATGATTGGCCACGCGGCGCCGGCCTCTACCAAAATATGAAGAATCCCTTCTTCAATCAAAAAATGATTGAATGGAGAAATCGTTTCGGCGGCAAATCAATTGAGAGACAAAGTCGTTTACGTGATTTGATTCGCGAAATTCAAACGGGTAATTTTATTTTTATTGCCCCCGATATTGATCTGGGTCCGCGCGACTCTGTTTTTGTTCCCTTCTTTGGAATTCAAACAAATACCATCACCTCAGTCTCGCGCCTAGCAAGGCTTAGTGGTGCAGAAGTCTGCCTCATGACTACCACCTTGAATACTGATCGCATGGGATATACCTGCAATATCAGTGCACCACTTCCCAATTTTCCAACGGATGATGTGCAAGCGGATACGGCGCGCCTAAACAAATATATTGAAGACCTTGTTCGAGAAAGGCCGGCAGAGTACTATTGGGTACACAAACGCTTTAAGCATCGACCTCCTGGCGAGCCGAGTCTTTACAACTAATTGGAATTCTTTTGAGCACGAATTTAAACAAACCTGCACGCAAATTACGCTTCACCAAGATGCATGGTGCTGGCAATGATTTCATTGTGCTCAATGGGATTGATCAAGATCTTAGTGACATCACTCGGGAGCAGTGGCAAAAACTAGCTCATCGCCAATTTGGCATTGGTGCTGATCAAATTCTGCTGGTTGAAAAAGCTACTCGTCCTGATGTTGACTTTCGATATCGTATTTTTAATGCCGATGGCGGTGAAGTGGAGCAATGCGGCAATGGCTCACGCTGCTTTGTTCGCTTTGTGCTCGACAAAGGTCTTTCTACAAAGAATCCTTTGCGCGTAGAAGTAGCGCACACCGTTCTTACCCTGAGATCGCATGATGATGGCCAGGTAGAAGTGGATATGGGCGCGCCGATTTTTGAGCATAGCCAAATCCCCTTCAACCCGAGTGGCTTAGCTAGCAAGCAAGAGTTTCATGAAGTGCTCTACGCATTGCCTATTGCTACACCCGCAACTCACGATAGCTGGGTTGGTGTCGTGTCGATGGGCAACCCCCATGCAGTTCAAGTAGTCGGCGATGTGGATAGTGCGCCCGTACTCGAAGAGGGCCCATCAATTGAGAAAAATCCAGCATTCCCCAAAAGAGTCAACGCGGGTTACATGCAGGTACTCAATCGCAATGAAATCAAGTTGCGCGTTTTTGAGCGTGGTGCTGGCGAGACTTTGGCCTGTGGCACGGGTGCATGCGCCGCAGTAGTCTCAGGTATTCGTCGTGGCTTACTCGACTCACCAGTCAAGGTACATACCCGCGGTGGCGATTTACAAATTGCTTGGAGCGGCATGATCAATGAAGTGGCTCAGAGTGTCATCATGACAGGTCCAGCCATTACCGTGTTCGAAGGTGAAACGAAGATCTAAAGATTAGGGCTGCTCCTTACTTTAAATGCCGTACTTCTCCCGATAGGCCTTCACTGCTGGCAGATAGTTTGTTAGCTCGGTATTGCTTGAGGCGGTCAGGAAAGCCATTAAGTCTGCCAAATTTGCGATTGCCACTACTGGCAAACCAAACTCTTGCTCAACAGCTTGTACTGCCGACTTGTCACCAATCTCGGTAGCAGTCCCGGATTTCTCCATACGATCCAGGGCAATTAATACTGCTGCCGGCTCAGCGCCTGCATCTCGAATAAGTTTCACGGACTCTCGCACAGAAGTACCCGCAGAAATCACATCATCAATAATGACCACCCTGCCCTTAACTGGGGCGCCCACTAATGAACCGCCTTCACCATGGTCTTTGGCTTCTTTACGGTTATAGGCATACGGCACATTGCGCCCAGCATCAGCCAATGCGATTGCTGTTGCAGCAGCTAAGGTGATCCCTTTATAAGCAGGGCCATAGAGCATGTCATATTCAAGCCCAGATTCTTGCAAGGCTTTAGCGTAATAACGGCCCAGCGCACTTAAACGGGCGCCATCATTGAATCCACCCGCATTAAAGAAATAAGGAGAAAGGCGCCCTGCTTTAGTTTTAAACTCCCCAAACGACAAAACATTTGCCTCTAGGGCAAATTGAATAAAGTTATCTTGATTAGAATTTTTTGAGCTCATAGGCCTATATGTTACGCATCATTTCTGCCAACCTCAACGGTATCCGTTCAGCAGTCAAAAAAGGCTTTATGCCTTGGGTTGTAAAACAAAAGGCAGACTTTGTCTGCATGCAGGAGCTCAAGGCTCAACAGGACGATTTGGAAGATGCCATTCTCAACCCAGATGGCTTACACGGCTTCTTTCACCATGCCGAGAAAAAGGGCTA
>JACCEA011440827.1_pt1 | contig 25136 bp, 25 predicted proteins | sample 7449851 | NCBI WGS metagenome assembly JACCEA01 (sample SAMN15323453, study PRJNA562643) | freshwater metagenome | isolation source: river surface water | place: USA:Blue River Watershed | collected 2017-08-18 | reverse complement strand
TTAGATGTCTTTTTATATATTTACAACTCAAAGGCACAACACGTATGAATCTGATCAGGAAAGCCTGTTTCGTTACTGCATTTATTTTTGCTATGATGCCGGTAGTGAGTTTTGCTCAGTACCAGCACATGGTTGAACCCTTCTGGAGCAATCTGCGCAATCCGTTACGTTACGAAATAGGCGGCGGACTGGTGATGCCGTCAGGTTCTTTTACCGGTGTGGTGCGTGTTGTAGATGCCGGTGGTGAGTTCAAAGGAGATTCTACGGCCACCCGCAAACTGCCTGGAGCAGGTTTTGGTGGTAGTATCGGGCTATGTCTGCCTTTCAAGGCTACCGGTCACATCAGTTGCTGGGCTGTAGCGGCTCAGTTGCAGGCAAATATGTATACCTGGAGCGACCTGAACCAGACCATGAACACGAGCGGCACTTACAAAGCAGGCAGCCCATCGCTGAACGCGGCTACTATGCAGGTGTGCATGCCTATTGGTATTGATTACAAGATCGGCAATGATGCCATCCTCACCAAGCGCCTGCCTATGGGGGCTACCTTTGGATTGGGCGTGATCCCTCAGATCATGATGACCAATCTTGAAGGGGTGAGCGGTTTCACAGCACAGTATGGTTACAGCTGCCTTCCTTACGCCAAATTCGACTGGTCGGTTTTCACAGGTTTCTGCTGGAAGATCCGCGCTATGTACTCTATGGGTAATGTGAACCTGATGGATGTGAACAGGTCTTTGAATAACCTTACTGACGGTCCGTTCAAGTTCAGTTCCACATCTCAGTTGCAGCTTTCTTTCATCATCATGCCATTCTCGGGCCGTTGGAAGGAATATACCTGGTACAATACCTTCGATACTTACAACCAGCACGACAAGTTCAACTAATGCCTTCGGGCGGTTCAATTGTCTCCGGTTTGCCCTTAACAGGAAACTGTTCCTGACCGTGTAATTTTTCGGATCGGGTGCCGTTACTTTTATGCCTATTTTTGACCCCATGCCCGTTTCTCTGGTTTTGCCCTGCTACAATCCCCAGCCCGGCTGGGAAGAGGTAGTATGTTCCTGCTTCTCTGCACTGGCAGAGTGCTGGGGCGGCGATGCCGAGCTGATTTTGGTGCTGGACGGCGCCAGTGCCACGGTGACAAAACAGGCGCTCGATAATTTGCGGGCAAACATACCCACGCTCAGGGTCATTACTTACCCCGACAATCATGGCAAGGGATACGCCACGCGAAAGGGTGTTGAGGCTGCCACCGGCGACATAATTATGTATACCGATATCGATTTTCCATACACATCAGCAAGTATCTGTGAGGTGTACAAAGCACTCAGCAGCGGATCGTGCGATGTGGCCATCGGCGTCAAGAATGCCGACTATTACAGCCATGTACCGTTCGTGCGCAGGGTCATTTCGCGTGTGCTGCGACTGGGCACCCGCACCCTGCTATCCATGCCCATCACCGATACCCAGTGTGGGCTCAAGGGCTTCAACCGGGCGGCTGCGGGCGTGTTCCTCTCCACCACCATTGATCGGTATCTTTTCGATCTGGAATTTGTATACAAGTGTACGGCCGGTAAGACACTGCGCATGGTGGCCATCCCCGTCACGCTGAAGGAGAACATTCGTTTCCGCAGCATGAATTATCGTATTTTACTGCCCGAAATGCGCAACTTCATCAGTCTGCTCTTCAATAAGAACCGATGACACGGCAACAACGTAGTTTATGGCTTCTGGCCACCACCGTGTTCGCGGTGGTGCTTACTGTATTGTCGCTGCACCATATTGTGCGTATTCCGTGGCGCATGCTGCCCGACATAGGCGGCGATGGTGCCAAGAACAACCTTACCTACCTCTACCACAGCATGTGGGGCAGCGGCTATCATTTTCAGGGTATGAACTATCCGTTTGGCGAGCATATAGTGTTCACCGACGGTATACCATTGCTGTCGGTGTTCTTTGCATCTATCGGCAATGTGTCGGCGCCGGTAGCCCTCACGGTCTTGTGGTGGTTGCTGGGGCTTAGTTATGTGCTGTCTGTTGTTTATCTCTACAAGGTATTGCTGCGGTTCGGCACACCACCACTGTATGCCATGGTGTTCGGGGCGTGTATCAGCTTCCTCACTCCGCAAATGATATGCGTGCGGGGGCATTACGCGCTGGCGTTCACTTGTGTCATACCCATGCTGTTCTACTGGTCGCTGCAATACCACGAGACCGCGCGCCTACGCCAATGCATCTACATCTTCGTTTTGGGTGTCATCAGTTCCCTGCTGCATCCATACTATGCCGGCATGGTGCTGGTGTGGGTTGGTGCGTACAGTGTATGTTACCTTATACTGGCTGGTGGCAAATGGTCGCAGCGCCTGAAGCATGTGGCGCCTTACTTCGTGTTGGGAGCCGCGGTGCCTGCTACCGTTATGATGCTCATCCGTGTCACCGACACAGTACACGACCGCCCGCAAACGCCGTACAATCCTGTGGACAGTTATACCAATCTGCCGCAGGTCATCACTTCTTACTTTTCACCCTTCTGGAAGTTCCTCGTAGAGCACAACATTATGCCTCGGGTCAGCAACGGAGGCGAAGGCTATTCTTATCTGGGGCTGGTGGTCATAGGCATGCTTGGTCTGCTGGCATTGCAGCAGGTATATGTACGCCTGCGCAATGGTACTGTTCACCTGCTACCATTACCGCAGTTCGACAGATTATGGGTATGGATGGCCTTTTCGGTGCTTATTTTCAGCATGGGCATTCCGTTCATCTGGAACATGCAATGGCTGATTCAGTATCTCGTTGGTTTTAAACAATTCCGCGCTTTGGGTCGTTTTGTGTGGATCTTCTATTACATCATTGCCGTTTATGCTGCCGTGGTCATGTACCAATGGTTTGGCGCGATGAAGGCTTCAGGCCGCATCCGCACCGCATGGGCCTTGCTGGGGTTGGCCACTATGGTGTGGAGCCTTGAAGTGCGTGGTTACATGAAAACCACTCGCGAGGTCTCAGAGCAGGGTGCCTACAACTACGACATGATCTGGTCGAAACTCGAGAAGACGTGGAAAGATTTCCTGACAGAGCATAAACACCGGCCCACCGACTTTCAGGCATTACTGCTGCTGAAATACTTCCACATTGGTACCGAGAAATTATGGATCGGTCACGAGGGGTGGATGATGACGCTAGGTAGCAAGGCAGCCCTGCAGCTGCATCTGCCCATTGTGGATGTCATGATGTCGCGATCATCGTGGTCGCAGGCGCAGGACCAGGTGCGGCTCATAGCGGGACCGTTTGCACAGAAGCCCACTCTCGATATGCTGCCCGACGATCGTCCGTTTCTGGCCATGGTACTGAAGACTGATGTGCTAACAAACGGCGAGCAGTATCTGCTGGACAATGCCGACTATATTGGTGAACATTCCGACTGCCGTGTTTATGCCGTCTACCCGGCACGCATACGTGAAGCAGACAAACACTTTGCCGACAGTGTGAACGCTATAGTATCCTATGTGACTACCGATACACTTGTAGGTGCCACCGGTTCGTGGTATGCCGCCCACTTTGATGACGGTGTAAAGGGTACTCCTTTATTCGGCACTGGCTGTGCGCCCGTTATACTTGGCAACGACAGTATATTTGCTGATATCCCGGTGAGTATCGCTACCGACAGTGTCGAATATGAAGTGTCTGCATGGTTCCTGGTGGGTCGGGCCGACTATCGTTCACCCGATCTGCTGCTGCACTTGCTGGATGAAAAGGGCAACGAGATAAGCACCGTGAAAGCGGCCACCAATGCAAGTATAGACAGTCGTGATATGTGGTTCCGCTGTGCGCAGTACTTTTACATACCGGCTGCATGCAGGCGCATTCAGGTGCAGGTCATCAACACACCCAACCCCGCATACCTGGCCATGGATGAACTGTTGCTGCGCCCCGCCGCAGGGCTGTTCATAACACGCAGTGCCAAGGGCGAGGTGATGGTGAACGGGCATCTGTTCAAAACAATGAAGTAATGGAACGCGAAATCACAAAGGAGCAGGTAATGGATTGGCTGTCTGAAGTGACAGACCCCGAAGTACCCGTGCTCACTATTCTGGATCTTGGCATTGTGCGCGATGTAGTAGTGACGCGGGACCCGTTTCAGATCCGTGTGGTCATTACACCCACCTATAGCGGCTGCCCGGCTATGGATGTGATCGCTGTTGCTATACGTATGGCATTGGGTGGACGAGGCATCCGCAACGTTGTGGTGGAGCAGCAGATAAGCCCGGCATGGACCACCGACTGGATGACCGAGGAGGGCAAGCGAAAGCTGAAGGAATATGGTATAGCCCCGCCCAATAGAAAAGCGTTTGCCGATCTGGGCCTTTTTGAAGACGACGACGTCACCTGCCCGCGCTGCAACTCAACCCATACCGAACTTGTGAGCCGCTTTGGCCCCACCTCCTGCAAAGCCCTGTACAAATGCCTCGACTGCAAAGAGCCGTTCGAGTATTTTAAGTGCCATTGATGAGGGGTGAATTAGTAGTCCTGATCACTTATTCGCCTCTACATAGTCTATCTTCCATTCGCCATGTTCTTTGTTCATGGTCACTACAATGTTATGGCTGATCTTTTCTTTTTCGTCGGTTAGGAAACTCACCCTGTAGATTTTCTCACGGCCGGCAGTTGCCTTACTCACTGTCAGTGTGTTCACCCACTTTTTGTCATAGTCCTGCGCCGATAGTATCGGATCGTAATCAAGTTCAGAATCACTTGCTATCCGCTCGCGATAGGCAGCAGTGATGTATTTTTCCAGTGTATCGGCCGATACCTTTCCGGTCTTGAGTGTATCGTTGGTGGTGATGTACCACGAGTAGAAGTTTCTCAGTTTTGCTTCCACATCTTCTTCCGGCCCGGCACAACCCATGGCCAACAGCACCGCAACAGCGGTAGAAAGTGTCTTTTTCAATTGGGGTAAATTTTAGTGGTGTTTGGTAAATATAGGATTTTATTATTCAAATTCTCTGTCGTTTGTTAGCTCAGTTGTTCAGATTGTCCATCTGAGTAACTAATCACCCGCTTCATTTTCCGTTTTTATGCCTGATAAGATGTCGATGCGAAGTACGCCGGATAACAGATATATGACAGTGCGTTTTCTGTACTGCCATAAATATTCTGCATGGCTATTATTGACCTTTCTGCGATATTTGACGGACGAAGCATGGGGTGAGGTGCCTATGCGGGATAATTCCGGTATAGGTGTGTGGGAGTTTTTGGGGAGTTTTTTCCGTATTTTTTTTGGCATCTTGTTCGCAACTATTTGATTTTCAATAGAATTTTGTTTCTCTCTCTCGTAGTCCTGTTTTTTAAAAACGGGAGTTTTTGAGTGTTCCTGGTTCGTGGGGGTATATGTAAATTGCAGTTGTTATGTATGAAAAGAAGAGTCAACCCATAGCCACGCGGGCTGTGTTTGTGTCGCGGGTCATCCGCAGCCTGGTGGTGGCATTAGTCATATTGCTGGCTTGCCTGGCTATCGGGGTGTTGGGTTATCACAATTGTGCGCACATCGCATGGATCGATTCAATTCATAATGCGTCCATGATCCTGAGCGGGATGGGGCCTGTGGTAGAGATCACCAATGTGGGTGGCAAGTTGTTCTCATCGGCCTATGCCATTTTTAGCGGAGTGGCTTTTATTACCAATATCGGCATCATTCTGGCCCCTGCCGCTCACAGGCTGTTCCATAGTCTGCACATAGACGATGCAGATGAAAATCAGCCTGAAAAGTGACCGACATTTTGTCGGAAAAAGCAATTTGGCAAAGAAATTGACAATACTAACCATACTATGTTTTTCAAAAAAAAGAAGAATATGAGCGAACAGAAAGCCGAAAACGTGAACGGAACCAATGAAAATACCGACAACTTGTCGCAGAATGAGGCAATGGAGGAAATATTGTCAAATGTGTTGAATACGGACGATAGCAGGGCCGGTACAGACATGATAGATGAGGGTATTGACGAAGAGAAAGATAAGTTGTTGGCCGAGATAGCCGAGCTGAAGGATAAACACATACGCCAGTTGGCCGAGTTTGAGAACTTCAGGCGCAGGCAGGCCAAAGAAATGAATGAAATGCGCCTCACTGCCGGTAGGGACATCATTCAGTCATTGCTGGACTCGCTCGACGATGTGGACCGTGCCGAAAAGACGCTGGAGACCACTACCGATATGGCCGTGGCTAAGGAAGGTATATCTCTGGTGTTCAGTAAGCTGCGCAACACCATGCACCAGAAAGGACTGCGTAAGATGGAGGCGCTCAATAAAGATTTTGACGTGGACCTGCACGAAGCCATCACCGAGATACCTGCACCAACAGAAGACATGAAGGGAAAAGTGGTAGCAGAGGTGGAATGCGGCTACTTCCTGAACGATAAGCTGATAAGGCACGCAAAGGTGGTAGTGGGTAAATAATGAATTAGGAAAGTAATTGTTCACATAGCCGTCAGTAGCCTTTTGAGGTTGTTGGGGCAGCCCCGGAAAAGGGCAGTGTTATTATGGCAAAAAGAGATTATTATGAGGTGCTGGGCGTGTCGAAGACCGCATCGGCCGACGATATAAAAAAGTCGTATCGAAAGATAGCGATGGAATTTCACCCCGACCGCAATCCCGGCAACAAGGAAGCGGAGGAGAAATTCAAAGAGGCAGCCGAGGCTTATGATGTGCTGAGCTCGCCCGATAAACGCGCCAACTACGATCGCTTTGGTCATGCGGCCAGTGGCGGTGCCGGTGGATATGGTGGTGGTTATGGCCCGCAGGGTGGCATGCGCATGGAAGATATCTTCCAGAACTTCGGCGACATATTCGGTAACGATATGTTCGGCGGCATGTTCGGCGGCGGCGGTGGTGGTGGCCGCAGGCAGGGATCGCGTGGTGCCAACCTGCGCATCAAACTGAAGATGGACTATGGCGAGATAGCCAACGGTGCCACTAAGAAGATAAAAGTGAAGAAACACGTCACCTGCCAGCAATGTAGCGGCAGCGGTGCGAAAGATAAAGGATCGGTGCAGACGTGCGGCACATGTTCCGGATCGGGTCAGGTACGCCGTGTGACCAATACTTTCCTGGGTCAGATGCAGACGGTGACCACCTGCCCTACCTGTAACGGAGAGGGCAGTACCATAACCGCAAAGTGCGGTGGCTGCAAGGGCGAAGGACGTGTATATGGCGAAGAGACACTGAGCCTGGACATACCGGCAGGTGTGCAGGACGGTATGCAGCTGAGTATGCATGCCAAGGGCAATGCAGGCGAACGTGGCGGCCCTCCCGGAGATCTGTTGCTGGTGGTAGAAGAGGAAAAACACGAACACCTCACCCGTCGCGACCTGGATGTGGTTTATCAATTGCACATTTCATTCCCCGAGGCTGTGCTGGGCATGCAGGCCGAAGTGCCGACAATAGACGGCAAGGCTAAGATCAAGATCCCGGCCGGCACACAGAGCGGCAAGATCTTCAGGCTGAAGGGAAAGGGTTTCCCGGCGTTCCAGTCTTATGAAAAAGGTGACGAGCTGATAGAAGTGAATGTATGGTCTCCGCAAAACCTCTCTAACGAAGAAAAAGAGATACTGGAGAAGCTGAAAAACTCTCCCAACTTCAAACCCGGGCCGAATGCCCGCGCAGAGAAGGAAGAGCGTGGTTTCTTTGATAAGATAAAAGATGCGTTTGCAGGATAGTTCGAAACAAAAAAGGAAATGTTACGGAGCCGCACTGCGCGGCTCCGTTTCTTTGTTGCTGTTGTTGGTAGCAAGTGCTTGTTTCGCACAGGCTGGTGATGCTAAACAGAATACGCTATCGGCGGCAGATAGGCTGGAACTGCAGAAGGTATGGGCTGCGTTTGCAACAGCTATCGCTTCTAAAAACGTTGCAACGATAAAAGCAATGTCTACGCCATGTGTGGGTTGTGTTGATTGTCTTACCAATACAACGGAGGAGGATTCAAAGATCATGGCAATGCGCCATCAGCATCCGGAGAAGTGGTACGACATGATGTATGGAAAGCTGTGTTTTATTGATATAGGCAGATTCATAAGAGATGATCTTCCTGTCATATTGAATGAAGAAACAAAGGCACGATTGCTCGATGAGTCAAAGCTCCATTTCGTTGATAATGGCCACAATCGCGGTGTCTACGACAATAACTGCATTGCATCGGTCGCAGAAAGAAAGAAGGCCGTATTTGCAGAGGTATTGGTGACCGTTATGGATGGTGGGGGAGGTAGTGAAGGCATGCAGAAAGCATTTGCATTTGTCAAAACAGGGGGCAGCTTTAAATTTTGCGGTTACTCAACTATCCCCTAGATATCAGAACAGCACACATTTTTCGGGGTACTCGGTAGCGTGGCGCAGTACCAGGTTACGGATGTAGTCGTTGTCTTGCAGCGGTTCTATGCTTGCTAACAGAGCATCAATACTTTGCAGTTGTTTCTGCTTGTCGTTAAGATAGCCCATGCCATACAGGTTGCCGTCTTTTACCAGAATGCAGCTGTGTTCGTTGTCGTCAATGCCTTTGTCTATCAGTGCGAACGTAGGCAAGTTGCTGCGTATCCATCGAACGGCGGCCTCTGTCTTTTGGTTGTAGGCTGCAACATCCATATGGTCGTTTCCACAGCCGCATTCGGGGTGGGTGGTGATGTTGCAGAGCCGGGTACATAACCCAAATTGCTCAACCAGCTCGCGCAGCATGAAATGCCCTTCTGTTATGGTATTGAAGGTATAGATAGGCTTCACTGTTCGGCGAATCTTCTCTACCGCAAACCTCATGAATCCCTGCATATCTTCATAAGCGAACAACCCAAACCGCGCGAGGTAACCACGCTGGCTGCGGTTGTGTACTGGCCAAAGCTTACGTATCTCGGCACTCTCCAGAATGTGTGCCATCAGTTCGGTGGCACATTCTTTGTAGGAGATGCGATAGGTCTCTCGCAGGAAATCCTGCTTTTGTTTATTGGGTTTGTTGTTGGAGAAATGGCTTTTTACCCGCTTACGGATGTTGAGAGCCTTGCCGATATAAATAGCCTTGCCGGCAGCATTATAGAAGTAATATACCCCTGCCGATGATGGTAGTTTTTCCAGCTCGGCAACAGGCAGGTGTGGTGGCAGGTATTGCTCGCTGTTACGGCCTTTGAGCATAGCGGCTATGGCGCCACCTTTGTCTCTTGCCGTGATCATCGCCAGCAGATCGGCAGTGGCCAGGGCGTCGCCACCGGCACGGTGATGATTGGCATGATTGATGTTGAGCTGTTGTGTGAGCTTGCCCAGACTATAACCATTGAGGCCGGGTATCACCTTGCGTGACAAACGGACAGTGCACAGCTTCTTGGTGTCAAGGTCATAACCGGCGCTCTGCAGGTGGTGTTTCACAAATGAATAGTCGAAGTTCACGTTGTGGGCTACAAATATCTTGTCCTGTAGCAGTTCATAAACCTGTGCCGCTATCTCGCTGAAGACGGGCGCATTCTGGACCATGCCATCGTCTATGCCGGTGAGCCGTTGTATGAAGTAAGGGATCGGCACCTGTGGGTTTACCAGGCTCTCGTAGAAGTTGAGCACCTTGTTGCCGTCGTGGATGACAATGGCAATCTCAGTTATGCCGTTTGCGGCAGCATAACTCCCAGTTGTCTCAATATCCACTACCGCGTAAAGCACGTTTTTACACTGTTTTCTGTACTAAAGATACAGAATGCGTATTGTTTTTGTCAAAGTTCCTGACATTCTTGTTTCCTTTCAATAACAAATGGTTAGGAATTATAGTGATCATTATTCAATACATTATTATATCTTGCATGTAGTTTCACAACCCATTGAATATGCAACTCAGTTTCCCCTCATTCCCAAAGGGGGCTCGTATCGTGTGCCGCTTTGCGGGAGGGCATGGTTTTGCATCATATTTCCGTTTTTTTACGTTTTTGTCTGTCATATCAGCTTGTTTTAGTGCTCCGTACGCATTTGCACAATCGGGATTGATGACCCGTCAGGTGGTGATCAATAATGGTAAGCCATCGTTGTCGGGCAAAGGTAAGCCGGCGGTGATACTGTCTAAAAAGGATGCCGAGGTACAATTGGCTGGAGAGCTTGCCAGGAACCGCCATGGCGATATTACCAGGATCAAGCAGGCACTATTGTTCGGAGCCAACATAACAACCATCGCAGCTGACGGATGGACTGTATTGCATGCGGCGGCACTGGCCGACGATCTGGAATTGGCCGAGGCGTGCCTTAAACGCGGAGTACCTGTAAATGCTATCTGGCATAATTCCATGAACAGTACAACACCGCTATTTTGGGCGGTGAAGTACGATAGGAAAGCTACTGCAAAGCTATTGGCCGATAATAAAGGGAACTTCGGCATTGCCGATGGGAAAAACGTCACCCAGACCTATGATAGCGGCAACGTTTACGTAGGTGGAATATTGAACGGACAACGGCACGGACAAGGCACTATGACCTATGCCGACGGAGAGAAGTATGTGGGCGACTGGGCTGCCGGGGAAATGCATGGATTCGGGGTGTTTGTGTATGTGGAGGGCAGTAAGTACATGGGGAACTGGAAGAACGACCGTATGCACGGATCGGGGACATTCTTTATGTCGAATGGTGATAGTTATTCGGGCAATTGGGTGAACGGTGTCCTGCAGGGTGATGGTACGTTTAAATGGAGGAATGGCAACAGGTACGAGGGTGGTTTTGAGAATGGAAAACTATCGGGCAAGGGTACGTTTTACTGGGCGAACGGAGATAAGTATGTTGGTCCGTTTGCCAACGGAAAGATGAATGGGAAAGGCGTGAAATATCTAATAAACGGCGACAAGCTGGAGGGTACATGGCGCAATGATACTCTGCTGGGATATGCAGTGCTGATAAGTAGTAAAGGAGACCGTTACAGTGGCTCATTTGTCAACGATGCGCTGAACGGAAAGGGTATGGTGATCTTCAGGAATGGTGACCGCTATGTAGGTGAATGGAGGAGTGGCATGTACCATGGTGATGGAGCATTGACAAGGAAAAACGGAGATACCTACATCGGCAGGTTTGAGCGTAATAAATTCAATGGCAAGGGGGAGTTCATCTGGGGTACCTGTGAGCGTTATGTAGGAGAGTTCAAAGACGGACTGGCGTCGGGCAGGGGGATCATGTATTATCCTTCGAACGATCATTATGAGGGAGAATGGAAGGAAGGTGTGCAAAGCGGAACAGGTGTTTTCCGGTGGGATGGAGGCGACGTGTATACCGGTGAATTTGCGGCAAATGACCTGAACGGAAAGGGGGTGATGGTGTGGAAGTCGGGCGAGCGGTATGAGGGCGAATACAGGAACGGTAATCGGCATGGCAAGGGTACCTATTACTGGCTTTCGGGAGAACGCTATGACGGTGATTTCGAAAACAATATGCGCTGGGGCGAAGAGGGAACCTACCTTTGGTCGAACGGAGATATGTATGTGGGCCAATGGGTGAAGGATAGTAAAAACGGCTGTGGTACATTCTACTGGCGCAACGGAGACCATTATGTAGGCGAGTTTGAAAATGATCTGAGGCACGGCTATGGTACCTATACGCGTGGTGTAAACGGAACGATCAAGAACTGTCTGGGATGCTACAAGTACTCAGGTCAGTGGGTGCATGGCGAGAAACATGGACTGGGCCGATGCTATGACTTTAATGGCAAACTTCTGTATGAAGGGCCGTTTGAGCACGACATGCCCACCGGAAAGTATCCTTATTACCTTTTTGTGAGGTAGCGGTGTGTGTTAATCTTTTTTCTTGTCGAAGTATTTCTGAGCTATCGCGTCAAGTGCTCCATAGAATTCGGCACCGTACTTGCGAGTGATTGCTTCTTCCAGAAATTTGTAAACAGGTACTTTTAATTTACTGCCGAGCTTACATGCTGGCTTGCAGAGAGTCTCCCTAGGCTCGTAGTTGACGGCCTCATACCCGGGATGTGAGATGATGCGAATAGGATATAGATGGCAGGAGATAGGTTTGCGGAAATCTACCTTACCGTCCTTCCACGCTTTTTCAATGGCGCATTTCACAACACCTGCATCATCGGTGTAACCATAAACACATATTCCGCCGTTCACGGTGGGTGTTACGTAACCATATTCGCTGTCGGTGGTGTGTGTGCCCTGACGCTCGATCTCGGCGACATATTCCGGTACCAGATAAGGTTTTACGACAGGGTAGATGTTTTTGAGGATCTTGGTTTCATCTTTGCTGAGGGGAGCCCCGCAGTCGCCGTCCACACAACAACCTCCCTTGCACTTGTTCAGGTCGCAAACAAATTGTTCTTCGATGATCTCGTCGCTAAGGAGTACGTTGTCGATTGCTATCATGACTACATGTTGATATAATTCATCAGCAGGTTGTATTTGCCGAGAATATCTTCTTTATTGGTTTCTCTACCATACACTTCAATGGCATGGTAATTGTGCCTTTCGAAAGACGCTACCACGGCATCGAGTACAGTTCTGTTAAGTTTCATCGTTATCTCCAGCAGGCCGGCCTCATTGGTGCGGGAATGCATGGCGAGTATGATAACGTCTTCGTTCTCGCAAATGCGCGCTATCTCGTACATTGAATAGTTGCGTGGAGGGATCTCCAACACAAGGATGCCGCCGGGGTTGCTTACCCCACTGTTTTCGGCCACATAGGCCAACAGGTTGTCGCGATCGATGCATCCAAGATATTTCTGTTCTCCGTCGAGCACAGGGAGCACCGAAAGGCGAGCCTGGTGCATGGCTGAAATAGCCTCGAAGGGATGTGAGAAAGACGTTACAGCGGGTTTGTATTGCAGGAGGTGGGTGTCAGCCAATTTTGCGTTGTCGTCGTCCAATTCGAGCAAATGATCTTCTGTGACAAGTCCCTTGTAGTCTTCATCCACAACAACAGGAAGCGCCTTAACCTGATTGTCTTCAAGGATCTCTAATGCCCTGCCGATAGTGTCGTCCGGAGATAATACGGGCAGTGAATGAACGATTAGTTTTTCTATAGTCATAGTAATCAGTCTATGTTACTGTTACAGCAATAGGCGCGCCGAAAACGCTGAAAATACCAATGCAAACACAAATCTTGCAGTCTGCTGACAAACACTTACCCTATATGCTTGCTCAGGAAGCTGCTGAGAATAATATTAAATTCTCCCGGCACCTCCATCATAGGAGCATGTCCGCATTTGTCAATCCAGTGCAGCTCAGAGTTTGGCAATAGTTTGTGAAACTCTTCGGCCACCATAGGAGGAGTGATCGTATCATTTTTCCCCCAGATCAGGCAAACAGGTTGTTTGATCTGCTGCAATTCATCGCCCAGATTGTGACGAATGGCAGAGCGTGCAAGGGCGATGATCTTAATGGCCTTCAGTCTATTATTGATAATGCCAAACACCTCATCGACCAGCTCTTTGTTTGCAATTTTGGGATCGTAAAAGGTAAGTTCGGTTTTCTTTTGAACGTAATTATAGTCGCCGCGTTTAGGATAGGTTTCACCCATTCCATTCTCGAAGAGGCCTGAGCTACCAGTGAGTGTTATGGTTTTAACCAAGCCCGGATTTTTCAGAACAAAAACAAGCCCGACGTGGCCGCCTAATGAGTTGCCGAGCAGGTGTACATTCTGTAGCTTTTGGTGTTCGAAGAATTTCTGGACAAATTTCGCCAGTCCCGCAACGGTTGTATCCAGTACTGTGAGGTCGTACAGAGGCAGCAAAGGAATAATGACCCTGTGCGTAGTTTTGAAATGATCAACCAGGTCCTTGAAGTTACTCAACGCGCCAAAAAGCCCGTGCAATAACACCAATGGCTCCCCGGTCCCTTCTTCCACATACTTGAACTTGCCCGACTGTTTTATTTCGTAGTTCATCAATTAATAATGCTGTGTACGGTGCTAAAGTACTATTGTTTCAGTAAATATCACAAAATAATGGCGCAGAGGTTTGCCGGGGACGGGCATACGGGACGGTGTTCTGTCGTGCCGGCTAAAAAAAGCAAAGCCCCAGCATGCGCTGAGGCCTCACTTACACCTTATGAAAAATATACCCACCACAAAAGTAGAACTTTTTCTGAAATTCAAACAAAACTGAGTGTTAATTTTTTTTCACAATTGCGGGATGATCGATAGCTGCTAATTTTGGTACGCATATTGCATTGCTGTAGATAATATGAAAAGAGTTTTGATGATTATTGCCATGCTGCTTTCGACACGTTCGTTCGGGCAGGGAAACGTAGGGTTACAGGTTGACACTATTTATATGTTGCCAGAGGTGAAGGTGACCGCGCAGTTTCTGAACGATACAGACCGTTACCGTTATAACCAGATGAAGTTTTATGTGACGACAATATTGCCGTATCTGGACGCTGCGACCAAGGTGTTCAAAGAGATCAATGCCAAGGTAAACGAGGAGGGAGTATCGCGGAAGGAACGAAAGCAGTTTGTGCACAGCAGAGAAGAAGAAATGCGGTCAAGTTTTGAGGAGAAGGTGAAGCAACTGAACGTAACTCAGGGCACTTTGTTGGTGAAGCTGATCGCGAGGCAGACGGAAGTGAATCTATACAATATCCTGCAGGAGTTTAAGAATCCGCTCACAGCTGTCAAGTGGCAGGCATGGGCCCGATTGAATGGCATGAATCTGGACAGGAAGTATCAACCGGATGAAGAGAAAGACCTTGAAAACATTATGGAGGAGCTGGGCTACCCTCTTCCACCGGGTTATCGTTATGATTACCTGAGGCGTAAGAACGCCAAAAGTTAATCAGGCGTTATTTTGTTGTTCTTTTTTTCGATATTCATATATAGGTAATAAATTCAACCCAACATTTTTTCCATGAAACTCCCACCATATACTTACACCGAGGCCAAATTAGCTTGTGATCAACATCAGCACTTGATAGGGAAACCCTATGACGGTGCCGGAAACACAATAGATTCAGTGATCGTTGTTCCTTTTGAACCATCTGATCGGAGTCGGTTCTTTATGTTGTATCTGATGCTTGAAGACGCGCGCCAGGCACTGACTCTCGACTATTCGGGCACACGATACAGTGTTGCCGTGGTGTCGGGTTCAGTGCATACATACGGAATGCAGCACTGTGATCTTCGTGAGTGGTTATCCGCAGAGGGGAATACCAGTCAGCTGATGCACAATGCTGCAGACACATGTGGTAGTGCTACGGTTTAGCAGCACTGAAATTATATACTGTTTTACTGACCAGCCAGCATACGTTCGAGTGACGTATCGTATGCGTTTTGCCAGTCGGCGATGTAGCCCCAATTATCACCGTCAACCATCAATTCTTTTCCGGCATTCACATGACCGATCTTGATGTATGGAAGGCCTTTCAGCTCTGCTTCGAACAGTGCGTGCAGGTCGGGGTTAACAGTCACTACAACACGGCTCTGTCCTTCACCGAAGAGCGCTGCGTCCTTACGGATGCCGGCAGGTGTATTTATTGTGAAACCGAGCCCGCCTGCCATGCTGCTTTCAAGGAGACAAGCGAACAGACCACCTTCAGATATGTCGTGTGCAGAGCGGATGAGTTTCTCGCTGATAACGCGTGAAACTGTCTGCTGCAGGGTGTATTCCTCTTCGAGTTCGAAATGCGGAGCAGGACTGTGCGTAACACCCACAATGTGGTGCAAGTATTCTGAACAGTTGATGTCATTGGTCTGCACACCCAACAAATATATGGTGTCGCCTGCGTGTTTGAAGCCGAGGGACATTTTTTGAGACAATGAGTCCATAACGCCCACCATGCCGATTGTTGGGGTAGGGTATACCGGTCCATCTTCGCTCTGGTTGTAGAAGCTGACGTTTCCGCCGGTAACAGGCGTATCGAGCTTGCGGCACGCGTCGCCCATGCCCTTTATAGCGTAGACAAACTGATAATAAACCTCAGGATTGTAGGGGTTACCGAAGTTGAGACAGTTTGTGATAGCTACAGGTTGCGCACCACTGCAAACAATGTTGCGCGCTGCTTCACATACGGCTATCATACCGCCCTTGTAGGGGTCAGCAAAGACATAACGGCTGTTACAATCTGTGGTCACGGCAAGTCCTTTATCCGAGCCATGCACGCGAATAACTGAAGCGTCGCTTGGTTCGTTGGTCTGTGTGTTGCCAGTGCCTACCATGCTATCGTACTGCTCATAGATCCAACGCTTGGAGGCGATATTAGGAAGCTGGATGAGCTGGTATGCCGTGTCGCGCAGATCGGCAGGAACCGCAACGGAATCAGGAATGAATTTGTTTATCTCCTGGAAGTATTTAGGCTCGCTGTATTCTCTTTCGTAAACCGGAGCACCACCGCCAAGTACGAGGCTTTCGGCGGGAACGTCGGCAACAAGTTCGCCGTTCATGTAGTACTTGAGATTGGTGTCTTTTGTCACTTCACCTATCTGAACACAGTGGATGTCCCACTTGTCGAAAATCTTCTGTACTTCCGCTTCGCGGCCTTTCTTCACTACTATGAGCATACGCTCCTGGCTCTCGCTCAGCAGCATTTCCCAAGGCTTCATATTAGCCTGACGAGTAGGTACTTTATCAAGATGAATGACCATTCCATGCTCACCTTTGGCGCTCATTTCGCTGGTGCTGCAGGTGATACCCGCCGCGCCCATATCCTGCATGCCTATGAGGGCACCGGTAGGGATCATTTCGAGGCATGCCTCTAGCAGTTTCTTTTCTTCAAACGGGTCGCCTACCTGTACAGCAGGCAGTGATTCAGCACTGTTCTCAGTGATATCTGCAGATGCGAATGAAGCTCCGCCGATACCATCCTTGCCGGTAGATGCACCAACGATATATACGGGATTTCCCTCGCCGTGGGATGTGGCAGACACTGTCTGTCCAACGCGGACAACGCCAACGCTCATGGCATTTACCAGTGGATTGGTCTGGTAGCAACTTTCGTAGTACACCTCGCCCGCCACAGTTGGCACGCCGAAGCAGTTGCCGTAGTGCCCGATACCCTTCACCACGCCCTTGATGAGCCAGCGTGTTTTCGGATTATCGACCTTGCCGAAGCGAAGTGAGTTAAGCGACGCTATGGGACGGGCACCCATTGTGAAGATGTCACGGTGAATACCGCCTACACCGGTTGCTGCACCCTGGAAGGGCTCGATAGCTGACGGGTGGTTATGGCTTTCTATTTTGAATACGCAGCCCCAGCCATCGCCGATATCAACAAGGCCGGCATTTTCCTCACCTGCTTTTACAAGTAGTTTGGCACCATCGCGCGGCAGTGTTTTCAGCCATTTAATGGAGTTTTTATAGCTGCAGTGTTCGCTCCACATCACGGAGTACATTGCTGTTTCAGTAAAATTGGGTGTACGTCCCAGTATCTGTTTGATCTTTTCGAATTCGTCTTCGCGAAGGCCCAGTTTCACGGCCTGTTCGAGTGTGGCTAACATGGCGTAAAAGTACAATTTTGAGGCAAATTTTCTCGGGTAACGTTATATGAACGGAATAATGTTTCGAGGTCTGGTGTTTCCGCTAATTTTAGCCAACTGAGGATGATAAAGTATTGAAAGTTGCCATGCAACACCTCGTTCTGGGGTTATGCACAGATATTCACATAAAGTCACAGGTTATTCACAGGATTTTATATCATATTGTGGATAAATATGTAGTGCTCCAAAAGTGGTAAAATGTGGTAAATGGTGTTTCTTTGTGTTAGTAATCATCCATCAAACACACTCATGACCAATTTTCTCGGAGAAAGTGAAGTAGCAGTAGACGCCAAGGGGCGTTTGATGCTGCCTGCGCGCCTGGAGAAGCAGATCCCTGAGGGTCTGCGTGAGAAATTTGTGATCAATCGTGGATTTGAGAAATGTATCAATGTGTACACGATGGATGTGTGGAATGTGATCCACGACAAAGTGAGCAAGTTGAATGACTTCAAGGAAGATGTGCGCAGGTTCAAGCGGTTGTTTCTGAACGGTGCCACCATGGTGGAACTGGACAGCGCCGGAAGGATGCTGGTGCCCAAGCCACTACTGGAGTATGCCGGAATAACTAAGGAAGCTGTGTTGACCGCGCAGGGCAATAAAATGGAGTTGTGGGACAAAGATAGCTATTATGCGTATCTGCGACATAATTCTGAAAACTTCGGTGACCTTGCAAACAGTGTAGCTGCAGATTTGGGTAATCCTTTTGACGGCATGTAGTATGGAAGAGCAAAAATTCTATCATACGACGGTGTTGCTGCACGAAGCCGTAGATGGGCTGGCGATAAAGAAAGATGGAGTGTATGTGGATGCGACATTCGGCGGGGGTGGACACAGCAGACTGATACTGGAGCAGCTGGGGCCTGAGGGTAAACTGATAGCATTTGACCAGGACGCTGATGCGTGGGTGAACAAGCCCGCTGATGAGAGGTTGGTGCCGGTGACAGAGAATTTTAAGTATCTGCGTCGTTTTTTGCGATTGCACGGACATAGCGAGGTGGATGGCATATTGGCGGATCTGGGAGTAAGTTCTTTTCAGTTTGACACAGCAGAGCGGGGTTTTTCAATAAGGTTTGACGGCCCGCTGGATATGAGGATGGATAAGCGGGGTGAGTTGACAGCGGCTCATATTGTGAATACCTACTCGGAGCCGCAATTGCACCAGTTGTTTGAGCAATATGGAGAGGTACGCAACTCGCGTCAGTTGGCAAAGCACATAGTGTCGGCGAGAAGTGTGCAAAAAGTGCAGACAATAGCATCGCTGAAAGCAATGCTTGCACCTGTGATAAAGGGGAATCCTAACAAGTATCTGGCGCAGGTGTTTCAAGCATTAAGGATAGAAGTGAACGACGAACTGGGTGTGCTGAAGGAGTTGCTGCAGCAGGCAGCGCAGAGTCTGAAGCCGGGAGGGCGCCTGAGTATCATTTCGTTTCACTCGCTGGAGGACAGGATAGTGAAGCACTTTATAAAGCGCGGCCGCTGGGATGAACCGGGAGCATATGAGGAAGTGGCACCGCCTGTGATGAAGCCGGTGAACGCGAAGCCGATAGAGCCAAGTGAGGCAGAGCAACGAGCAAACCCGAGATCGCGGAGTGCAAGGCTGAGGGTAGGAGAGAAGTTGTAAAGAAAGTCGAATAATAATTCCCTTCGGGGACTGATAATATAGCGAGCATGAGCAGCGAGGAAAAAGATATAACGCAGGAGGGGCTTACGCCTGCGCAACGTGTACGGAGTGACTGGAAGTCGCTGGTGGAGAAAGTATCTTATAAGGCAATCGTAAATAATATTCCTTTTCTGGCATTCCTGGTATTGCTATGTGTTTTGTACATAAGCAATAGTCAGCGGGCGATAGATATGCAGCGAGAGCTGAACGCCCGTAACCGGGAGCTGAAGGAACTGCGTTGGAAATACATGGATGTGAAATCGCAGCTTATGTATGTGAAGACCGAGACACAGGTGATGACCAATGCAGAGAAAATAGGATTGAAACCGTCTTTGCTGCCGGCTTATAAGATAAAGGGAAAGTAAGTAATGAGTGCTACCGATAACATAAAGAGCGATATCCGTTTCAGGGTATATATCACGTTTACGTGTATATTCCTGTTTGGCTGCGCTGTTGTTGTGAAGGCCTTTCTGATACAGGCTAAGGAAGGTCCGCGCCTGAGATCGATGGCGCGCGAGATGCACACGCGGTTTGACACGTTGATAGCTGAGCGCGGCAACATTCTGAATGAGGACGGGATATTATTAAGTTCATCTATTCCGGAGTTTGATGTGCACATTGATTTCTCTGTGATAGACTCAACGCTGTTTGAGCAGAAGATAGATACGTTGTGTACATGTCTGGCGGCTCTGTTCCCTGCAAGTGGAAAGACAGCTGAACAGTTTAAAGAAGAGTTTGTAAATGCTTACGACAACAGGAATAAATACTACCTGCTGTCGCGCAAACTGAAGTATTACGAGTATGAGGCACTTCGCAGCTTCCCGATATTCAACAAGGGCAAGGCCTACGGAGGTTTTATTGCTGAACCCCGTGAAAAGCGCAAGCTGCCTTATGAAAAACTGGCACGCAGGACTATAGGTGTTTTCAGAGATAGTAATATAACCGGACTGGAAGCGAAGTACAATAAGCAACTTAAGGGCGAGAACGGACGCAGGGTGGTGCAGAAGGCTACAGGTAGTGTATGGGTGCCAGTGGAGGGTAGCGAAGTAGATCCGCAGAATGGCAAGGACGTGATCACCACTCTGGACATGAATGTGCAAAACGTTGCATACCACGCGTTGCTGAGCAAGCTGCAGGAATATGAATGCCAGTACGGCACGTGTATTGTGATGGAGGTGGCTACCGGAAAAATAAGGACTCTCGTGAACCTGGGCCGCCAGAAGGACGGTAGTTACGATGAAGATTTTAACTATGCGACGATCCCAACCGAGCCGGGATCGACCTTTAAGTTAGCTACACTGATCTCATTATTGTCTGACAAGAAGATCAATGTAGATCAGACAGTGGATATTCAGGGTGGACGCAGGCAGTTTGGCAACCGTGTGATGCAGGACTCGCATCCGGATGCGAGGCTGGGTGAGATGCCGATATGGAAGGCTTACGCTATATCGAGTAACGTGGGTATGGCAAAGTTGGCAGAAATGCATTACCGCGACAACCCATCGAAGTTTGTGGAACATTTGAGGAGACTGCGCCTTGACAAGCCAACAGGTATCGACCTGCTGGGCGAGCGCAGGTCCTTTATTACAGATCCTAAGAGTGCGCTTTGGAGTGGCACAACCCTGCCGTGGATGGCAACGGGTTATGGTGTGATGATAACCCCGTTGCATACCTGCATGATGTATAATGCAGTGGCTAACTACGGCAAAATGATGCGTCCGTATCTGGTGAGCGCTATCAGGGAGTATGGCCGTGATGTGCAGACGTTTGAGCCTGAGTTGCTGACGACTATTTGTGATAGTGCGGCGATAGAGCAGCTTCGCAAGTGTACACGTGCTGTTGTGACAGATGGTACGGGAAAAGGAATTGAGTCGCCATACTATACTATGGCCGGGAAGACAGGTACGGCGCAGGTCGCTGATAAGGGAATAAGGTACACAGATGGTGTCTATCAGGGTTCATATGTGGGCTACATGCCTTTTGAAAACCCTAAGTACACTATTTGTGTAGTGATACGCACAAAGGCCCATTCCGCGGCCTATTATGGTGGTACCATTGCCGCCCCTGTGTTCAGGATGGTTGCTGACAAGATATTCTCTCAGAACATGGGCGCATGGTCGGCACCGTTGGATAGCATGGCCTTAACCGGTTCTTCAGTTATACCAGCAAAAGCGGCGACTGCTGCCACGTATGATGTGTTGCTGGGCAGATTGAGCAAGAAAATGCCGGTGGTTGCTGATTATCGGAACACGATGATGCAACTGGTGACCGATTCTAACAGGCGCAGCGAGGTGGTGCCAAGGCATGTGTACAGGGGGGTAATGCCTGATGTGACGGGAATGAAGCTGAAGGATGCTGTGTACATGCTGGAGAATTACGGATTGCGTGTGCGTGTTGTGGGTAAAGGAAAAGTGCAGGCGCAATCGGTGCCAACAGGAACAAGATTAGTAAAGGGTCAAGACATAATACTTCAATTGAGTTAATGATATTATTGCGCGACATATTGATACCTATACAACCGGTGACGGTGCAGGGAGATACCTCTGTTGCAGTTTCCGGTATCTGCATCGACTCAAGAGCTGTGCAGCAGGGTAGCGTTTTTGTAGCAGTATCGGGTACCACAGTAGATGGTCACAACTTCATTGACAAGGCAACAAGTCTGGGTGCTGCCGCAGTAGTATGCCAGCGGATGCCGGAAGTCAAGGTAGCAGGTGTAGTATATGTTCTGGTAAAAGACAGTGCTGCCGCAACCGGGTTGATGGCGGATATCTTTTATGGTCAGCCATCACGACAGATGAAAGTGGTGGGCGTGACAGGAACTAATGGCAAGACCACCACTGCTACATTGCTGTATCAGTTGTTTGAGGCTATGGGTCATAAGTGTGGTCTGTTGTCTACGGTTAAGAATCATATACACACTGAGGTGGTTCCCTCAACGCATACTACCCCAGATGCGGTTTCGGTACATGCGTTGCTGAGGCGAATGGCAGATGCAGGATGTGCCTATGCCTTTATGGAGGTTAGTTCGCATGCGGTACATCAGCACAGGATAGCGGGTATTGATTTTGCAGGTGGACTTTTTACCAATATCACACATGATCACCTTGATTATCACAAAACATTTGATGAGTATATCAGGGTAAAGAAGATGTTCTTTGACGGATTGCCTGAAGGCGCATTTGCGCTAACGAACATAGATGATAAGCGAGGAATGGTGATGCTGCAGAATACAGACGCACGCCGGTTTACGTACAGTCTGAAGGCGCCGGCCGACGTGAAGGGAAAGGTGCTGGAGAACAATCTGTCGGGGCTGGTGATGACGGTAGATGGGCACGAGGCTCATTTCAGGATGATCGGCACATTCAACGCTTACAATCTCTTGGCTGTGTATGGCGCAGCGAAGTTGCTGGGTGAGGATCCGGTGCAGATTTTGGCGGTGCTGAGTGGGCTGCATGGTGCACCTGGTCGTTTCGAAACCCTGGTTTCGCCTAAAGACAAGATATTGGGAATAGTGGATTATGCCCACACGCCTGACGCGCTGATCAATGTTTTGGCAACCATTAATCAGTTGCGGACAAACGGCCAGCAGTTGATCACGGTGGTGGGGTGCGGCGGCGACAGAGATACTACAAAGCGTCCTGTGATGGCACAGGTAGCATGTGAGCATAGTGACAAGGCGGTACTTACATCAGACAATCCACGCAGCGAAGACCCTGAAACAATCCTGAATGATATGGAAGCCGGACTGACCGGTGTGCAGAAGCGCAAATCGTTGCGGATAACCGATAGGCGAGAGGCAATAAAGGTGGCCTGCTCGCTGGCGCAGCCTGGCGACGTGATTTTGGTGGCAGGAAAGGGGCACGAGAATTATCAGGAGATCAAAGGTGTGAAGCATCATTTTGACGACAAGGAAGTTTTAACAGAAGTATTCGAAACACTCAATAAATAACAGGCAGCATGCTGTACTATTTGTTTACATACCTGCGCGATACGTTCCACCTTTCGGGGGCGGGTGTGTTCAATTATATCACATTCAGGGCTGCCATGGCAATCATCCTGTCGCTCACTATATCTATGGTGTTCGGCAAGCGACTGATAGACTTTCTGCGTCGTAAGCAGATAGGAGAGACTGTGCGTGACCTGGGTCTTGCCGGTGAGCAACAAAAGAAAGGTACGCCAACAATGGGTGGCATCATTATTCTTGCGTCTATACTCATTCCTACATTGCTTTTCGCGCGTGTGCTGAATGTGTACATTCTGCTCATGATCGTTTCAACCGTGTGGCTGGGTATAGTGGGGTTCCTGGATGACTATATAAAGGTGTTCAAGAAGAATAAGGAAGGACTGGCCGGCCGCTTTAAGATAATGGGGCAGATAGGGCTTGGTGTTATTGTGGGTGTGACCATGTATTATAATGAGAATGTGGTGATCAGCCGCGAGGCGACACGTGGCCAGGAAGGTGTTTATAGTGTTACGGAGAAAGCGGATAACGCACGCTATGTTCGTAAAGATGATAGGGGGCGCGAACACACATACGTTAAAGTGCGCACAGCCACGACTACGATACCTTTTTTGAAGTCGCACGAGTTCAGGTATGAAAAGATAGCGAGGATCTTCGGTGAGAAGAATGTGGAATGGACCACACCGCTTATATACATACTGTTTGTGATCTTCATCATCACGGCCGTTTCAAACGGTGCCAATCTTACCGATGGTATAGACGGATTGGCAACGGGGGTGTCGGCAATAATAGGTGTGTGTCTGGGAGTGTTCGCATATGTGTCCGGTAACTACGTATTTGCAGGTTATCTGGGCATTATGGATATACCTAATCTTGGCGAGTTATCCATTTTCATTGGTGCATTTGTTGGTGCATGTGTAGGATTCCTTTGGTACAACGCTTATCCTGCCCAGGTGTTCATGGGAGACACCGGTAGCCTGGCGCTTGGTGGTATTATTGCGTCGCTTGCCATCATTGTCAGGAAGGAGTTGTTGATACCTATTATTTGTGGTGTTTTCCTCGTAGAGAACCTATCGGTGATATTACAGGTATGGTATTTCAAGCGGACGAAGAAAAAGTATGGAGAAGGCCGACGCATTTTCCTGATGTCGCCCCTTCACCATCATTATCAGAAGAAGGGATATCACGAGGCGAAGATCGTAACGAGGTTCTGGATAGTGGGCATCATGCTGGCCATTATGAGTATAGTAACATTAAAGCTGCAGTAAGGAAATGAGTACAGTATCAAAACGTCTTGTCATACTCGGCGCCGCTGAAAGCGGTGTAGGGGCTGCATTGCTTGGCAAGCAGCAGGGATGGGATGTGTTTGTGAGCGACGGCGGAAAGATCAAGCCGAAGTTCAGAGAGACCCTTGAAGCGCACGCTATACCGTTTGAAGAGGGTGCACATACAGAGGATCTGGTACTGAACGCGGACTGTTTGGTGAAAAGCCCGGGTATCAGCGATAAGACGGCCATCATGAAGAAGGTGAGGGCAGTCGGCATAGAAGTATGCAGCGAGATAGAGTTCGGATACCGATACAAAGGCGATAGCAGGATAGTGGCGATAACCGGCAGCAATGGTAAGAGCACCACAACTATGCTCACCTATACACTGTTTAAAGATGCCGGCTATGATGTGGCACTCGTTGGCAATATCGGGTACAGTTTTGCCCGTCAGATAGTAGAGCGCCCTTGTGCATGGTATGTGATGGAGATCAGCAGCTTTCAACTGGACGATATTCACCAGTTCCGACCAGACATCGGGATACTGCTCAACATCACCCCAGATCATCTGGACCGGTATGACTACAAGTTTGAGAATTATGTTGCGTCAAAGTTTCGGATCACACTCAACCAGACGAAAGACGACTACTTCATAGTAAACAAAGACGACCAAGCAATACAACAATATTTTACTACCCATTCTATTCACGCTACTACAATTTTTTTCACAATGAGCGATAACGTTACAGGCCAAGAAGGAGGATTCATCAACGACGACAATATG